>Ga0247822_10001250_pt1 | contig 15387 bp, 12 predicted proteins | sample 13C_Cellulose_Da_FD_192423 | JGI IMG/M metagenome (GOLD analysis project Ga0247822, IMG submission 192423) | Soil microbial communities from agricultural site in Penn Yan, New York, United States - 13C_Cellulose_Day30 | ecosystem: Environmental > Terrestrial > Soil > Agricultural land | place...
CCCCCGGCCCCTCTCCCCCAAGGGGAGAGGGGAGAAAGATAAGAAATCACTGCAACCCGGTATGAGTTGACCCGACCTACAAGACCCGGACCAGTCTTCGGTACACGGCATCAATCTCCCGTTCGTACCGCTTCAGTCCGAACCGTTCGACCGCCGTCTGCCGCGCTGCTACGCCGATCCGGGCGCGGAGGTCCGCGTCCGCAACCAGTCGCGCGACCGCCTTTGCCAGTCCGGCCGCGTCCCCCGGCGCGTGGCCGGTCGCGTCCGCGCCGTCGGTGAACAGCTCCGCCGCGCCGCCGGCCGCGGCCACCACCGTCGGCCGGCCGCAGCTCATCGACTCGGCGATCGTCAGCCCGAACGGCTCCGGTCGGGTGCTGGCGTGGACCACCACGTCCAGCGCCCGATACACGGCCGCCGTGTCCTCCTGGTACGGCACGAACCCGACCCGGTCGGCCACCCCGTGCCGGGCGGCCAACTCGCGGAGTTCAGACTCCGTGAACTGCGACCCGGCGGTGCGGTAAATCGGCGAGCCGACGACGTAGAACCGCGCCGCCGGCCCGACTTCCGCGGCCGCGCGCAGATACACGTCCTGGCCCTTCCACCGGGCGTAGGTGGCGACCAGCCCGACCCGCACGACCCCGGGCGAGGTCGGCGGCAGCCCGGCCAGCCGGTCCAGGGCCGGCCCGTCGCCCGGCCCGGGGGTGAACCGGTCGGTGTCAATCGCGTTGAGGACGGCCTCCACCGGTACCCCGCGGAGGACCCGCCGAGCGTCGTCGGCCACCGAGCGGCTGTTGGCCACCGCCAGCGCCGGCCGGGGGACGGCCCGGAGCAGCCAGCGGATGACGGGCCGCTCACCCAGATAGTCGCGGACGTGCCAGAGGACCGGCACGCCGCGCGGGGCGGCCAGCGTCGAGAGAACGTGGGTCTTGATGCCGTTGGAGTGGACGAGGTCCGGCCGCAGCCGACGGAGCAGGTCCCGCAGCCGGCGAACGGCGTTCCACGCGCCCAGCCCGGCCGCCGGGAGCCGCCGGCCGAGCGCGGCCACGGTCGCGGCGCGGCCCTGGCCGCGAAGCCCGCTGTCTCCGAGCCCCTGGACCGCAGTCGAGAGCGGCACCAGGTGGACCGCGATCCCCATCTCCCGCGCCCGTGCCAGCAGCAGGCCGTCGGTCCCCGCGATCAGCACCCGCTCGACGCCCGGCCACGCGCGGCCGACCGCGGCCATCGTGACCAGCAGGCTCCGCTCGCCGCCGCCGACCTCGCCGACCGGGTTCAGGTAGACGACACGCATGCCGAGTCCGGTTGATTCGGGGCTGACGGGTTTTGGTCCACTTCCACTCGCGGGGGCGGTTCATTCTTGTTCCCTCCCCCCTCAAGGGGGGAGGGAACAAGAATGACGAAGCAGATCGGTCAGATTCGATTTCACCTCACCGCCAGCCCGTGCCGGGTGGCGTAGTCTTCGAGCACGACGAACGCCAGCACCTGCAGCGGCGACACCCGGCGGTCGCCGGCCTGGAACCGGTCCCACACCCGGGCCGGGGCGTCGGGATCGAGCTTCAACGCAGCCCAGGCGTCGCGGTTGTGCGCCGCCCGCCGGCCGCGATCACCCAGCGGCCCGCGGAACCACCCGCCCCACGGCAGTGTGAACCCCTTCTTCGGCAGCCGATGGACGAACTCCGGCAGCCGTGGCCCGACGGCGTCGATCAACAGCGGCTTGGGCCGCGGGTCGGGCCGCTTCCACCGACCGGGCAGCCGGACCGCCGCGGCGACCAACTCGTGATCGAGCAGCGGCACCCGCAACTCCAGCGCGCTGGCCATGCTGAAGGCGTCAGAGTCGCGCAGCAGCATGTGGGCCATGTACGCTTGAAGCTCCAGCCGGGACACCTCGTTGACCGGGTCCGGGTCGGCGGAGGCGTCGCGCAGCTCCTTGAGGAAGTCGTCCGTCAGGCCGGCGTGCGGATCGACCCCCGGCGGCAGCGCGTGCAAGTCGCGGCGCTCGGCCGGCAGGAACAGCTCCCGCCGCAACAGGTATCGGTACGCGGCGTCGGTCGGCCGGGCGAGCAACTCGGCCGCCTTCGTCGCCGACCGCCGGCCGACCGCGGCGAGGGCACGTCGCGCGGCCGGTGTGAGCGGCCCGAGCAACCTGCCGGCCGACTGCCACCGGCCGGCGCGCGGCACGTCGCGGAAGCTGGCGTACCCGCCGAACAGTTCGTCGCCGCCCAGCCCGCTCAACGCCACGGTCAGCCCGGCCTGTCGGGCAGCACGGGAGACGAAGAACGTATTAAACCCGTCCACTGTTGGCTGGTCGCTGGCGGCCAGCGCCTCCGGCAGGTCGGCCAGCACCGACTCGCCGCTGAGCGTCAGGGTCGAGTGGTCGGTCCCGAGGGCGGCGGCCACCCGCCCGGCGATGGCCGTCTCGTCGAACTCCGCCTGGTCGAACCCGATGCTCAGCGTCCGCAGTCGCGTCCCGGCGACCTCCGTGGCGACGGCCGCCAGCGCCCCCGAGTCGATGCCGCCGGACAGGAACAGCCCCAGCGGCACGTCGGAGATCAGCCGCAACCTGACCGCCTCGCGCAGCTTCTGTCCGACCTCCGCCACGGCCGCCGGCCGGTCGCTCGCCTCGCGGTCGGCGGGGGACGGGAGTGACCAGTACCGGGTCCGCCGGAGTTCCTTGCCGCTCCAGTCGAAGACGGCCGAGTGCCCTGGCGGCAGGAGTTCGACCCCCTCGACGATTGAGCGGTGGCCGAACACGGCTCCTTGAGCCAGGAACGCCTCGATCGCAGACCGCGACGCGCGCGGCGGGACGAGGTCCGGCCCCGCGGACAGCAGCGCCCGCACCTCGGAGGCGAACACCAGCCCGCCCGACGGCGGCCGGGCCAGATACAGCGGCTTGATGCCAAGCCGGTCGCGGCAGAGCCAGGCGGTCCCGCGGGCCGGGTCGAGCAGGCCCCAGGCGAACATGCCGCGGAACCGCTCGACGCACGATTCGCCCCACGCCCGGTAGGCGTGCAGGATCACCTCGGTGTCGCTACGGGTGCGGCACGGCCAGCCGGCCCGCTCCAGTTCCGGGTGCAGGTCCTGGTAGTTGAAGACTTCGCCGTTAAACGCGACCCAGTTCGGCGGGGTGGTCGGATCCCGCGGCTTGTCGGCCATCGGCTGGTGGCCGGCCGGGGACAGATCGAGGATGGCCAGCCGGGTGTGCAGCAGGACGGCCGGCGGTCCGCCGGGGGCGGCCACCGTCACCGTGCCCTGGTCGTCCGGGCCGCGGTGGCCCAGGGCGCGGAGGATACGCGGGGCCGCGGCCGCGGCCAACTCCGGTACAACGCCCACCATGCCGGCGATGCCGCACATTCGGTTAGCCCTTCACCAGCCGATGGTATGCGGCCGCGATCGTCCCGGCGTGCGTCGCCCAGGAGAACCGCGCCGCCCACGCCAGTCTATCGGCGCGCGGCGGCGCGGCGGTCGGATCGGTCAGCGCCTTCGCCACCACCTCGGTCCACGCGGCGACATCGCCGACCGGGGCGTACACCGCCGCCGGGCCGCCCGCCTCCCGCAACGGCGCGATGTCGCTGGCCACCACCGCCGCCCCGCACGAGAGCGCCTCGACCACCGGCAGGCCGAACCCCTCCGCCTCGCTCGGCACCAGCACCGCTCCGGCCCGCTGGTACACCGCCGCCAGTTCCGCCCGCGACAGGTTCTGGACGTGAACGATCGCGTCGGCCAGCCCGTGCCGGGCGATCCGGTCGCGGTGGTCGGCCGACCACTCCCCGCCGACCTTCACTAACCGCAGGTCGGGTAGTCGCACACGCACCGCCGCGACCACCTCCAGCAGGATGTCGATGCGCTTGCGCGGGATGCAACTGCCGACGTGCGCCACCCACGGCCGGCCGGCCAGCTCGGGAGTCAGGGGCCAGGAGTCAGGAGTCAGGAGATTGCCACTGCCGGCTCTGACTCCTGACTCCTGACCCCTGACCCCTGACTCCGGGGCGGTGAACTCAGGGGCCAGTCCGTACGAGGCGTGGACTAGCTTCGCCGGGTCGAGCAGCCCGGCCCGCTCGATCTGCCCGCGCACCGCCGCCGTGCTGTGGAACACGACCGCCGCCTTTTGCATCCCGGCCAGGATGCGCCGCGCCAGAGCGCGGAACCACCGCGGCCGCGGATCGGCGGCCGGCTCCAACAGACAGCGGAAGGCGTCGAGGTCGTGGCAATAGACTCCGGTCCGCTCGGCCGGTAGGGCGTGGACGAGTTGGGCGTAGGTGTGATCGACGACGTGGAACAGGTCGAAGTGCGACGCGACCCGCCGTGCGTGGCGCGGGAACAGGACGAACCGGTTGAGCAACCGGTCGGTGTTGAACGCCGCGCCGCGCCGGCCGACGACGGGGACGCGGCCGGCAACCCGGCGGAACGGTGGGCAGATCCGCTGCGGGGCGACGGCGTCCGACCCGGTGCGCGGCAGGTGGGCCAGCAACATCTCGCCGCACAGGTCCATGCTCGGCCACCCCTCGTCGGGGTAGTCGGTCAGGACCGCGAGTCGGGGCGGGGCGGTCACGGCAGGGTGGGACCGCGATCAAAGTGGAGGGGCCTGAACGGCGTCACAGCACGGACAGGGCGAAGTGCGACTCGTCGGGGTTCTGGCGCACAGGCAACCCCCCGTCCGTGGTGTCGCCGACGAGCAGTCGGTCGAAGAACTCGACGTACCGCCGGCCGACCGACGACCAACTGAACCGGCCGACCCGCTCCAGACCGCGGGCGGCGAACTCTGCCCGGCGGCCCGGGTTCTCCAGCAGTCCGCCAAGGGCCTCGACCCAGGCGGCCTCGTTCGCCTCCGGGAGGACCAGCCCGGCGTCTCCAATCACGTTGGGGATCTCGCCGGAGTCGCTGCCCACCACCGGCACCCCCGCCGCGAACGCCTCGATCAGCATCCGACCGAACTGCTCGCGCCAGTGCCGCGCGGTCTGGCTCGGGGCGGTGAGCACGTCCATCGCGTTGACGTACGCCGGCACGTCGGCGTGCCGAACAGTAGTACACAGTCGAACGCAGTCGCCGTGTCGGGCGGCCCAGGCACGCAAGTCCGCCTCCATCGGTCCGCCGCCGACGAACAGCGCCCGCCAGGGCGTGCGCAACCGGTCGAGGGCGTTTGTCAGAAGCGTCAGCCCCTTCTCGGGGACGAACCGTCCGAGGTAGCCGACCACCGGTGGCCCGCCCGGCCCCCAGCCCAGCGCCCGGCGGGCGGCGGCCCCGGCCGCCGGGTCCGGCCGGAACGCCCCCACGTCCACACCCAACGGGATGCGGGCCATCGGCTTCTCGGCGTACCCGGGTCGGCGGAGCAGGTTGTCGGCCACCGTTCGGCCGCTGCAGATCCACCCGGCACTGCGGCGGACCACCGACCGCTCCATCCACCGGAACGGCGGCGGGTACTTCTTGTCGAGGCTCTGGGCGGTACGGAAGACCAGTGGGATGTTGGCCGGAGTCCAGGCGGCGATCTGGTAGCCTGCCAGGATGTACGGCTCCTCCCACATGTGGACCAGGTCCCACCCCTCGCGCAACAGCGACCGCAATCGCCGGCCGTAGCAGAACAGGTGGACCCGACGGGTCAGGTACGCATTGAGTGGGACGACCCGGGTTGGCTCGTCACCGGTCGCGTCGAGGACGGACGGCCGCAGGTCCTGGTAGCCGTGAAAATACGTGGGGGCGGCGGCCACAACCTCCCACCGGCCGCCACCGGCCGCCTGGATGGCATGGGCCAGCCGGCGGTTGACGCCCAGGGTGTACGAGTGACCGAGCGAGAGCAGACGACGGCAGCGTGCAGTTGTCAAAGCGGCAGGGCGGTTGGTGGGCATTAACCCCGCGTGACAGAAGCGGGGCCTTAACCCGACATTCTAACATGGTGCTGCTGGAGAGGACGACCCGGTCGCCCTTTTGTCATGAGAACTTAATAACTCGTCGAAGAACGCCAGGTGCCGGCCGGCGATCACCGGCCAGGCGTACTCCGCCTGTGCCCGCTCCAGTCCGCGGGCGGCGAAATCCGCTCGGCGGCCCGGGTTCTCCAGCAGCCCGCCGAGGGCCTCGACCCAGGCGGCCTCGTTCGCCTCCGGGAGGACCAGCCCGGCGTCCCCGATCACGTGCGGGATTTCCCCGGAATCGCTGCCCACCACCGCCGCCCCGCAGGCGAAGGCTTCGATCAGCATCCGCCCAAGTTGCTCGCGCCAGCGGGGCGTCGTCTGGCTAGGGGCTGCCAGCACGTCCATCGCGTTCAGATACGGTGGGACCCCGTCATGCGGCACGTTCGTCACCACCCGAACCCGATCGGGTAGTCGGGCGGCCCAGGAGCGCAGCTCGCCCTCCCGCGGTCCGCCGCCGACGAACAGCGCCCGCCAGGGCGTGCGCAGCCGGTCGAGGGCGTTTGTCAGAAGCGTCAGCCCCTTCTCGGGGACGAACCGCCCGAGGTAGCCGACCACCGGCGGGCCGTCCGCCTCCCAGCCCAGCGACTGGCGGATGGCAGCCCTGGCCGGCGGGTCCGGGTGGAACGTCCCCACGTCCACCCCCAGTGGGATGATGCGGTGCGGCCGGACCTTGTAGGAGGGGTGTTCCGACAGGGCGGCCGCCACCGTCTCGCCGGCGGCGATCCAGCCGGCCGCACGGCGCATCGAATACCGCTCCACCCAGTTAAACGGCGGCGGGTAATTCTTGCGGATGTTCTGGAACGTGTAGTAGACGACCTTCGCCGGCCCGGCCCACCGGCCCACCTGGGCCCCGGCGAGAACGAACGGCTCCTCCCAGCAGTGGACCAGGTCCCACGGCTGGGATCGCAGGAGGTCGCGGAGCCGCCGGCCGTACACCAGGACGTGCGGCCGGCCGGTCAGGTAGGCCGGCACCGCCTCGGTCCGGCAGCCGTCGGCGGACGGCTCCAGCTCGATCGGCCGCAGGTCGCCGCGCATGAACCGCGGGGCGGCGGCGATCACCTCCCAGTCGCCGCCCCCGGCGCGGGCCATCTCGTCGGCGAGCCGCCGGTTCAACGCGACCGCGTACGAGTGGCCGACGGTCAACAGTCGGCGGGGAGTGGTCACGGTTGGAGATACCGGGTACAGGCGTCGGCGATCCGTTCGGCCGCCCGGCCGTCGCCGTAGGGGTTGGCCGCACCGGTCATGGCCCGGTAGGCGGCCGGGTCGGTGAGAAGGCGGGTAGTCTCGGCCACGATCCGGTCGAAGTCGGCCCCGACCAGCTTGACGGCCCCAACCTCGACCGCCTCCGGCCGCTCGGTCGTGTCCCGCATCAGCAGCACCGGCTTGCCCAGTGACGGCGCCTCTTCCTGCACCCCGCCGGAGTCCGACAGGACGACCGTCGCCCGGCGGAACAGGGCGAGGAACTCCCGGTACGGCAACGGGTCGAGCAGGTGGACGTTGGCCAGCGCCCCGTCCCCGAGGATGCGGCCCACCGGGCCGCGGACGTTCGGGTTCAGGTGGACCGGGTAGACGAACCGGACGTCCGGGAACTGCCGGGCCAACTCGGCGATGGCCCGGCAGATCGCCTCGAAGCTCGGGCCGAAGTTCTCCCGCCGGTGGCCGGTGATCAGCACCAGCCGGTCCGGCCCGGCCATCACCTCCGGCGGCAGCCCGGGGACGGCCGGCGGGTCCCGCTCGATCTGTTCGACGGTGTAGAGCAGCGCGTCGATGACCGTGTTCCCGGTCAGGTGGACCCGGTCGGCCGGAACGCCGTCCCGCAGCAGGTTGTCCCGGGCGGCGGCGGTCGGCGGAAAGTGCAGGGCGGCCAGTCGGGTGATGAGGACCCGGTTGGCCTCCTCCGGCCACGGCGAGTACAGGTTCCCGGTCCGCAGCCCGGCTTCGACGTGCCCGACCGGGACGCGGTGGTAGAACGCCGTCAGGGCGGCGGCGAACGCGGTTGTCGTGTCCCCCTGGACCAGCAGCAACTCCGGCCGCCTGTCGGCCAGTACCCGGTCCAGCCGGGTGACCGCCCGGGCGGTCAGCCCGGCCAGCGACTGGCCGGGCTCCATCACGTCCAGGTCGATGTCCGGGGTGATCCCGAACGTGTCGAGGATCTGGTCGAGCATCTGCCGGTGCTGGCCGGTGACCCAGACCGCCGGCCGCAGCCCGGGGGCCGACCGCAAGGCCCGGACCACGGGGGCCATCTTGATCGCCTCGGGCCGGGTCCCGAAGACCACGGCCACGGTCGCAGGCTCGCTGGGGGTCATCGGGGCTCCACGGGCGCCGGGGCCGCGGCCAGGACCGCGTCGATCTCGTCGCCGAACTCGGCGGCCAGGTTCTGCCAGTCGTAGGACGCCATGTCGGGGAACGAGGTCGGGGGCGAAGTCAGGACCTGGCGGAGCCCGTCCTCGAACGCCTCGGCCGTCGCTGGCCGGATCACCAGCGATGGGAACCCGAGCCGGATCAACTCGGCCCCGCGGTTGACAACCACCGGCACCCGGACCGCGGTGTACTCCAGCACCTTTAGCGGGCAGGCTCCGTCGAAGTAGGGGGTGTCGTCCCCCGGATACAGCCCCACGTCTGTCGCGGCGAACAGGTCGGGCACCTCGGCCGGATCGACCCACCCGGTCAGGACCGCGGGGACCCCGAGTGCGGCACACTTCGACCGGATCGCCTCCACCAGCCGACCGCCGCCGGCGGCCACCAGCACCAGGTCGGGGAACTCCGGGACCAGCCGGGCCAGCGCGTCCACGAAGTACAGGCGGGAGCTGCACGTCAGGCCGATGAGACTAACCACCCTCTTGCCGGCAAGGCTCCACTTCGCCCGCGCCCGGGCCGGGTCGGCCCGCCGCAGCCGGTCCAGGTGGACCCCGTTGGGGATCACCCGGGCGTCCCGGCCGTACGTCTCCCGGACCCGGTCCGCGAGATAGTGCGAGACGGAGACGATCCGGTCCGCTTCTCGCAGATAGGCGGCCTCGACCTCGGGCGGGGAGGTATCCACGTAGTCGAACACCACCGGGACGCCGGGCAGCCGCGGCGGGTAGCCGGTGAAGTGGTGCGAGGCGGACACCACCGCCGCGTCGAACCGCTCGCGGCGGTGGAACCGGCGGAGCGACCGCTGGAACATCCGCTGGGCCGGGACGAGGACCCACCCGGCCGGGTATCCGTGGGCGAACCGTTGCAGGACCGGCAGGGGGACGCTGGCGTGATGGACGGTCACCCCGTCCTCGGTCCGCGAGTGCGTGCGCAGGGCCCGCAGGTGGTTCGCCGGGTTGAGGTAAAACCGGGACCGCGACCGCGACTCCAGCGGGGACGTCTCCCACGTCACCACATGCAGGTCGAAGCGGTCGCGCAGGGCGTCCACCAGCAGCCGCGGCCGCTGGGCGAGGCAGTGCTCCCAGGAGGTGTGAGGCACCCACAACACCTTCGGCCGGGACGGCATCGGTCGGTCTCTCCGGGGGACGGGGTTGGGAGCCTGGTCCCGGTTTCGGTTGCATCTGGCGAGCCGCCGACACCAGTCGGCGGGTGGTGCGGCCATTACCCGCCGACTGGCGTCGGCGGCTCACGACAGAGTATTGACACCGGGCCTAACGTGCGGTCGCGGGGGCGAGTCGCCGGTGCAGTTCGCGGCCCCGCTCGTACAGGGCCGTCAGTCGTTCCAGGTGGATGGGAAGGGCGAACTCCGCCTCCACCATCCGCCGGCCTTCGGCACCCATCCGGGCGGCGAGGGCGTGGTCGGACGCGAGTTTGTCGATCGCCGCCGCCAGGCCGGCCACGTCGTTCGGCTCGACGAGCAGGCCGTTGCGCTCGCCGGGGACGATCTCGGTCATCCCGCCGACACGACTCATGATAACCGCGCGGCCGGCGGCCATCGCCTCCACCCCGACCGTCGCCCCGGGCTCGTGCCAGACCGACGGCAGGATCATCGCCCGGGCGGACCGGAGCAGCCCGACCGCGTCCGCCCCGGCGACCCACCCGTGAAACGTGACCCGGTCCGTGATACCCAACTCGGCGGCCAGCGCGCGGGCCTGCGGCAACTTCGTCCCGTCCCCGGCCACGTCCAGGGCCGGCCGGGTGGGCGCCGTGGCCACGGCTCGCAGCAGCCAGTCCACTCCCTTGTTGGCCTCGACTCGACCCAGGTAGGCGAACCGGGGCGGTCCGTCGGGCGGCGGGGTCGCTTCGACCAGCGGCGGCGGCGGCACTCGCAGGGCCTCGACCCGGTCGGCCGGGTAGCCGTTGCGGACCATCTGGTCCTTGAGAAACTGACTGGCAGTGATGGTGAGCAGGTGAGGGAGGGTGCGCTGCTCGGTCCAGGTGCGGCGGAACTCCTCGACGGTCTTGTGCGGGCGGACGCTGCCGCAGTGGTCGGCCAGGTGCCCCCACAGGCAGCCGATCAGCGAGTAGGCCCGGTCGCACGGGCGACCCCAGCGCGCCAGGTATCGCGACCCGCTGGGGCAGTACGGACTGTGGCCGTGCAGACTGCGGACGGTCGGGACCCGGTCGTCCGGCAGGACGGTCGCCGGGCAATGCAGGTGCAGGATGTCGAGCCGCAACTCCAGGGCACGGGCGAACAGGTCGGCGTGGTCCCTGGCGATGATCGGGGCCTCGCCGGTCGCCGGGTCCGGGCGCGAGCCAGGGCGGGTGTCGAGGATGAAGACCTCGTGCCCGGCGGCGCGCAGCGCCGCGGCGACCCGCCGGATGTATCCGCTGACCCCGCCGGGATCCCAGACCCCTTCCATGTAGTGACCGATTCGCATGAGACGTTCTTCAGTCTGTGTGGAACAGAACCTCGAAGAGTTCGCCGGCCGGCTGCGATGAGTTCCGCCCCGCACTTCAGGGCGTTGAACTCGTACCCCTCGATGTCGAGCTTGATGAACTGGATCGCGGCCCGGTCAAGCTGATCCGCCCAGAGCGGGCCGCGCGAGACCACCTGGCCCCGGAGGGCAACAGCCGATCGCGGCCAGTCGCGCCAGCAGAGCATCAGCGTCCCCGGCCGGGACGACGTACCCGTTGACCCCTTCGCGGACGTACTCCTTCATGCCCGTCTGGTCGGTCACGATCACCGGCACTCCGCAGGCAAGCGCCTCCATGGGCGCGTAGCCGAATCCGTCCTGGTAGCTCGGGTGGACCGCCACGTCCGCCGCCCACAAGTGGGGCAACGGGTCGCCGGGGCAGACCCGGACCCGTCGGTCGCGGGCGAGCGCGGCGGTCAGATACCTTCGCATTCCGCGGGTGCCGGTGCCGCCGACGAGAGTGAGCCGGGCGTCCAGGTCGTCGAACCGGGCGAACGCCTCCAGCAGGATCGGCACCCCCTTTGTTACCGCCAGGCTGCCGACGTAGACGACCCGGAGCCCGCCCGGCCCGGTCGGCCGGTCCGGAGGCGGGTGGAACCGAGGGTCAACCGTCAGCACCCGCCGGCGAAGCTTGGCTGGGGGCGTGCCAGCATCGAGGAACGTCTGCCGGGCGTGTTCCGAGTTCACGACGATCTCGTCCGCCAGGTCGTACTCCGACTGAACCTTGTCCCGCTGGCGGCGGCCGAGCCAACTCCCCTCGATCGGGTGGCGTCGGTGCGCCCGGGCGTTCCAGTCCCACACGTGTTGGATGTGCGCGGTCGGCGACTCCAGCCGCAGTAGCCGGTATCCGAGCCGGCGAGCCTGGCGGAAGCTGTGCAGCGCCATCCCGGCGAAGCCGGTGAGCACACCTCCCCCAGGCGGGAGAGCGGCCGCGACCCGCCGGTCGAACTCCTCGGAGCCGAGGTGCGCCTTCCACTCCGGGATGAACCGGGCCGGGCTGAACCGGGCCAGCCAGGGGAACCATCGCAGGCGGACCGCTGTCCCGAAGTCATCCCCGTTCGGAACAGTGGCTGCGAAGTATCGAAGGAGTTGCCCGGCGGACCGGGCCTCGTGGACGACCTCGGCCAGGTGGCGACCGAGCCCGCCGCCCCCCAGCGGCGCGGAACAGGCGGCGACCACGCCCGACGGGTTCGGCATCAGCTCCTCGTCGCGTACAGGACGCCGCCGTCCGGGCCGGCCGGATCGACACGGGGAGCGGAGAACCCCGCCGCCCGCAGGGCGGCCTCGGTGGCCGCCCGGGCGCCCGGGCGGAAGTGGTCGTGATACTCGACCACCACCCGGCGGACGGGGGCCAGGACGTCGGGCAGACACGCCGGGAACACGTCCAACTCCGCCCCCTCGATGTCCACCTTCAGTAGGTCGATGCGGTCCGCCCCGGTCATCTCCAGTGCCCGGCCGAGAGTCACCGCCTCGACCGTTTCGCCGGGGGTGTCGGTGGCCATGTCGTTGGCGAACAGGGACCGGTGGATGGTGCTCGCCCCGGCGCGGAGGGTTAGCGTGCCGGCCGCGGCGGCGACCGCGTTCGGGTAGACCCGGATGAACTCGGTCAGCCCGTTCACCTCCGCGTTCCGGAGCAGCCGGCCCCGCGTTCCGGCGGCCGGCTCGAAGCAGTGGCACCGGAGGCCGCGGGCGATCCCGGCGACCGCCAGCGCGAACACCCCGATGTTCGCGCCCAGATCGACGACCTGGTCGCCCGGGGTCGGGCGGTAGAACCACCGGGGGGTGTAGCAGGCGCGGACGAAGATCTCACGGAAGAGCTGGACCGGGTCGTCGTCCGGGCCGAACTCGACGACCAGCCCGTTACGCAGCACGAGCGGGCTCGGGATCGGCTGCCCGCGACGGTACGCCCGCCACACCGCCGGCCAGTTCTTCAAGTGCCGGGCGAACTCCAGCAGGGCGCGTCCGGCCTGCATCTTCCCGGCGATCCGCCGCCGGGCGTCGGTCAGCATGGTCATCCTTCTGTCATCCCAGAGGTCGGCGGACGGTCCCGAGGACGGCGTTGACGGCGGCCCCCCAGCCGATCCGGGCGGCGAGCTTCCACCCCGGCAGGGCGAGCGGGTTCATCCGGATGGCCCGACCGACCAACTGAATCGCCCGGCCCGGTCGGCCGTCCGGCCTCCCCTCGTACTTCCCCCACTGCAGATACCAGGTCCGGAGTTCGTCCCGGACCAGTCGCCGTTCGGGAGGGGGAAGCCGCCCGTCCGCCAGCAACTCGCGGTGGAACCGCTCGGCCATCGGGAAGATCGGAGCCAGGCGGGACACCGACACCTGGCCCGGGTGCTCGCTCATGACGAAGTCGCCGCCCCCGAGGTACACGCCGGCGGCCCCGGGAAGTCGAGCCAGAGCCAGGTTCAGGGCGTAATCGACGATCTCGGCGACCTGCTCCGCAGCCGCCCACACCCGTCGGACGGCCGCGGTCCGGTACAAGGTCGCCCCGACGAACACACGCCGCGACAGGGCGGCGTGGAAGAAGTCCGTCCCGGTCAAGGTCCGTGGCCCGCCGTACCCGGGATCGAACTCCCAGGCCGGTCGGTCCCCGTCCTCGGGGACGATCCGATACCCGGCGAACGCCAGGACGGCGGCGGGGTCGGCCCGCAGTGCGGCCACACGCCGGGCGAGAAAGTCCGGCTCGTAGCGGTCGTCGTCCATGAGCAAAGCGACGAACTCGCCGCGGGCCAGTTCGATCCCGGTGCCCCAGTTGCGGGCGACGCCGACGTTGGCCGGCTGGCGGTGGTATCGAACCCGGGGGTCGCTGAACGACCGGGCGACTGTCTCGGTGTCGTCCGGGGAGGTGTCGTCGGTGATAACCAGTTCGAAGTCCGCGAACGTCTGCGCGAGGACGGACTCCACAGCCCGGGTCAGGCCCCAGGAGCGGTTGAACGTCGGGATCACAACGGAAACCGCGGGCAACACCATTACGGGGTCGGGGCCGGAGGCCGGGATCGACCGAACCGCGCCGAAACCCCCTGAACGACCAGCCCGGGAAGGGCCTTGAGGGTTTTGACTAGCCCAAGTCGGGAAGGGGCGTTCGCGATGTAGTCCTGCATCCGCAGATACTGCCTGGGGTGGACCACCGGCAGCGGGTAGTCCGGCCACTCGTGCATGGCAGCCGTGATGGCCGGCATCAGATCCGCGGCCCGGTCGCTGTGAATGTACAGGACCATGTTCTGGCCGATCAACTCGGCCACGCGAGGATCCCCGATCAGCCGCGGGCGCAGACAATCGAGGACCAGATAGCCGCGCGCGCGGAACAGTTTCGCCCAGTACGCCGGCCACTGCTCGTTTACGTGGTGGGTGCCGCCCTGAAGTGGGATCGCCGCACCGAACGCGACGACTGGCCCCAGCCCGGTCAGCGTGTCCACAAACATCTCCGCGGCTTCACCCGGCAGGTGTTCGCCGACTTCTGTGGACACCACCAGATCGAACCGGCGCGACGGCCGGTAGGCGCGGGACAGGTCGTGGGTCTCCACTACGGACGCCGGGACGCTGAGCAAGTCACGGGGAACCCAGGGCCCGTCGATGCCGAGCAGGTCGGTAACCCCCTGGTCGGCGAACGCCTTGAGCAGATTCCCGACCCCGCACCCGACGTCCACCACGCTCTGCGGGCGGACCAGACCGATCAACAGCGATGCCAGGACGTGGAACGACACGTCGTCTCGTTGTACGTTCTGGTCGGAGAAGAAGGCCCGGGTGTAGCTCGCGTCGGTCATCTCGGCCTCTCCGCCCGGCTCAATCTGTAGAAGTCGATCACCGGCCCGTGGCCGGACCAACTTCGGCCGCGAACCACACGGTCGGCCCGCGATCGTAGGTGGGCCACCACCTGCGGGTCCGCGTAACCCACCTCGGCCGGCAGGCAGACGACCGCCGTTGCGGCCTGCCGGATGACGACCGGTAGCCCGTCCTTCCCCTCGAGTTCGACCGCCAGCGCCGGCGGCACGACCACCACTCCGTTCGCGACCTGGGCCGGATCGAGACCCCCGAACGTGTGTACCACCCGCCGGGGCCGCCGGGCCTGCGGGTAGAGCCTCGACACCTCGATCGGCTCACGGTCGTAGTTCGCGTGGAGGACGGTCGCCACGGGGTGGTCGGCCAGCAGTTCGTCGATCACTTCCCCGTAGTAGTTGAACCCCGCGGACTCGACCCCGGACAGCCCAGAGAGCCGACGGCGGGCCGCGCGTCCGATACGGCCCACGATCCGCCGGACGAGACCGGGCCGAGGGGCCGGCGGTCCGACCCGGCCGCAGGTGGTCCAGATCGGTCCGAGCGCCGGCCCGTGCTTGGCCCAGATCGCGCGGTGCGCTTCATCCAGCCCGGCCAGGTTGACAGACCGGGAGTCGTGGTGCGTCAGGAGTGGCAGCACGTAGTTCGTCTGCCCGTCCCGGATCGCCCGGCAGCAGCCATCGACCCCATAAACGTGCCACCCACCCAGGCGCTCGTCGAAGTACGCCCGGTCGGGCTCTGCCCGCCGCAGTAGCACGCACTCGTCGAGGGTCTGCACCTCGGTCGGGGCGGAGAACGGCTCCCCCCAGACCGTGTCCCGGTCGATCAGGAACCCGCGGAACTCCCCGCCCGCATCCACCCCGGCGACCCCGGCC
>Ga0247822_10001251_pt1 | contig 15386 bp, 16 predicted proteins | sample 13C_Cellulose_Da_FD_192423 | JGI IMG/M metagenome (GOLD analysis project Ga0247822, IMG submission 192423) | Soil microbial communities from agricultural site in Penn Yan, New York, United States - 13C_Cellulose_Day30 | ecosystem: Environmental > Terrestrial > Soil > Agricultural land | place...
AATCAATAGTCGGCATCTCGCTAACACTTCCCGCCCCCGTGCTTTATTTGTTGAGACCTCTCCCTTTCCGCCATGAACAAACTGATCGGATCCCTCGCCACTGTCGCCCTCATCGGAAGCCCGCTTAGCAGCCGCGCCGAGGATGCGCTGAAGACTGATACCAAAGTCATCGCCACTTTTGAAACCGAAGCCGACGTGGCCGACGTCACGCTGAACAACACGAGCAAGACTCTCGTACCCAGCGGACAGGACCAGGACGGGCAGGCCCTGCGCCTCAAGTTCGAACCTGCCGCCTATCCCAGTATCTTTTTCAATCAATCTCCTCCCAGCGATTTCCGCGGTTACGGCGGTCTGGCTTTCGATGTTTATAACCCTAGCGAAAATACCGTTACCTTTGCCGTGCGTATCGACAGTTCACTCGAGGCTGATGGCAATGGCAACCACTCGCGCACCGGCAAGGGGTCCATCGACGGCCACCAGCGCGTCACGTTCGTCCAGCCATTCGGAGTCGATCCTGCCGCGCTCGGGATGAAGGGACTCCCCGGCTTCGGCGAATACCGCAGTCTCGGCTCGTCAGGCTCCGGCCCGTTCGACCTCGGCCACATCGTGCGTTGGCAGATCTTCATGAATCGCCCAACGAACTCCGAAGAGCTCGTCATCGACAACATTCGCCTCATTCCCGGCAAGAAGCACGACTTAAGCAAGATCATCGATCAGTACGGTCAATACACCCGCGAAGACTGGCCCGGAAAAGTCAAAAGCGACGCCGATCTCGCGAGCCAGCTCACCGCAGAGGACGCCGACCTCAAAGCCCACCCGGCTCCCGCCGAGTTCGACAAATACGGTGGCTGGGCGAAGGGGCCCCAACTCAAGGCCACCGGCTTTTTCCGCGTGGAGAAGTACCAGGGCAAGTGGGCCTTCGTCGATCCCGAGGGGCGGCTGTTCCTTTCCTTCGGTCCCACGACCATCGGAAACTCCGCGAAGACCGCCCTGCCCGGTCGCGAGTACATGTTCGGCACATTGCCGGACGCCGACCCCGTCCTTGCTAAGTTTAGCGACGACAAGAGCATCGACTTCCTCTCGGCCAATCTCCAACGCAAATACGGAGACGACTTTAAGAAGGCCTGGTACGACCGCACCTACGACCGTCTGCGTTCGTGGGGCTTCAACACCATCGGCGCTTTTTCGAGTTGGGATACCTTGAATAACAAGAAGGTCCCCTACACCGTCACCGTCTGGCCCACCGGCAAGCACGCCCGCGTCACTACAGGCGGGGAGCAGGTGCGCGCCATGCACGACCCCTTCGACCCGCAGTTCGCCCTCGATGTGGCTGGCGCGGTGAAAGCCCAGGCTTCCCAAGTCAAGGACGACCCGTACTGCATCGGCTACTTCGTGGGCAATGAAGAACACTGGGGCCACTTCCGCGCGGGCGACGCCGCGCACTTCACCCTGATCACCGCCGCATTGAAGAGCAAAACCGCCGACTCTCCTGCCAAGCGCGCGTTCCTCACCCAACTCGAAGCCAAGTATGGCGACATCGCCAAGCTCAACGCCGCATGGGGGACCAGCTATGCCGACTGGGCCGCTCTCGCTGCGCCCATCACGCTAAAGGCCCCGTTTAAGGACGGCATGCGTACGGACTTTTCCGAACTCCTGAAGAGCTATGCCGACGAGTACTTCCGCGTCGTGCAGGAGGAGATCAAGAAAGCCGACCCGAATCATCTTTACCTCGGCTGCCGCTTCGCGGGCTACTCGCCTGAAGTCCTCCAGGCCGCGGCCAAGTACAGCGATGTCCTTTCCTTCAATGTCTATCGGCTCAAGATCGACCCTAAGGAATGGAGCGTGCTCGACCCCTACGACATGCCAGTCGTCATCGGTGAGTTTCACTTCGGAGCTGTCGATCGCGGCGTCTTTGACGTCGGTCTCATCGGCGTGGCCGACCAGGCGGGTCGTGCGCGGGCTTATCAGCAGTACCTCCAAAGCGTTTTGGAAAATCCGAAATTCGTCGGCGCGCATTGGTTCCAATACACCGACCAGCCCACGACCGGACGCCCCATGGATGGGGAGAACGGCAACGTCGGCTTCGTCTCCATCACCGACACGCCTTATCCGGAACTCATCGACGCCGCGCGTGAGGCCCACGCCAAGATGTACACGACGCGGTTCGCACCCTAGCTACTCGAGCAGCCAGCCACCGTCGACGACGCAGTTGTGACCCGTGGAGGCACGACTGACGCTGCTCAGATAAAAGAGAATATGATTCGCGATGTCGGCGGCCGTGATCTTAACCTTCACGCTTTGCCGACCCGCGAGGTAGGCGAGGTTTTTCTCCCCGGCCTCGCCTTGAAAATACTCCGCGATCTGACGCTCCGTGAAAATCCAACCGGGCGTCACGGTATTGACGCGGATCCGTTCTGCGCCGAGTTCGCGGCTTAGTCCCGTAGTGAGCCCAAGAATGCCGGCCTTCGACGCGGAATAGGCCGCACGACCGGGAATGCCGAGGCGATAGTTAATCGAAGACACATTGACGATCGACTTCCCCTGTCCGCGACGCAACAGCAGGAGGGCTCCCTGAATGACGAAATGATAAGCGCGCAGGTTGATATTAAAGAGGCGGTCCCACTCCGCATAGGTCGTCTCCGCGATGAAGTGCTTAGGATCGATCCCCGCGACATTGACCACAAAATCCACCTGATCCGTCTGGCGACCAATTTCCTGAAACGCCCCCTCGATATCTCCCTCGCGGGCGAGATCGCACTTTAGCGCGATCAGTCCTTCGTGGTCGGACTGGTGGTGATCATGGGAAAGCCCAAAGACACGTACCCCGTTCTGTAACAACAGATCCACCGTCGCCCGGCCGATCCCGAGTGAAGCCCCTGTGACGATCGCCGTCTTCCCCGCGAGATCAGGCAGGAGAAGCGGAGTCGCCGGTTCGTCGATCCAGTCATCACTCATGGCGTCGCACTTGTTTAGCTACCAGTCGATGACCGATCCATCGCGCCCAAAGGACTGACGCGGCAACTCCTGCGCGAAAGGATGTTTCGCGATCTCGGCTTCGTTGATTTCCACCCCGAGGCCCGGACGCTCATTAGGATAAACCAGACGCCCCTTCTTTTCCACGCGGAAGCCCCAGTTCACGATATCGTCACGCCATGGCACGTCCTGGTGCACCGCCTCGCAGATGAGGTAGTTCGGCGTGGCGAAGCCAAACTCCACAGAAGCTGCCGTACTGACTGGTCCCTGTGGATTGTGCGGAGCCACCGTCACGCCATAGGCCTCGGCCATCGCCGCGATGCGACGAGTCGCGGTCAACCCTCCACAATGCGTGATATCGGGCTGCACAATGCTGGCCGCGCGTTTTTCCAGGAGTTCCTTAAACGCAAAAAAAGAGGTAAGCCGCTCTCCCGTCGCTATCGGAGTGACGACCGCCCGTTGAATATCGGCGATGCCATCCATGTGTTCCGGCCAGCAGGGCTCTTCGAAGAAATACAGGCCATAAGGCTCGAGCGCCTTGGCGAAGAGCAGCCCCATGCGGGGCGAGGGCCGCGCGTGACAGTCCACCATGATATCGATGGAGTCACCCACCGCTTCGCGCATGGCGGCGACACAGGCCTCGGCGTATTTGATCGGCTGGAGGCCCTCGATCGCGAGTTGCTCGGGCACCGCCATCGACTTGAATGCCGTGAAACCATCCGCCACGACGCTTTGGGCGAGCTCACCGAAGCGACGCGCATCATCGGGCTTAGTCTCGTAAAAGTCCTCCATCTTTCCGCCACCGAGGTGACAGTAGAGGCGCACATAGTCGCGCACACGACCGCCCCAGAGTTGATGGCAGGGCACATTAAGCGTCTTGCCAAGGATGTCCCACAGCGCCAGATCGATACCCGCAATCGCTGTGCCGCGCACTGCTCCATTACCATGCCAAAAATGCTGGCGATACATCATCTGCCAGAGGTGCTCGACGCGCCGCGGATCCTCTCCGATGAGCAATTGCGCGAGATCCTCGACAGCCCCGACGACCGAGCGGGTATGCCACTCCAGCGTGGCCTCTCCCCAGCCTACGAGCCCGGGCTGGTCTGTCTCGATTTTGACGAAAACCCAATTGCGCATGCGCGCATTGCAAACAAGGGTCCGGATAGCGGTGATTTTCATGAGCGAGACACACTATTGACCAAACGTTCGGTCATTGTCCATGAGAAATTTCCCCGCCCTCAGCATCTCCTAATGAATCAACGCAGGCCGCAACCAGCGCGCCCGCTTCCCGACATCCTTGGCCAACTCCTTGCCCGCCACGACATCCGCCACGATTCGCGCCATCTCGCCAATCCGCAGATCCAACCGCGGCGGCCTTCCCGGCCAGCATCGCGCCACCGTCGTTCCATCGAAACACAGCACCCGGGCGCTATCTTTTTTTGAAAAACGGCTCAGCAAGCCAAGCGCAGCCACATCGTTAAATCCCAGCCACGCCTCAACCTCTTTGTGAGTTTTCAACACGCTCTCCGCTCCTTGAAAAGCCGCGTCGAGATCCCACGACTCCCCGCGATAACTAGCGAGAACCGGGCCGGCCAAATTTCGACGCGCACACTCCTCGGCAAACACCTGGGACCGAGCCAATACACTGGGACTTTCTCCCTGGCTCTGCGGTGCGAAAAAACCCAGCCGCCGAAAGCCTCGCCTAGTCATGTCTTCCACCGCGATTTGGAGCGCGCTTTCCAGATCGAGCCAGACCCCCGGCCGATCCTGCCGCGTAAACCCGATGGACAACGTCAGCGCCTTGGCCGACTCCACATTTTTCCGGGATCGGGAACCTTCCTCCCAGCAAATGATATTCTGCACGCCCTGCCGCTGGAGCACCTGAATGGTTTTTTCAAGGGAGGCCGATTCGGTATGCCCGACATGTGAGACCAACAACTGCAGCCCGTATTTGCCAAGCTCGCCCTCCACCGAAGCAGCCAACTCCGCAAAGAAAGGGTTGCGCAAATCCCCGCCGAGAAACCCCACCGCATTCGACCGCCCTTGTCGCAACCGTCGCGCCGATTCATTGGCCACATAAGAAAGCTGCTTGGCCGCCGCCAGGACCCGCTCGCGCGTACTCTCCCCGACACGCGTATTGCCGCCGGCGGCATTCAGGACCGCCGAGGCCGTCGCCACATGCACCCCCGCCGCCGCCGCAACTTCTTTCAACGTGCTCATCTCCCGAGCGTTATCTCGTTTTCAAACGAAGGCAAAGAACTTCGCGCTAAAGACCTCCGCACCTCGACTAACGCCTGGGCTCCAGAGGCTAAGTAAATCTTAAGATCCAAAAGCTAAGAGAGCTTTACCGAAATTCTCGATTTTTTCCCGATCAGCCAAACGCTCCAACCACTCCCGTGGAATACCGCTCTTTCCATAATAGGCACCAGCCAGTTGCCCATAAACTGCTGCCGTCGTATCGGCGTCGTCACCCAGATTCGCCGCAAGAAGGCAACCCGTGCGAAAATCGTCAGTTTCGTAGAAAGCCCAGAGCGCGGCCTCCAAACTGCTAACCACATATCCCGTCCCTTGAATCCCCGGCGGTCGCTTTTCCTTAAAGGATCCCGCGGCTATCTTCGAAATCTCTGAACACAGTGGCTCGTGAATCCAGCGATCCCCAAGGGGAGAAAATTTAGAGGAGAGAATATCTTCCTTAGGCGTTCCGTTTATGGCCGCCCACAGCAGGCCGCCTAGGTAGCGACAGGCATCCACGCACGTCAGAGCCCCATGAGTCGTCCGCGAGCTGTCTCCCGAATAGCGGATCGCTAACTCGCCATTCATCGCATAGAACATGGGAATCGGAGCGAGCCGCATGATCGACCCATTTCCCGCCGTACGCGGATCTACCGCACCAGCAAAGGGATTTCCATCGAGCCGATACCGACTAAGTGAAGCGAGAACGGTATTGCCGATATCGAAGCAAAACCCATTGCTACTCAGATAACCTGTAGCCTCCCAGAGATTGTATCGCTCCATCTGATCCCGGGGATCAAAGCCCCGCTTTTCGATCAGGCTCTCCGCCAGACATAATGCCATCGAGGTGTCATCCGTCCACTCACCAGGATTTAGTCGAAACGGTCCACCGCCCACCATATCCGTGATCGGCTCGAACGTACCGGGCGGCTGAAACTCTAACGTAGTCCCCACGGCATCGCCAACCGCAAGGCCAAGCAAGGTCCCCACAAAACGATCGTGTCGGTCAGGCACTCACTAAACTCCAGTAAAAGATCAGCTCGCCGCTTCCTCAAATGGGCAACCCGGCAGGCGCGCTAATAAAACAGGGCCTCGGGATGATAAGCATGTCGATTTCGACCTTCCTAAATCGGCAGAGAGGAAAAAGGTGGCTGGAGAGGGAATCGAACCCCCGACACGAGGATTTTCAATCCTCTGCTCTACCGACTGAGCTATCCAGCCTCTAAAAGGGACACGAACGGTATGGTTTTGCGGCGGTCTTGACAAGCGGTAAGGTGGAAAAACTTTATACCGCTCGTCAGACCCTCCGAAAACGATCGTCCGAGCAGCCTACAGCACGAGGCCGAGAGTCGCGAGTTTCTCGCGGGTTTCGGCAGCGTTGCGGTTCAGCACGGAGTGGATGCCCAGGCGTCCGGCCACTTCGCAGAGGAGCGGACGGTCTTCCAGATAGGCGACCTGCTCGGGTTTGACCTGCGCGACGTCGAGCGCGAGGCGGTAGATATCGAGGTCCGGCTTGCGGAAGTGCACGAAGGCGGAAACGACGAAGAAATCGACGAACTCCTTCAGGTGGAACCGATGAATGCGGTCCTCGGCGACTTCGCGGCCTTCGTTACTCACGACGGCGACACGCAGGCCATAGACGGCCTTGAGGCGCTTCACGAGGTCGATGGTGTCCTGATAGGGCTTGGCCTGCTCGAGGATGTACTTCGTGACGTCCTTGGGCGTGAAAGACCGCTTCTCGTAAAAAATGATCTGATGCAGGTACTCATCGAGGGTCATTTTGCCCTCTTCGTAAGTGTCGTACGTGACGTGATGCCGGTGGTAGATCTCGTCGTAATCGAGGCCAAAGTGAGAAGCCGTTTGCTTGCGGAGGTCGGTATCCCAGCCGTTGGTAAGGAGGACGCCACCGATGTCGAGGAAGAGGGTCGTGATAGGGGTTCCCATAGCCGCAGTCTGTCACGCCGCAGCTAACAATCAAGAGCCCTCTCGGCACAAAAATGCCCCCTAATTCTCACCTCCTGAACGGCATCCACGAGCTCCGCCATCTCAAAAATCGCCCTCCCTTCACACGAAAATGCCGGGCTCCTCGCGAGAGCCCGGCTGGCGTGATTTTCAAGAATGTCCGCCTTAGCAGTACTTCGGCAGTGGCGGGTTGATCTTCCCGTCGTAGAGGGCCTTGCCGATGATCGTGCCGTAGAGGCCTTCGAGTGCGGCCAGCCGCTCTAGGTCTTCCACGCTGGAGACTCCGCCGCTGGCGACGAGGTTGCAGTCGAGCGCTTCGAGCAGCTCCTGGAGGGACTCGTAGTTTGGTCCCTGCAACATGCCGTCCGTGGCGATATCGGTGTAGATGATCGTGCCGACGCCGGCATCCTGCGCGGCGAAGGCGAGGTCGATGGCGCGCGTCTTCGTGGTCTCGGTCCAGCCTTTCACCGCGACATAGCCGTCCTTCGCGTCGATACCGACGGCGATGCGGTCTCCGCCGAACTCCGCACAGATCTCCCGCACGAACTCCACGGACTGCGCGGCTTTCGTGCCGAGAATGACCCGGCTGATACCGGCCGAGAAGGCGGCGCTGATGTTTTCCAAATTGCGCATGCCGCCGCCGAGTTCGCACGGGATGTTCACGGACTCGCAGATGCGGGCGACGTGCTCGAGGTTCTTCGGCGTACCGTCAAAGGCGGCGTCGAGATCCACGATATGGAGCCAGTCGCCACCGGCCTGCTCCCATTTCTGGGCAAAGGCAACGGGATCGTTCGAGTACACGGTCTTTTCGGTGGCGAGGCCGCGCTTCAGGCGCACGACTTCGCCCCCCATCAGGTCAATGGCTGGTAGCAGGAGCATTTAGAGAGGAGAGAAAGTTACGGAGCAATGCTTGGCCGGACGCCTGGCTTTTTTCCGGGTGAAACTGCGTGGCATGCACGGCCCCGCGCGAGATGCTGGCGGCGAATTTCCCGCCGTAGTCGCAGTACGCGCTCACGAGGTCGGCATCCTGCGGCGCCGGGAAGTACGAGTGCACGAAGTAGAAATGCGGCAGCGCGCCCATGCCCTCAAAGAGCGGGCCCTTCGTATCGGTCAACTCATTCCACCCCATGTGCGGGATCTTCAGCGTCGGATCGGTAAAGCGCGTGACATGGCCCTCGAATATCGCGAGGCCCTTGGTGCCGGGAGACTCTTCGCTGGATTCGAACAACAGCTGGTAGCCCAGACAGATGCCGAGATACGGCCGGTCGGCCCGGACCCACTCGCTCACCGCGTCCCACATGCCGCTGGCGCGGAGGTTCCTCGAGCAGTCGCCGAAGGACCCCTGCCCCGGTACGACTACGGCGTCGATTTCATCGAGCTGCGAGGACTGCGTGACCAGGAGCGGCGAGGCTCCGGCGGCTTCGAGGGATTTCGTGACGCTATGCAGGTTGCCGCTGCCATAGTCGACGACGCCGATTTTCTTGAGATCACTCACGGCGGATTATAGCACACCCTTCGTGCTCGGAATACCCGACACACGCGGATCGACCTGCGTAGCCACGTCGAGCGCGCGGGCGAGAGCCTTGAAGACGCCCTCCGCCATGTGGTGCGCATCGCGTCCGGCCAGGATGTCCACATGGAGATTCATCCCGCCATGCACGGAGACGGCGCGGAGGAATTCCTCGACGAGTTGAAACGAAAAATTACCCCCGATCGCTTCGACGGACGGAGGTTGATTGTAGGCGAGGTAGGGCCGCCCGCTCAGGTCGACCACCGCCCGGACGAGCGTCTCGTCCATCGGCACGTAGGCGTGTCCATAGCGGCGGATGCCTTTCTTATCGCCGAGCGCCTTCGACAGCGCCTGGCCGAGCGTGATGCCCGCGTCTTCGACAGTGTGGTGAAAGTCCACTTCGATGTCACCCTTGGCGTCCACATCGAGATCGAACAACCCATGCTTCGTGAAGAGCGTCAGCATGTGGTCAAAAAACGGGATTCCCGTCTGGATCTTGCTGGCACCCGATCCATCCACCTCCAGGCGGATGCGGATGCTGGTTTCCCCAGTGATACGTTCGATGGTTCCTTCGCGAGGCATCCCCTCATCTAGCCGAGGGAACGGGCCTTCGCAAAGAAAGTTCTTCAGCCAGCTTTGGCGGAGAACTCCCCGCGACAGAGCGTGATCGCCTTTTCGATCATGCGCACATGCGCCCCCACGCGGTCATCGATGTGAAACTCCGACGGCGTCTCGATGGTGAAGATCCGAGCGACTTTCTGGAAATAGAAGATAAAGACCTCTGGCCAGTCCGGCATGAGCTCCGGGTCGATCTTGCGTCGGATCACTCCTCCCCGCGCCGGACGTCCCTCGACCATTCGCCGGGGATCTCCGCCGATAAACCGGGAGGAGGCCTTGATCAAATCCTCGCCCCAGAACGGCTTTACCCGCTGCACCTCATAAAGATAGACCCCTTGGGCGTCGTAGTCCTCATGGAGCGCGATGGCCAGGTCGAACTTATCGTCGGGAAACAGCGCGATCTGCGCCGCGATCTGGGGGATGCTCTGATTGTGATACGAGCGATTCAGGTCGCGCCCTTGCTCGTCATACCGGGAGTTGCACACGATGCCCCAGGGATTGAGGCACGGGAAGATCAGGAGGTTTAGCTGGCGAGCGAGGGCGTGATTCTTCTCCGCCCAGGCCAGCAGTCCCTCGGTCGCACCCGGCTCATCGCCATGAATGCCCGCCGAGAGATAAATCGACGGAGCATCGCTCGCGACAACCTTCGACTTGAGGAAGTAGAGATCGAACCCTCCAGCTTCCCCGTATTTCTTCAACGTCAGGCCGCACTTTGCCGCGACGGCCTTCCAGCGCCGAATGAGATACTTGTAATCGTGAGGTCGATCGTGGCGAAGACTCCTCGCCATACTCAATCGATGAACCGGCGCGTAATGTCGGCGTAGGCGTCGATGCGGCGGTCGCGCAGGAATGGCCAGTGCGTGCGCTGGGTGTCCACTGACTGCAGGTCGACCTCGGCCACGATGACTTCTTCTTTATCCGTGGAGGCCTTCTCGATGATCTGGCCGGCCGGATCGCAGATGAAGCTGCGGCCCCAAAACTCGATACCGTCTCCGCCGTCCGGGGCTTCGTGACCGACGCGATTCGGCGCCGCGACGTAGCAGCCATTCGCGATGGCATGGCCACGCTGCACGGTCTCCCAGGAGGAGTGCTGGCGCTCGCCATACTTTTCCTTCTCGGTGGGATGCCAGCCAATGGCGGTCGGGTAAAACAGGATCTGCGCACCACGCAATGCGGTGAGCCGCGCTGCCTCAGGATACCACTGATCCCAGCACACGCAGACGCCGATGCGGCCGAACTTCGTGTCAAACGCCTGGAAACCGAGGTCGCCGGGGGTGAAGTAAAACTTCTCGTAAAAGAGCGGATCGTCCGGGATGTGCATCTTCCGGTACTTGCCGAGGAAGCTGCCGTCCGCGTCGATGATGACCGCCGTGTTGTGATAGACACCAGCGGCGCGGCGCTCGAAAAGCGATGCGATGATGACGACGCCGAGTTCCTTCGCCAACTGCTGCATCTTGTCACTAGTCGGGCCGGGAATCGGCTCGGCGAGTTCGAAGTATTTGTGGTCCTCGACCTGACAGAAGTACACCGAGGTGAAGAGTTCCTGCAAACAGACGATCTGAGCGCCCTTGCTCGCCGCTTCGCGAATGCCTCGCTCTGCAGCCGCGACGTTTTCCGGGATATCGGCTCCGCAGCGATTCTGCACGAGTCCGACTTTTACCTTATGGGAGTGGCTGGCCATTATGGGTTTTCACTAAACACATTTCGCGCCCCGGCGAAAGCGGCTTTTCGCAAAGAAATCACCGCTTCCTCCGTGGCTGGAGACTTACTTGGCGACTTCGCTGGCCGGCACGATCTTCACGCTCTTGATCTCGACGCGCTCGGTCGGCTTGCTGGGCTCGCCATTCGGGCTGCGCACGACCTTGACCTGCTCGATTTTCTCGAGGACGTCCTCGCCTTTGATCACCTTGCCAAAGCCCGTGTACTGGCCGTCGAGGTGAGGAGCGGCTCCGAGCATGAGGAAGAACTGGGAACCCGCCGAGTCCGGGCTGGCCGAGCGGGCCATCGAGACCACACCGCGCTCGTGCTTGCGGTCGTTGAACTCCGCCTTGATCTTGTAGCCGGGGTCGCCCGTGCCCCATAGTTCTTCCTTCGCGAGATCCTTCGTCAACGGATCACCACCCTGCGCCATGAAGCCCGCGATGATGCGATGGAACGCCGTGCCGTCGTAGAATCCCGACTTCGCCAGCTTCTTGAAGTTCTCCACGGTATTCGGAGCGACATCGGGCCAGAACTCGATCACGAGCTGGCCTTTGGAGGTATCGACCACCGCGACTTCCGTCGCATCAGCAGCCACCGCAGGACGGGCCACCAGGGCGACCGCCACGAACAAGAGGGAAAGGAGTGCTTTCATCGCGCCGAACTTTCCACGACCCGGCGGCGCTGTCACGCGAACATATCGGTTCTTTACATTCCAGGACCGAGTCCGGATTCTGCCCCCTCTCCATGCAAGACATCCGTATTATCCTCAAGACTAGCCGGGGCGATATCGAAGGAACCCTTTTCGCTTCGAAAGCTCCGATCACGGTGGCCAACTATCTCAACCTGGCCAAGCGCGGCTACTACAATGGTATCACCTTCCATCGCGTGATCCCTGACTTCATGATTCAGGGCGGCGATCCGACCGGCACTGGCGCAGGTGGTCCTGGCTACGAATTTGAGGACGAAGTCAAAACCGGTCTCAAGCACGAGAAAGCCGGCCTCTTCTCCATGGCCAATCGCGGCCCTCGCACGAATGGCAGCCAGTTCTTCGTCACCCACGTCCCCACTCCCTGGCTCGACGGCAAGCACACCATCTTCGGTGAAGTGACCAAGGGTCAGGACATCGTGAATGCCGTGAAGCAGGGCGACAAGATCACTGCTATCGAAATCCTCGACTCCACTGACGAGCTGTTCGCCTCCGAGGCCGACCGCATCGCGAAGTGGAATACGGTTCTCGATAAGTAAATCGACCTTTTCCCAAAGAGCGGCTCCGGGCGACTGGAGCCGCTTTTTTGTGCCCAGGGCGCGAAAGACTAAATATCGGAAGGCCGCGCGACCATGATACCAGCGTGGCTCTTGTAGCGGTTCAAGTACGTGCTCAGGCGAGAATCCACGATGACCTTCCCCTCGTTCTTCGAGGCGTGCATGAAGCGTAATACGCCCTTCTTATCCCGATAGGCGAGCCCGACATGCGAGGTGTAGCTGCGCGGCCAGGTCGTCACGATACAGACGATGTCACCGTCACGGATGTACTTCTCCGCCGCAGGCACGAGGGACTTCGGCACATAGTAGATGCCCCTACGGGAAAGCTGCTCCTCGACCCGCGCCATTTCGGGAATCAGAGACGGATTAGCCTTGAGCTGGCGGTAGCTTTTCCAGGCGGCGGACATTTCCTTCATGTCGCGGTTCAGCTTACGGGCGCCCGGCAGGGAAGGCGTGACGTCTTTGATGAGGCCGCGGCTCTGGTTGTCGTTGAGCCACTGTTCGAGGTAGTGCAGGCGGGAGGTGAAGGTGCCGTCACACCGTCCGCCACGATAGCGATCCAGCTCGATCATTTTCAGCATGTCGGCAGAGGTCGGATTCGGCGAGGTCTTGAGGACACGAGCTCCGGCCAGGGCGATCTCGAAAAACGTCCAGCAGTCCATGCCCGCCATATTCACGCAGGGCGTCTCCTTGCGGCTGTCGATCTCGAGCGTGAAGTTCTTGTACGGCGTCCCGACGAGCGCGAGACCGACTTGTGCCGTGCGTTCACCGATAGGCAGTGCTGCCCAGTTTTGACTCTGGCCGCGCTGCATGAGCGAGTCGAACTTCCCCTTGCCGACGAAGACGACGCTTTCGGGGAGAGTACCTGCATTGATCACGGCGGCTGAAGCCAGCACCGCCAGCAAAGGAGCGAGTTTGCGCAACACGGGGCGACGATACTGCAAGACGGAGCGTTGCGCAAACTGCGTAAATATCCTTCTCACCCTGAGATTTCCTGCTAGGAAAGCGTTGCATGGAAACGCCACCGCCCGTCAGCCCTGAGCCGCTTCCCCCGTCGCCCGGTCCCGTGGACCCGACAACGCAACAATGGAAGGTCATCCTTCACGCGAGTGCCTTTAGTGGATTGGTCATTCCTTTTGGCACAATCCTCGGCCCTCTCATCGTCTGGCTCATCAAAAAGACTGAACTGCCAGCCATCGATCCTGAAGGCCGGAAAGTCCTAAACTTCCAAATCTCTTATGCCATTTACGGCATAGCCTCTATCATTATCGCCACGGTAGGCAGCTGCCTCTACGTGCCGATCATCTTGCCGATCATCGTCGGTATCGCCTGGTTGGTTTTCACCATCCTCGGCACCGTCAAGACCAGCAACGGCGAAGATTACAAATTCCCGTACGTCCTGAAACTGCTCTAAGTCTTTTCGATTGAAGATCCTGATTGTCGAGGACGATCCCGGTATCGTGGAGGTCCTCGACTATGCCCTTCGACGTGAGGGTCACGAGGTGCTCTGTGTTGCCCGGGGCGAAGAAGCCGTCGCCCGTCACATCTGGGCGGATTTTCTCGTACTCGATGTCGGCCTGCCGGATATCGACGGCTTCGAGGTCTGCCGCCGCATCCGCCGCGTCAGCGAGGTGCCTATTCTCTTTCTGACGTCGCGTTCCGAGGAGGTGGACCGCGTGGTCGGCTTGGAAATCGGTGGCGATGATTATCTGGCGAAGCCCTTTAGCACGCGCGAACTCACCGCCCGCGTCAAGGCCGTCGCCCGTCGCAGCAAGCCTGCCGCCTCTTCGTTGATCGGTCGTCAGGTCGGCGCTCTTCGCCTGGATGAGGAAACCCACCGCGCCTACTGGCAGGAGGAGGCTCTCGACCTCACACCGCTGGAGTTCGCCCTGCTCGCCCAGCTCATGAGCCAGCCCGGCCGGGTCTTCACCCGTAGCCAGCTTCTCGATCACGTCTGGCCCGACGGCGGCTGCGTGACGGAACGCACGGTAGACGCGCACGTGAAGTCCCTCCGCAAAAAACTCGTCGACTGCGATCTCGTCGAGACCGTGCGTGGCGTGGGGTACCGCCTGCGCGACTCCGCCGCATGAGCGAGGGTCAGCCATCTTCGAAGTGGCGGCTGATCTATTTCATTCAGCGCCTCATCACGCGCCTCGCGCCCCCGCTGCACAGTCTGCACTGGAAGATCATGGCGCTCCTGCTCGGCGCAATCTTCCTGCCCGCGCTCTATTTCCTCTGGCAGGTCCAGCGCACCATCGAGCGCAGCCACCTCGTCTCGACCGAGCAGGGCATGATCGACACCGGCATGGTCATCGCGGAGGGCTTCGCTCCTGAGGTGAATGCCGGTATCCCGCTTTCCAATCTACCCATGACGCGCGAGGTGAAGCGCCGCGTCTTCAAGGACCTCACGCCCGATCTGCGCATCGTCCTCTACGACGCTCAGGGGGCCATCGTTTCCGACACGGATAATCTCCTCCCGTCCGGCACGACCGAGATCAAGTCCGACGTCGAGAAGGCCCTGCATGGCAAATACGGCGCTCGCTGGGTGCGGGATCCTTACCGGCGCGTGGTCACGCTTTACAGCACGATCCCTGTCTTTCGCGGCAAGGAAGTCGTCGGCGCGGTCAGCGTGATCAAGTCCACGGTCGATGTCCGCCGCTCGATCCTGCGCTCGCTGAAGGACCTGATCCTGCCCGGGTTGCTCGCCTTCTTCTTCGCCACCTGCACGTCTTACCTGCTCTCCGGCTACCTCACGCTCGTCATCAAGGATCTCGCCAACCGCGCGGATCGCATCGCCTCGGGCGAGGCTGATGTCCGGCTGGAGACCTGGACGAAGAGCGAGCTCGGCGATCTCGCCCGCGCCGTGGAGCGCATGCGCCAGAAGATCGAGGGTAAGGCCTACGTGGAGGAAATGGTCACGACCTTTTCCCACGAGCTCAAGACGCCGCTCACCGTCATTCGCGGTGCGACGGACGTGATCGAGGACAGCCCCGAGGCCTCTGTGCGGCAGAAGTTCCTCCAGAACATCCGCGTCGAGGTGGACCGCCTCACCCAGATCGTGACGAACCTACTCGCCCTCTCGCGCATCGAGACTCAGCCGGTCGAGCAGTCGTCGACCGCGCTCGGC
>Ga0247822_10001252_pt1 | contig 15384 bp, 10 predicted proteins | sample 13C_Cellulose_Da_FD_192423 | JGI IMG/M metagenome (GOLD analysis project Ga0247822, IMG submission 192423) | Soil microbial communities from agricultural site in Penn Yan, New York, United States - 13C_Cellulose_Day30 | ecosystem: Environmental > Terrestrial > Soil > Agricultural land | place...
CGGGTACTTCTCGCGGGTGTCGACGTGGATGGTGAAGCCCTGGGTCAAGGCGCGCCGCTGCGGCACGCGCGCGCCCGGGTTGGCCTTCATCGCCACCGTCCGCGTCTGCCAGAAGATCGCGGTGCGCCCGCGCGTCTCGGTGAACACAAACTGCGATCGGTCCTGCCGCGGCCGATCGAGCACGAGATCGATCGCCGGCCCGCGCCGCCGGCACAGGACCACCGCCACTTCGTCGACGACCTCGGCGGCCTCGGGCCAGCCACCCTCGTGCGGGTGGCAGTAGACCCGCGACGTGGTCGGCCACGTCTCGCGCACCTTGAGGACCATCCCGCCGTCGACCGGCAGCCGCACCAGGTACGGCAGGCTGCTGTCGGGATCGGGGTTCTTGGCGACGACGAACAGCGCGCGCGGAACGGACACGACCGAGCCTACAGCACCGCGGCAGCGGCGTCAGGGCCCCCGCGCCGCCGCGATCGTCTCGATGCCGACAAACATCGGCAGCGGCTCCGATACCAGGAGCCCCTCGCGAACACCCTCGAGCCCCTCGAAGCCCAGCGCCTCGTAGAACCTGATCGCGTCGGGCTTTGCGTCCGTCACCACGCCAACGCACCCGAGACGATCGCGCTGCTCGATTGCCAACCCGAGGACGTAACGTAGAAGCGCCTTGCCGATGCCCAGCCCCTGCGCGCGCGTATCGACGCCGAGGCGTGCGAGCCGGAGCACGGGCAATGGATAGCTCGGCAGACGCTTGCGCAGACGAGCGCCTGGTACGGACGCGCGTTCGATCGACGACGCCGCGACGGTGGCGAACCCCACGATGCGTGCATCGACCAGCGCGACATAGGTCACCGCCAGGTGCAACTTGAACTGGTTCTGTCCCGCGTAGTGCTCGAAGAATCGGTCGAGGTCGGCCTGACCACACGAGAAGCCGCTCCGGTCGTCGTCACGAGCGAGCGGGCGAATCTCAACGGCCTTGGCCACGCATCAACTCGCGCAGGGCTTCGGTTGGAGCCGAAGGGCGCTCGAGCCGAGCGACGACACGATCGAAGGCTTCGTCATCGAGGAGCAGCCGAGCCGGCACGAGCGCCTCGTCCGGCAGCTCCCTCCGTGCCTCCATGAAGTAGAGCAGCGCCTGCTCGACCACATAGTTTTTCTTGAGACCGTGGCTCTCGGCGAAGCGGTCGAGCTTCTCCTTGGTGGCCAAGGACACCGTGGCCGAGATCTGTGACTGCTCGCTCATGCGTCACCTCCGGTGCCTACATGAAAAACAATGCTAGACCATGGAAAATCTAGCTCTGCCCCCGGTCGAAGGCAAGGGCCGCACGGGCTGGGCGAAGGCCCTCCCTGCGTCCCCGCGTGCCGGTCTCCGACCCGGTCGTGCTCGGCCCCTCACAGCGGCGCGTACAGCATCCGCGTCTTGATGCTCGTCTCCAGCGCGCCGACCGCCTTCTTGACCTCGTGCGACACCGCCTGGTCGAGATCCATCACCAGGTAGCCGATGTTCGGATCCGTGCCCAGCATCTGGGCGTGGATGTTGGCGCCCTGGTCCGAGATGATCTTCGTGATGTCGCGGACCACGCCCGGCACGTTGCGGTGGATGTTGAGGATGCGGTGGGTGCCGCGCGCCTGCGGCAGCTCGAGCTCGGGGAAGTTGACCGAGCCGGTCGTGGCGCCGGTGTTGACGAACTTCACCAGCGACGTCGCCACCTCGCGGCCGATCGCCGCCTGGGCCTCCTCGGTCGAGCCGCCGATGTGCGGCGTCAGCACGACGTTGGGCAGCCCGCGCAGCACCGACGCGAACCCGTCCGAGTTCGACTCCGGCTCCTCGGGATAGACGTCGACGGCCGCGCCGCCGAGCTTGCCGCTCTTGATCGCCGCCGCCAGCGCGTCGAGGTCGACCACGGTGCCGCGGCTGGCGTTGAGCAGGCAGGCGCCCGGCTTCATCGCCGCGAGCTGGGCGGCGCCGATCATGCCCTTGGTCGCCGCCGTCTCCGGCACGTGCAGCGTCACGAAGTCCGACGCCGCCAGCAGATCCTCGAGGCTGGCCAGCACCCGGTTGTTGCCCATCGGCAGCCGCGACGCGATGTCGTAAAAGACCACCTGCATGCCGACCATCTCGGCCAGCACGCCGACCTGCCGGCCGATGTGGCCGTGCCAAGCGTCTTGCCGCGGATCTCGTGCGCCCCCACCGCGATCTTCTTCCAGGTCCCCTCGTGCACCTCACGCGACCGGTCGAACAGCTGGCGCGACAGCACGATGACCTCGGCGATGACCATCTCGGCCACCGACCGCGTGTTCGAGAACGGCGCGTTGAACACCGGCACGCCGCGCTTGTTGGCGTGGCTCAACCGGATCTGGTTGGTCCCGATGCAGAACGCGCCCACCACCAGCAACCGCCGGGCCTCGTCGAGCACCCGCTCGGTCACCTGCGTCTTCGACCGGATCCCCAGGATGTGGACATCCCGGATCCGCTCGACCAGCTCGGCCTCCTTCAGCGCCCCCTTCACCCGCTCGATCTGGAACCCCTCGCCACCAAACAGCTCATCCGCGCTCGGATGGACGTTCTCGAGCAGCAGGACCTTGATCTCGCTCTTGGGAAACGACGTAGGCGGTAGCGTCACGGCTGCCGTGACGCTACCGCCTTTTCGGCGCGGAGGGCGGTTCACTCGGCGTGTCTAGCGCGGCACGCCCCTTAGCGACTCACCCGGCAACCACGTGAACCAGGCCAGGGGACGTAACCTCGTCTACGCTGATGGTCACCCGCGTTGTCGCACCTGCTGTATACGCCTCCAGCACGCTCTCCAATTCGCTCGTCACGATGGCTACCTTCCCGCCAGGTGTTTCGAGAACGCCGTCAAAGACCGGGACCAAGCCGTCATTCTCCGGATCACTGCCACGTTCGGCCAACCGAACAGTGATATCGCCATCAACCTCGGGAAGAGTAGCAACCGAGACGCAGGTCGAGGTGGCCGCCGTGACTTCGCCATGACGGTATGCAGGAACCGAGGCATCACTATTAGTCGGATCCATCACAAATATGATCGCATTTGGCACGGAAACAGTCGTGGCCTTCACTGTATATTCGCCTTCTTTTGTTTGAGAAGCTCTTGAAGAGTTTGCCCACCCTGCTCGCGCGCGCAAGAGAGACAATGCGGAAAGAACTTCGTGGGCTCGGCGAGCTTTTGAGGAGGCTGGTGATCCGCAACAGCGTTCCCGCTCTTCGTCCCCGGGTCATTGGTTCCGCAGTGGTGACAGCCGTGCTTCTTCATCAATTCGTTGACCTCGCGCTGCTCCTGCGCGGTTGGTCTTCCTCGATGTCCTGGGATTGATTCCTTCGCAAACGGGCCCGGCTTCAGCTTGTCCTGCCTGACCAATGATGCCGCCCGACCGGCGTCATCGGCGCTGTCGGCAACGGTCCGGGAGATAGCACCTGCTACGACACCATTAGTTGCTGCAGCGATGCCGTACGAGGCCAGCGTCATCCCCATCGCCACACCAGCGGCCTTGGTCGAGCCAGTCTCGATGTACATGGCCGTGCCCGCAGCTGCGACCTGCGTGGCGGCCCCGCGAAGACCGCCTCCAGGGAGGAGAGCTGCCCCCATCCTGATCGTGTCGGCGGCTTGCGCTTTGAGCGCCGAGGTTTCCCCACGCACCATGGCAGGCACTCTGAGTGTCGAGCGAACACCGTAGTGCACGGGATTGTACGTGTTTACGGTTAGCCAAACCTTCCACGCTGTACCGGCCACGCTATCCTTGCCATCAGGGTCGATGTAGCGCGCCGGGTTGAGCAGGCAAAAGCTGTAGAGCGCTGCACGCCGGGGCTCGATCCACGCAGCGTCGGGTTGGAACCGGTACTGCGGATCGGCTTGCGTCCAGCCGAGGAGCAGGCTGTCGTAATAGCGGACTCCGTAGTAGTTGAGGCTTGTCAGGTCATCTTGGAACTTGTCATTGAAGCGGCGGTGCTGCTCCGCGACGCCTGAACCGGTGGAGAACAGCAGCTCACCGTACGGGGCATAGACGAAGCCTGCGTTGACGGTCCCGTCGGGCTCGACTGCAAGCAGGGTGTTGCTCGAAAGGCCGTGGTACTGCAGCTCGAGGTCCTTGCGGTCGGTGATCCGAGCCACTGGAGTGCCGAGCGACAGGTGGGCGTACGACTTTTCGAGCGCGCCGGTGTCCTTCAGGACGAGCTCGGTGTCGCCGATGAACACGCGCACATTCGTGACGGTTCCGGCGCTGTTTCGCGTGACGACCGCCGCCCGGTTGCCCCCGTGGTCGTAGAAGTACTCCTCGTGGAGGTCGCCTACGGTTGCGCGACGCAGCTGATCTTCGCCATCGTAAGCGAACGACTCAGACGAGGCGCCGCCCTCCCTCGTGACCATCCCGCCGGCGGTGTCGTAGGTGTAGCTGCGCAGCGAGGTGCCCGAGCTGAGCTCATGCAGGGCGGAGACGGCATCGGGATCGATCGGTGAGCCGTAGATGTACTTGACGTCGCGGTTGACGACATCGGAGCCGGGGGCTGAGTACGCCTGGACCGTCGCTCGATCGAGCTTGCCGGAGTTGTGGAAGGAGTAGTTCGCGCTGAACCGGGGCTCCTTGACGGAAATCAGCTGGTGACGCGAGTCGTACCGGTAATCGAAGTCGTAGTACTCGGCCCCGAGCCAGTGACGCAGGTCAGACGGGTCGTCCTGGCCGAAGTAGTCCAGCTCCTGTTTCGCGAGCTGAGTGAACGACGCCAGGTGGCGGACCGTCTGCGAGCGGACGCGGGTGAGCTTGTCGTACGTGAAGTCGGTCGCGAGCTCGGGCGCCAGCGGGTCGGCGGCGTCGCGGGCCTCCCGCTTCGTGACCAAGCCGGCCAGGTTGCGCGTCTGCGCGGCCACGAGCTGGACGCCCCCGCTGCTCGGGTGCCACCACAGGTTGGTGGGCAGCCCCCGATCGTCGTACTCGACACTCGAGCGAGTCGCGTTCGCCCCCCCGTCCTGGTCGGCGTACACGTGCTCGCGGACGCGCCCGCCGGGACCGTAGGTGCTCGACATCTCGCGCGTGCCGGTGACGCCGGCGAACTGGAACGTGCGTTTTTCGCTCGTCGGGTTGCCCTCGGCGTCGTACGAGTAAGAGACCTTGAGGACTTGGTCCGGGAACTGGACCAGACAGAGTCTGCCGAGACCGTTGAAGCAGGTATCGTGCTCGAACGAGATCGTACCGACGCCGAACAACGCCTGATCCGCGACGGACAGGTCACGACCACCCACGTTGCGCGACGTCGGACGGCCGGTCACGTCATACGCAAAGGTCGTGGTGTAGTCGAGCGCCTGGGCCGGGCTGGGTGGCGGGGCCGCCTCTGACTTGAGCTGCCCGCCCTTCCAGTAGGTGTATTGCCACGTCCGTCCGCCGCGGACGATGCTGGTTCGGCGACCGTGATAGTCGTGGAACAGCTCGGTCACGACGCCGTTCGGATCCTGGATACGCTTGACGATGTCACGACCGTCGTAGGCGTACGTGGTGGTCGCGAACGTGCCGGCCGTGACGTCGGTGTACTCGCGTACCTCGGTCAGGCGACCGTAGATGTCGTGAACGAGGACCTTGCGCGCGGCCGGACCGCCCTCGCCGCCCGCGACCTCCTCGATATCGTGGACGCGACCGTCGTACGTGATGTCCACGCCGCTGGCGGCACCCACCATCGCGGGACGACGCATCGAGATCGGCCGACCCAGGCTATCGAAGTCGTAGGTGTATGTGACGGTCGGCGTGGGAGTGGTCGTCGGGTTGGCCACGCTCGGATCCGGCAGCGTGACACTCACCAGGTTTCCGCGGCGATCGTAGTCGTAGGTCGTGACCGCGTCCGGGCCTAGACCGGTCTTGACCCGGACCATGCGTGGACGAGCTTGACCGTCGACATGGGTTTCCTCGCGCGTCCAGCGGTTCTGGTCGTACTCGATCCGACTCTCGGTAATGACCTTCGTCGGCGCACCACTGACGACGTGGTCGGTATAGGTCGTACGCGACGTCTGGGTCTTTTGCCAGGCCGGGTTACCCGGGACCTCCACATTGACCCAGGTGGCGAGCGGACGACCGAGACCATCGGTGTCCGTCCAGGACATCGGTGCGTTGCAGCCCCCGCCGCATGACGCGGAGGTCGGCCCGCGCGCGGTCAGGACGGCGCCGGTGCCCGGATCGTAGGTCCTATCGACGACGTGGCCGAGCTCGTTGGTGGTGCGGGTGACGAACCGCTTGGTCGGGTCGTACTGGTAGGTCTCGAGCGGGCCTGACGGGTAATTGTCGGGCGACCGGGTGCCCTCTTTGACGCCGGTCGTCCAGTCGATGTTCCAGACGGTGCTCGGGACGTCGGCGTTGGCCTCGCCCTCGAAGGTGGGGACGAACCTCGCGATCGGGGCGCGGTAGAGAGCGTCGAACGCGAGGCGCCAGCGCTCGTAGCGCTGGACGCCTTGCGGCGTCATCTCCATCGCCTGGTGCTCCTTGTGCCACAGGCGATAGTCATCCTCGTCGGCGTAGAAGTAGTACTCCTCCCAGGTCGCGCGATCGCCGGTGTCGAACGCGTACAGGCTGTCGCGAATGCTCTTCTGGCGCTCCACGTACGCCAGCGCCGGACCACCGCTGACGAGGGAAGAGCTCAGCGGGATCCAGGTGGAGTAGGTGACGACGCCATCGTTGGCGCCTCGGCACTGAGCTTCGGTCTGGCCGTTGTTGCAGGTCCAGCTCTGCGTTCGGTAGGGGTGATAGGTCGTGATCGCGCCACCGAACAGCGTGTACGCCTGCCAGGTCGTGTCATTGATCGTGCTTGGCTTGTCGGGTGCCGCGAGCAGATCTGGGTTCTGCTCCTCGGAGAACACCTTCGAGCTTTTGAGCCGGCCACTCCAGTCGACGTCGAAGCCGTAGATGTCGACAACCCGCGCGTCGGACGGGCGTGTGGTCGTGACCTCCTCGAAGCCGCGGAAGCCCCACTGACCGCGGTCGTCCTGGTTCCAGACGGGGTATTTGTACGTGTAGGTCGTGGTCGCCACGTCGGCGACGTCGGGATCAAATGCATCCTTCACGCTCATCGACTCGACGACCCACTGCGACCGAGGCATCGCCTTGCCGAGCTCCGCGTCCTGGACGACAACGCTGGCCTTCGTGGTGGGCGCGTAGAGGACCTCGACCGTGCCGCCGATGCCGTTGTCGATCTTGCGCAGCAGGCGCAGCGGCTGGTCCGACGTGTCGAGGTAGGTGGGGATCTGCGCCGGCTCCGGGGCCGGCGGATGTGACGCCGCAAGGAAGTTCCAATGCTCCGGCAGTCCATCGCCATCCATGTCGATGAGATCGCGCGAGGTCGCCCAGAAGGACTGGCTCTGTGACGTGAGCGGATCGCTCACGTACACCGCGGTGGTCTGCTGCACGAGCGCGCGCTCGAGGTTCGGGTTCTCGTTGAGCGAGAACCCTTGCAGGAACTGGCCGCCCGCGTTGATGTGCAGCGTCGGCGGGCTCCACTGCGGCTCACCGTTGATCCAGTCGTAGTACGCGTCGAAGTCGACCGGCCAGCTCTGGATCAGATCGCTTCGTCCGTCGGCGTCGACGTCGACGAGCCGGGTCATTGCCCAACGATCGCCTGCTCGCAGCCAACCCGATGGTCCTGCGTCCGTCGTGCTGGACCAGCTGCGCGATAGAGAGCCCCGGACGTGGGGGAGGGGCTCACCATCGGTCGGAGACCAGGTACGGAACTTATAGCCTGCCCCATAGAAGACGTCGGCGTCGTCGGGTCCCTGGCCCCTGAAGTAGTCGGCAGCACCGTCGCCGTTCAGATCGGCGAGCATCTGCCACGTATTGGTGGCGTAGTCGTCCTTGCCGATGGCGTTGTTCGCGCAGTTGCCTTCGGAATGGCCGAAGCAACCAATTCCGCTCTTGGAGGGCTGAGCGCCGTCCGGCACGAACCACATGTATGGCCAGTCGCCGTTCTTCTCGAAGCCACCCTGGCCATCGCCGGGGAACACGTTCCAGTAGCGGAACAGGCCCGTATCCGGGCTGATGCCTCGCACCACCAGATCCACGTGGCCGTCGCCATCGAGATCCTGGATGGCGTGGTCCTCTGACGAGAAGCCGCTGCCACCACCAAGCGCCGAGTCGCCCTTGTCCGACTCGAGATGTGCGAGCTGGTACTTGATCACGCCGGTCTGGGCGAGCACCCCGCCCTGGTTCTCGTAAACGAACCAAGGAGAGCGGTCGCAGAGCATCTGAGGGCGCGCGTAGTCGCACGTCTGAGGTACTGGCTGGGGCGGTGGTGGATCGCCAGGCTGCCACACGGGCGGAAGTGGCCGGTTGTTCAGCGCCCACTGCTCGAACTCCTCGCCTGCCGTTTGCTCTCGGCAGATCTGTTCGGAGTTCGCCGGGGTTCCTTCAGCGATGCAGGTATCGAGCTCGTCTCGATCGAAGCCGCACCCGTCCTTGTCCCCGCAGATGGTGGCGGATTGCGCACAGTCGGCGCGGAGCGCGATGACCGGCTTGGGCGGCGGGACCGGTCCGCAGCTCGGCCACTGGCTAGCACCTACCCGGAGCTCCGGGTTCAGCGCGATCTCGTTTGGATTGAGATGGAAGCTGTGATTGATCGCCGCAACGAGGTCGACCCGGCCATCGCCAGTCACATCGAGCCAGCGGTAGACCAGGTAGGAGCCAAGGTTGGCGTCTTCGGTGCCGCACCCGCCGGGAACCATGCCCCATGGCACGTTACGAAACTTGGTTCGCTGAAAGTTCAGCGCGCACTCTTCGGGGTAGGTCCGCTGCCCCGTCTCCCACGGGAGACGCGGCATGATCTGCGGGTCCGACGGTCCGTCGAACTGAATCTTGCCGTCGGGCCCCCGACCAAGGTTCTTCTGCCAGATGAAGGCGCACTCGTTGGGGTGCTCCGGATCCTCGGCCCGCATGATCTTGTCGGGCAGAGCGTCGCCGTCGAAGTCGAGCAGCATGCTGCGGACCGCAGACCATTGGCCTTGGGTGCGAATGCCCGAGCTCGAGCTGGTGACTACGGTTCCGCTCGCCGGAAACCAGTTCGGCGACTCGATCTGGACTCGGTCGAAGGTCCGCGCGAGCCGGTTGTACTCGAACTTGACCGGCGGCAGGTCGACGCGCGGCGCGGACGGTCCCCACGCGCTCTCCTGGATCGACGTGAGTTGCCGGATGAGCCCGTGTGTTCCCCCCGAGCAGTCGCTCGCCTGGGCGTCGTAGCCGAGGGTGTACTCGCGGGTGTGCTGCGTAGTGCCGGTCGCAGGATCGAACGCGATCGTGCGGATCTTGGTCAGGCGGCGGTATCCGTCGACCGAGTCGATCCGGAGGTCGTCCGCCGCGCCGGGCGGCAGCCGGGTGGCACAGCTATCCAGCAAGTACCCGAATTCGACGCGCGCGAACGCTGGGAGACCCGCAGCAGGATTCGAGGTGTAGCGGATCTCCTGAAGCTCCGTGCCCTCCCACTCGTACTCGACGGTGTTGCCGAAGGTGTCGACCGTGCGAGTGAGCGGCACGCGGTACGGCTGGTCCCAGCCCCACGATAGCGAGGTGTCGCCGAAGTAGTACGTGGTGCCATCGGTGGCGCGAGCGCGCCAGAGGTACGGCTGCCCCTCGTTCATGCGCTCATAGCGCAGGTACGAGCTGTCGTTCTGGGCGCGGAAGGCGGCGTGTGCGTCGGAGCCCTTGGGCTCCACGACAGCGACGAGCGGCCGGGAGCCCGACAGCGAGCTGACGAAGTGCTGCTGATCCCACGCGGTGGGGCCGTAGTAGAGCTGCTTGAGCGGCGAGATCGACAGGTCAAGCCGGATCTCAGGCACCGACAACGACCAGCCGGACGCGATGCCACCGTAGATGTGGGATTGCGACGAGTAGGACAGTGCCAGGCTGGGCTGGACACCGTTGCGGCCGGGCGGGACGGTGATCGGATACGAGTACTGGAGCGCGCCGGTCTGGGTGGAGACCGACGCGTCGCCGACCTTGATGTCGCGGGCCTTGGGCGGATCCGCGCCGATGGTCGGCGCCGGCGATGACGTCATGACGTCGCCGGGGGCCCCCCACGCGGGGACGACGATGCTCGCGGCAAGCAGCAGACATAGGGTCTGCGTGCAGAATCGTTGGATTCTGGTTCTCATGCGGAATGACTCCGGGAAACTGGTTGTGAAGGGGCGGGCTACTGGTCGCGGCACGCCGCGAGCGCGTCGGTGGCGCGCGCGTCGAGCCGGCACCGCAAGCCCGTCGGGGTGATCGACGTCAGGCACGCGTCGATGAAGCCGTCGCCGAGCGAGGCGACCAGCGCGGCCTTGTGTTGCTCGCGATCGGCGGTGACGCGCTCGAGTCGCAAGCCGACGACGTGGTCGCGCAGGCGCTCGCAGTCTCGGCGCGTGATGTCGTCGCGGTCATCGGCGCATGCGGCCGCCGTCACCAGCAACATGGCGACCGCTGTGGACGCGCGGCGCACACGGCGACTGGGTCGGTCCTTGCTCTCGTTGGTCGATGCAGATCTGGACGTACTCGACATGCAAACCCTTTCCGCACGGGACATCGGTCCCGGGCGAGCGCCCTATCGGCGCCGCTGCGGTGAAGTTGCGTGTCATGTGCAGACGAAGTCCTCGCGCAACATCGCGCTAGACATTCCGCTGACATGCACCGCGAACCCGCGACGAAGGGACTTCGTCCGTCTCGCGCCCGACCCACCCGTCCTGTGGCAACTCGTATCGCAAAACACCCCTGAGCTCGTCAATCACCCAGACTGGGTGACCGATCGCGGATGGCGATCCCGACGGCGCGTTTGACGGCTCGGTCGCGCCGCGCCATGGCCCGCGCAAACGGCCGCAAGGCCACCATCACCACAGCTAGCGACGGGCCGCGGCAACAAGCTGGTGATCCAGCGCATGGAGGTCCAGCGCGGCGGCTACTGGCGCTTCGTCGAGCACAGCGCGGAGGGCGCGCACGGCTTCGTGCGGTCGCTACCTCGAGGTGCCCCGCCCGAGCGCTTCGTGGGACGGCATGCCCGACTACGTCTTGGTCGAGACCATGACGCGCGAGGATCTCGGCGGTCGCCGCACCAGGTTGGTCACCGTCTCGCTGTTCCACACCACCGAGGAGCGCGACGGCATGCTCGGCGCCGGGATGGACGACGGCCTGAACCAGAGCTACGCCGCACTCGACCGCGTGCTGGTCGAGATGCGCTGAGCGCGCGAACAGGCACCCGCCCTTCGACGTCGGGCTCGCTCGCGCTCGCCCTCGCTCAGGGCGATCGGGGAGAGAGGACGCGCTCGCCTCACAGCCTGAACGGCACCGACGCCACCAGGTTGAAGCTCCGGAAGCGAACCCCGCGGTGCTCCGGGGTGGTGCGCGCACGAAGGCGTGGGAGGGGCCGAAAGCCCGACGAGGTGCCATGCGGACCGCGCGACCTACCGGAGCGCCCACGCCAGGGCACTCCGGGTGGATCGATCACGGCACCCCGCAAGGGCCGAGCGGGTGAGGTCTCGCCGCGTGAGGAGGGAGCGCGCGGACGCGTGGCACCGAGGCGGGCGGCCCCGGACACGCCGGGGTGGTGGTCGCGGCGGTGGGTCGATCGAATCACCGGATCCACGTCGGCGTACCGACCCACGCCCTTCGACGACGGCCCTCGCTGCCGCTCGGGCCTACGCTCAGGGCGAACGGAGAAGGGATGCGCGCTCGATTGGTTCCCAGCCTCTCAGGGCAGACGGGAACAGGGATGCGCGCTCGTGCGCGTGGGGGCCGAGCCGCACGCTGCCGGCACAACAGCGCATGAGGACGCGAGCGTCAGCATGGCAGCAAGATGGAGCGCTCGCATCACCGATCCGGACGGGCGGACCGTTCGCGGGTCGCAGTCAAACGAGGTCCGCCCCTGGTCTCTGCACGTCACGCGTATCGACCAGCTCCGACCTGAATTTCCAGCGCTCGCGGCGTGTGGTGTAATCGCGGCGATGCTGTCGTTCATCAAGAAGATGTTTGGGGGTGAGGACGCGGAGTCGAAGGAGGCGCGGCTGCGGATGGCGGCCGACCTCCAAGATCCGCGTCGCACCTTCGTGTGGGGTGTGCTGGCGATCAGCTACAAGCTCGATCCCGGCTATCTGAAGTCGCATGCCACCCAGGCGGTGCGTGACTGGTACGGCGTATCGTCGGCCCAGGAGCTGCGATCCTTCACGCCCGACAGCTTCGGCACGCGTTCGCACCCGGCGTACAACCAGTTCCGCCTGTGCTTCCTCGCGCGTGCCGGCTACGGCGCTGGCCTTCTCGACGAGGCCACGTCCTGGGGCTGGGCCATCCACGAGGCGGCGGTGGTGCAGCGCTACTACCGGAGCTGGGACGAGTACGCCCAGGGCTACATCGCGGGTCACCTCGAGTACCGCGCCTCCCAGGGCGATCCGCAGGATCGGCTCGAGGAGATCCGTCGCAACCTCTCGGGGGACGTCCCGGAGAAGCACCGGACCGTGTGGACGGCGATTCCTTTCCAGACCCCGATGGGATAGCTCGCGAAACGAGGCCCCGCGCGAACCCAGGTCCGACCCCGGTTTCGCACATCACGCGCGGCTACTTGCCGGCGGACATGTCGCCGAGGATGCGGAGGCTCTCGTCGACCCAGGGGTCGTGGGCCAGGTTCTTGGACCACTTCTCGAGGCGATCGTCGGCCTTGCCGCCCGGGCGGGCCGCGGCGGGGCTGGGCTCGTCGATGAGCTTGACGGTGAAGCGGGTCGGGCCCTTGTCGAGGTTGGGCTCGATGGCGGCGAGCGCGGCCTTCTGCTCGGTGCGGCGGGCCTCCCACACGTCGCGCTCGAGCGGCACCTTGGTGTCGTCGAGGCGCTGCTTGAGCAGCTTCGAGCGCGCGGTGATCTTTGCGAAGGTCGGGTCCTTGGCGACGCGCGCGTGGCTGCGGGCGGCGAGGTCCGGCGTCTTCCAGGTGGCGGCCCAGCGATCGTGGGGCGCGGCGTCGATCTTCTTGAACGGGATGGCGTGATCGAGCTTGCGCTCGCCGGTCTCGAGGTGGCCGGCGGGATCGGGCAGGACGATGTCGGGGGTCACGCCCTCGCGCTGGGTCGACGCGCCGTTGATGCGGAAGAACTGCTGGATGGTGACCTTGAAGACGCCGAGCTCGCCGGCGCCGCCCCGGTTGCCGACCGCGCGGTCGAGGTCGATCAGCGACTGGACGGTGCCCTTGCCATGGGTCGGGCCGGTGCCGACGATGACGGCGCGGCCGTAGTCCTGCAGCGCGGCGGCGACGATCTCCGACGCCGAGGCGCTGAAGCGATCGACCAGGACGACGACCGGGCCGTCGAACTCGGTGCCCTTCTCGTCGTCGTCGAGCACCTCGCGGCGGCCGGCCGAGTCCTGGATCTGCACGACCGGGCCCTTGTCGACCAGCAGGCCGGTCATCTCGACGGCGTCGCCGAGGTAGCCGCCGCCGTTGCCGCGGATGTCGATGACCACGCCGGCGACCTTGCGCGCCTTCATGTCGTGGAGCAGGCGGCGGACGTCGCCGGCGGCGGTGCGCTGACCGTCGCCCTGGCCGCCGTAGAAGCTGGGCAGGTAGATGTAGCCGTACGGGTGCTTGGCCCGGGGCGGGGTGAGCAGCGCGCCGCGGGCGTAGGCCTCCTCGATCACCACGACGTCGCGGGTGATCGCGATGGTCTCCTCGTCGCCGGTCGGCTTCTGCACCCGCAGGCGCACCACGGTGCCCTTGGGCCCGCGGATCATCTTGACCACCTCGTCGATGCGCATGTCGACCACGTCGATCGGCTCGCCGCGGTCGCCGCCGACCGACAGGATCAGGTCGCCGGGCTCGAGGCGGCCGTGGCGCCAGCTGGCGCCGCCGGGGACCAGCTCGACGACCTCGGTGTAGTGGTCGCGCTCGCGCAGCACCGCGCCGATGCCCTCGAGCGAGCCGGTCATCTGGATGTCGAAGTTGGCCTTGTCGGCCGGCGGCAGGTAGCTGGTGTGCGGGTCGTAGGCCGCGGCGACGGCGTTGATGACGTCGGAGGCGGCGTCGAGCGTGGCCGGCGTGCGCAGGCGGGCGAACCGGCCGCTGTAGGCCTTGGCCAGATCGGTGCGCGCCTTGGCCTCGCGGCCCTCGGGCGTGGTCGGGATCTGGCTCTTGGGCACCGCCGGGGTGTCGTCGTTCTTGTCGTCCTCGGCCTCGGTGCCGACGGTGGCGGCGTCCTTGGGCTTGAGCCGCCCCTCCATGCTGGCGACCCGCTCGAGGACCTCGAGCTCGAGGCGCTGGCGCCACCGCTCGCGCAGCTCCTGCTCGGTGGTGGCGAACTCGAGCTTCTTGGGATCGAGCTCGACGTACTCCTCGTCGGTCAGATCGAGCGGCTTCGACAGGAGGTCGGCGACCATGGCGTCGACCTTGTCGACCCGCGCGATGAACAGCGTCGAGCCGTCGTGGGCGAGGTCGAGCGAGCCGGCGCGCAGCTCGTCGTCGATGCGATCGGCGTGGCGCGCCAGCGCGTCGGCGTCGCCCTTGAGCAGGAACATCTTCCCCGGGTCGAGCCGCTCGAGGTAGACCTTGAACGCGGCGCGCGACAGCTGGTCGTCGGCGGGGAGCTGCAGCAGGTGGCCCTGCTCGAGCAGCTCGCGGATCGCGGCGGACAGCTTGACCTCGCGCGGATCGGCGGCGCCGGACGTCGGGCTGGCCTCGGCGGTGGCCACCGGGGCATCGAACGCGTCCGAGAAGCGCCGGGGCGACTCCCCGGAGGGCCCCTTGGCCGAACAGGCGAGCAGTGAAAGGGAGAGGAGGACGCCGAGACGGAGGCGCATCCCCACGATGCTAGCAGGCGCTCAGCTCCGCGGCCCGACCGGGTTGCGATCCGGCCCGAGCGCCCCGGATCGCCACAGATCGCCGCGCATCGGGAGCCAGAGGACGGCGCCCGGCTGACAGCGGCCGCCGGCGATCAGGTCGATGCCGTCGCGGTGCCAGACCACGAGCTGGACGCGGCCGCGGCCGCCGACGTCGAGCGCGGCGATCGGCACGCCGGCGTGCGCGATGGCCGGCCGCGCCCGCCCGGTCGCGGCGTCGCGGCGTTCCATGCGGGCGCCGTCGCTCCACAGCACCTGCGCGCCGCCGTCACCGTCGAGGTCGCACAGGATGGGCGGCGCCACGATGCGATCGGCGCGCACGGTGACGCGCTCGCGCCAGCGCTCGTCGCACGCGCCACCGCCGGGCGCGATCGCGACGATCACCGGGCCGAAACCCGGGGCCTCGACGAGATACGGCACCACGACCACGTCGTCGGCTGCCGTGGCCCCGACGACGGCGAGCGGCGCCACCTCGGCTCCGAACAGCGCCGTCTCGGGACGCTGCGCAGCCAGGAAGCGCTCGAACGGCGCGGCGCGCAGGTCGTAGCGCCCGATCGGCGCCCACCCGAG
>Ga0247822_10001253_pt1 | contig 15379 bp, 10 predicted proteins | sample 13C_Cellulose_Da_FD_192423 | JGI IMG/M metagenome (GOLD analysis project Ga0247822, IMG submission 192423) | Soil microbial communities from agricultural site in Penn Yan, New York, United States - 13C_Cellulose_Day30 | ecosystem: Environmental > Terrestrial > Soil > Agricultural land | place...
GGGTGAGCAGGGTCGGCGCGCTGGCGTCGATGGGCGACGCCGCGGCGGCGCCGACCCTGCTCACCCTGGTCGCCGAGGGCACGCCCGAGCGGCAGCGCGCCGCGGCGTGGGCGCTCGGCGAGCTCGGCGTGGTGGCGGCGGTGCCGGCGCTGGTCACCGCGCTCGGCAGCCGCGACGACCGGGTCGCGTCGGCGGCGGCGTGGGCGCTCGGCGAGCTCGCCGCGACCCCGGCCGGACGCGCCCAGGTGGTGCAGGCCGCCGGGCCGACCCTGCGCCGGCTGGCCCGTCGCGGCGCGTGGGCGACGGCGATCGACGCGACCGCCGCGCTGGGCCGGGCCCAGATCGCCGACGGCGTCGGCGACCTCGCCACGCTGATCTTCCACCGCTCGGCGCTGGTCCGCGCCAACGCGGCGTGGGCGCTGGGCGCGCTCGCCGACGCCGGCGTGACGCTACCGGCCGACGCGGTCCAGGGCCTGATCCGGGTGATCGGCGACGACACCAGCCCGCTCGTCCGCGCCCGTGCGGCGCGCGCGCTCGGCGCCGTCGCCGGCCGGCCGGTGCCGGCCACGACCGCGCTGCGCACCGCCGCCGACGCCGATCGCGATCCGGCGGTGCGGGCCGCGGCGACCGCCGCCCTCGCCGGTCGCGCCAAGGCGCCGGCCCGTGACGAGTGGCGGGTGTTCTACGTCGTCGACGCCTCGACCACCGACAAGCCGGTGCGCGAGGAGCCGTACGTCGTGATCGGTGCCGACGGCCTGGTCTGGGCGACGTACACCGATCTGCGCGGCATGGTCGCGACCGAACGGTTCCCGGCGGGCGAGGCCAGCGTGCAGCCGGCGAGCGCCGAGCCGACGCTGTAGCCGGATCGTTGACGTTGTCGTTGACGGCGACGAGTAAAGGCTCCGCGAACCGCTGTGCGCGGAACATTACTCGTCGCCGTCAACGTCAACGTCAACGTTGAAGCGGTGCGGACCGATCAGGCGGCTTTCCGCAGGCCCCAGTCCCGCGCCGCGTAACCCTCGAGGTCGGCCTCGAGCTGGCGGCGAGCGCGGAACAGGCGCGACATGACCGTGCCGATCGGGACGTCGAGGGCGTCGGCGATGTCCTTGTAGCGCTCGCCGGCGAGGTCGGCGCGCTGGACCACCTCGCGGTAGTCGGGGCCGAGGCGGTCGAGGGCGGCGCGGACCTCGTCGGACAGCAGGTCCTCGGTCATCGCGGTGGTGGGATCGCCGGTGTGGTCGTCGGCGGTGCCGTAGACCGCCATGCGCGCGTCACCGGGGCGCTCGGCGGCGAACCGCTGGTGGCGGCGGCGCTTGCGGTAGCCGTTGATGAAGCTGTTGGTCAGGATCCGGTACAGCCAGGCGCGCACGTTGGAGCCGGGCGCGAACCGCGACCACGCCACCATCGCGCGCATCAGGGTCTCCTGGACCAGGTCGCGCGCATCGTCGGGGTTGCGGGTCAGGCGGAGCGCGGTGCCCTGGAGCTCGCCGGCCAGCGGCAGGCACTCGGCCGCGAACGCCGTATGGGCGGCGGCGGCGCGACGATCCGCGGACGACACGCGCGCCGTGCGCGGCGCGCGCGGGGTCGTGCGGCGGAGCTCGGAGCGGGTGGGGACGGCGGTCGAGGCGTCGGCGGTGCGCGGCATGCCCCGGTTCGAAGCAACCGGAATGCCACCCGCAAGCCGTTGAATCAACAACGTGTTCCTCCTGGCGTCGACCAGGAGACACAGCCGGTCGTCCCCGCGCGGACGCACCGACACGGCCGGATCCGCACGCCGCCGGCGCGCCCGGTGGGTACGGTCGGCTCAGGGCTGGCTGCCCCGTTACGCGGAGGCCAGCACGCCGGCGACGGCGTCGGGCAGGTCGCTGGCGACGACGCCCCGGGCGCCGTACCGCGTCGCCAGCGCCTCGCCGGCCCGGCCGTGCACCCACACGCCCAGCCGCGCCGCGGTCACCGCCGGCAGGCCCTGCGCGAGCAGCGCGCCGATCACTCCGGTCAGCACGTCGCCGGTGCCGCCGGTGGCCAGCGCCGGGCCACCGGTCGGGTTGATCCACACGAAGTCGTCGGCGAGGGTGCCGTCGCAGATCAGCGTGCGCGCGCCCTTGAGCACCACCACCGCACGCGCGGTCGTCGCCAGCTGCCGCACCGCGGCCAGCCGGTCGGCCTCGATGGCGGCGGCGGTGGTGCCGAGCAGCCGGCCGGCCTCACCGGGGTGCGGCGTGAGCACGACCGGCCCGGCCGCCCCCGCGACGCTCCTCAGACCGCTCATGCTGAGCGAAGTCGAAGCACCGGCGAGGTGGGTGAGCCCGGTCGCGTCGATCACCGCCGGCAGGCCGGCGGCCAGCACCGCGTCGACCCAGGTGCGGCCCAGCTCGCCCTCGGGCATGCCCGGGCCGATCGCGATCGCGGCCTTGCCGGCGGCGAGCGCCCGCAGCTCGGACGCGCTGGCCAGCGGCGCGGTCATGACCGCGTCGGGTGCGACCAGCTCGCCGGCCGGCCCGGCCGGCCCGGCCAGCGTGCACAGCCCTGCCCCGCTCCGCAGCGCCGCCGTCGCGCTCAGCCGGCCGGCGCCGCGCTTGCCGGGGGAGCCGGCGACCACCAGCAGATGGCCGCGCCGGCCCTTGTGATCGACCGGATCGGCGCGCGGCCGCCACGCCTCGACGTCGGCGGCCTCGATTACCGCGGCGTGGGCGCCGCCGGCGTCGATCAGCGCGCGCGGGATGCCGATCTCGGCGACCTCGACCACGCCGGCCCACGCGAACCCCGGCGAGGTCACCAGCCCGACCTTGGGCAGGCCCATGGTGACCGTGCGGTCGGCGCGCACCGCCACGCCGAGCGGGTGGCCGGTGTCGGCCGACAGCCCCGACGGGATGTCGACGGCGATGCGCACGCCGGGCGCGGCGTTGATCCGCTCGATCACCCCGGCCAGGCGGCCCTCGACCGCGCGGGTCAGCCCGGTGCCGAACACGGCGTCGACGACCACGGCCGCCCGCGCCAGCGCCTCGCTCAGCTCGACCAGCTGGTCGTCGGTGGCGACCTCGGCCAGCACCCCGCCCGAGCGCTCGTAGGCGTCGAGGAACGTGCGGGCGTCGCCGCCGATGCTCGGGCGCGGCGCGACCAGGTGGACCCAGGCGTCGACGCCGGCGGCGCGCAGCACCCGGGCCGCGACGAAGCCGTCGCCGCCGTTGTTGCCGCCGCCGCACACCACCGCGACCCGGCCGCCGGCGCCGCCGAGCGCGGCCCGCGCCGCCGCGGCCACCGCCCGCCCGGCGGTCTCCATCAGCACGGCGCCCGGCAGGCCGACGTCGCGGATGGTGGCGGCGTCGAGGGCGCGCATCTCGGCCGCGGTCGCGACGGGCAGCATCGGCGCGCTAGCCCTTGCAGGCCGCGACCAGGGCCAGCGCGATCGCGTCGGCGCGATCCTTGATGCGGGCCTCGTCGGGGCCCTCGATCATCACCCGCGCCTTGGTCTCGGTGCCGCTGTAGCGGACCAGGACGCGGCCGCGCTCGCCGAGCTCGCCCTCGACCGCCTTGATCAGCGACTGCACCGTGGCCAGCTCCTCGAGCGGGCGCTTGCGGTCGACCTTGACGTTGACCAGCACCTGCGGCGTGCGGGTCATGACCCGCGACAGCTCCGACAGCGGCCGGCCCTCGCGCACCATCACCGCCAGCACCCGCAGCGCGGCGATGATGCCGTCGCCGGTGGTGGCGTGGTCGAGGAACACCAGGTGGCCCGACTGCTCGCCGCCGAGGTTGTAGCCGTGCTTGCGCATCTCCTCGACGACGTAGCGGTCGCCGACCTGGGTGCGCACGACCTTGCCGCCGGCGGCCTTGACCGCGTGCTCGAGGCCGAGGTTCGACATCACGGTGGTGACCAGCGTGCCCTTGGCCAGCCGGCCCTCGCCGAGCATGCGGGTCGCGCACAGCGCCATGACCGCGTCGCCGTCGACGATGTCGCCCTTCTCGTCGCACAGCACCAGGCGATCGGCGTCGCCGTCGAGGGCGATGCCGACGTGGGCGTGGTGGTCGCGGACCGCCTTGGCCATCGTCTCGGGGTGGAGCGCGCCGGCGCCGGCGTTGATGTTCTTGCCGTCCGGCCGGCAGTTGATCGCGACGACCTTGGCCCCCAGCTCCTCGAACACGGTCGGGCCGACCCGGTAGCCGGCCCCGTTGGCGCCGTCGACGACCACGGTCAGGCCGTCGAGGGTGAGATCGGCCGGGAACGTGCCCTTGCAGAACACGATGTAGCGACCGCGGGCGTCCTCGATCTTGTGGCTGTAGCCGATGTCGGCCGAGCCGGCCCGGCGGGTCAGCAGCTCGGGCGAGCCCATCAGCGACTCGATCTCGGCCTCGACGTCGTCGGGCAGCTTGTAGCCGTCGCGGGCGAACAGCTTGATGCCGTTGTCCTCGTACGGGTTGTGCGACGCGCTGATGACCACGCCGGCGTCGCAGCGCATCGACGAGGTGATGAACGCGATGCCGGGGGTCGGCAGCGGCCCGGTCAGCCAGACGTCGGCGCCCATCGACACGATGCCCGACGCCAGCGCGGTCTCGAACATGTAGCCCGACAGCCGGGTGTCCTTGCCGATGACGATGCGCGTGTGCCGACCCGGCTGCTTCAACCGCGCCGCGACCGCCATCCCCAGCCGCATCACCACGTCCCCGGTCATCGGCTCGAGGTTCGCGACGCCGCGCACCCCATCGGTGCCGAACAGCCTGCGTTCTGCCATGTCTGCTCGTACCACGACCGGCGGGTGGGTGCGTAGCGCGCTCCCGCGCGCGGCGCGCGCGAGCACCATCCACCGCGCCGGGTTGCGCGCTCCCGGACGGTGTGGATCAGCGCTTCAGCCCGACCCGGACCTCGGCGGGCCGGACCACGACCTGCACGCCCGACGGCACGCCGTCGACGGCGACCTCGGCGCGGGTGCCGTCGGCGAACCCGCGCGGCAGCTTGATGGTCGGGCGCACGCCCTGCGCGACCAGGCGATCGATCGCCGGGCGGGAGCCGGTCAGCTCGACCTCGACCTCGCCGGGCTCGATCACCAGCCGCGACGGCGGCACCGCGCCGCCCTCGACCAGCGCGACCACCTCGGCGGCGCCGACCCAGCGCCCGGCGATCGGCACCCGCACCAGCACGCTGCCGGCCCAGTCGAGGTCGACGCCGTGGGGCGGCAGCAGGGTCGCCTCGACCTCGAAGTCGGCGCTGCGGCCGTCGACCGCGATGTCCTGGGTGCGGACCTGGCTCATCGCCGACACCACCGACTCGGCGCCGCGCACCACCACCGTCGCCGGCTCGGCGCGCTCGCCGCTCTGGACGACGGCGTAACCGTGGGCCGGGCGGCCGGTGATCACCGGCCGGACCTCGACCTGCTTGGCGATGCGGTTCTCGAACGCGACCCGCACCGACCGCGGCTCGATCGAGCTGACCGACAGGCCGTCGGGCAGATCGATCATGTCGGGGGTGATGGTGACCTCGCCGCTGCGCTTGCTGGCGTCGATCGTGATCTGATCGAGCTCGCGCTCGTCGAACCGCTTGATGCGCCGCCACGGGCCCTTGATGGTCAGCCGGACCTCGTCGAGGCGGTCCGAGACCAGGACCTTGCCCTCGGGCAGCACGTAGCGCACGCCGACGGTGGCGCGGATCTCGCGCTCCTCGTCCGACGAGCCGACCACCAGGAACACGGTCAGGGTCAGGACCAGCGCCAGGAGCTTGAGGCCGAGGTGATCGGTGAGGGCGCCGCGCAGCCAGTGGCCGGCGCCGGTGCGCGGCGGCGGCTCGGGCTCGGGCCGCACCGCCGGCCGGAACGCCCCGACCGTGTCGTACCGCCGCCTCATCGCTGCTGCCTCATTGCGCCCGCTCCGGCACCGCCGGGTGCGACGCCGAGTCGCGGCTGCCGTCGCGGCTCGGCTCACCGACCGACGCGACCGCCTTGCCGAGCTCGGCGGCGGCGGCGGCCTCGGCGGCCTCGCGGCCGGAGAACAGGCCGTGCAGCGCGCGGCGCAGGCTGACCACGTCGAGATCCTGGGCGACCCGGCCGTGGAAGCACAGCGACACCTCGCCGCGCTCCTCGGACACCACCAGGGCGATCGCGTCGGTGTCCTCGGTGATGCCGAGGCCGGCGCGGTGGCGGGTGCCGAGCTCGGGGCCGAGGTCGTGGGCGCGCGACAGCGGCAAGAGCGCGCGGGCCAGCTCGATGCGCCGGGTCTTGCCGATCACCACCGCGCCGTCGTGCAGCTCGTTCTCGCCCGACGGGATGAACAGGCTGACCAGGAGCTGGCGGGTCAGGCGGGCGTCGATGCGGGTCGCGTCCTCGACGAAGGGCGCCACCGCCGCGTCGCGCTCGAGCACGATGATCGCGCCCAGCCGGGCCCGGGCCAGCTGGCCGACCGCGGCGACCACCTCGTCGATGGTCTCGGTCGCCTGCGGCGTGCGCGAGAACGGCATCACCCCCTGCCCGATGCGGCCGAGGGCGCGGCGGATGTCCTCCTGGAACACCACGATCACGATGATGATCGAGTAGTTGATGACGTTGTCGAGCAGCCACGACATCGTGGTCAGCTCGAGCCGGTCGGCGGCGTAGAACGCGGCGCCGATGAACACGATGCCGACGACCATCTGGGCCGCCCGCGTGCCCCGGATCATCAGGAGCACGCGGTAGATGATGAGGTAGACCAGGATCAGGTCGATCGCGCTCGCGATCACCGAGCGTGAGCCGACTCGATCGAGGATGCTGGCCAGGGTCTCGGACATGGCGCCGCCAGCGGCGCGCGCTAGTCGTGCTCCGGCGAACGCGCCCGCTCTATTGCGGTGTACACCGCGAGCGCGGGGCGAAGCAACGAAACATCGTGCGTGCGCACGACCTGCGCGCCGGCGGCGACCGCGGCGAGGCAGGCGCCGACCGTGCCGGCGTCGAGCGCCCGGGCGTCGCCACCCGCGAGCCGAGCGATGAACCGCTTGCGCGACGGGCCGACGAGGACCGGGCGGTCGAGCGCGTGCGCGAGGTCACCGGCGTGCGCGATCAGGGCCGCGTTGCCATGTCCGTCGGCGCCCTTGCCGAACCCGAGGCCGGGGTCGACGATCGTGCGGGCGCGCAGCGCCGCGGGCATCGCGGCCAGCCGCTCGGCCAGCTCGTCGGCGACCACGCGCCACCCGATCGGGGCCTCGGCGGCGAAGACCTCGGCCAGGCTCGCACCCCGCAGGTGGCCGCACACGTAGGCCGCGCCGGCGTCGTCGGTGGCGGCCAGGATCGCGGGGTCGAAGCGGCCGCCCGACACGTCGTTGACCACGTCGGCGCCGGCGGCGACCGCGGCCGCCGCGACCGCGGCCTTGGTGGTGTCGACCGACAGCACCGCGGTGGTCCGCGCGGCCAGGCCGGCCACGACCGGGACCACGCGCGCGGCCTCGACCTCGGCCGACACCGGCTGGGCCCGCGGGTTGGTCGCCTCGCCGCCGACGTCGAGCAGGTCGGCGCCGGCGCGCCACAGGGCGACGCCGTGGGCGATCGCCGCCTCGGCGTCGAGGTAGCGGCCGCCGTCGGAGAACGAGTCGGGGGTCACGTTGACCACGCCCATGACCCGCACCTCGTCCCACGAAAGCAGACGCGCCGACCGGCCGGCCCGGGCGGGCAGCGCGATCGGCGCGGGGAGCCAGCGGGCCATGGGGCCCCGCCGGGTCAGGCCGGCTCGGGCTCGGGGTCGGCGCTGCCCTTGAGCGGCGGGACCACGGCCGGACGCTTCTTGCCGGTCTCCTCGTCCTTGGCGACCTCGGCGCGGCGGCGGGCCGCCGGCATCGGCCGGGTCAGCTTGTCGCCGCGCAGCAGGACGTCGATGTCGTCGCCGTCGATGGTCTCGTAGTCGAGCAGTGCGTCGGTGACCCGCTCGAGGTCGCCGCGGTGGGCGCGCAGCAGCTCGGTCGCGCGCTCGTACTGCTCCATCACGATGCGCCGGATCTCGGCGTCGATGCGCTTGGAGGTGTCCTCGCTGTGGCGCTCGGTCGAGCCGAAGTCGCGGCCGAGGAAGACCTCCTGCTTGGAGCCGGCGAAGTTGAGCGGGCCGAACTCGTCGCTCATGCCCCACTCGGTGACCATGGCGCGGGCCAGCTCGGTCGCCCGCTCGATGTCGTTGCTGGCGCCGGTGGTCTTCTGGCCGAAGATGACCTCCTCGGCGATGCGCCCGCCGAGCAGGATCGCGATCTGGTTGAGCGCGAAGTCGCGGGTCATGTTGAGGCGATCCTCGGTCGGCAGCTGCTGGGTCAGGCCCAGGGCGCGGCCGCGCGGGATGATGGTCACCTTGTGGACCGGATCGGCCTCGGCGCCGACGAAGCGGGCGACCAGGGCGTGGCCGGCCTCGTGGACCGCGGTGGTGCGCTTCTCCTTCTCGGAGATGAGCATCGACCGGCGCTCGGCGCCCATCAGGACCTTGTCCTTGGCCTCCTCGAAGTCCTCCATGTCGACCTTGTCCTTGTCGCGGCGGGCGGCGATCAGCGCCGCCTCGTTGACCAGGGACTCGAGGTCGGCACCGGAGAAGCCGGGGGTGCCGCGGGCGATGACGTCGAGGTCGACCGCGGCCGCCAGCGGAACCCGGCGGGCGTGGACCTGGAGGATGCCGATGCGGCCGCGCAGGTCGGGGCGCGGGACCACGATGCGGCGATCGAAGCGGCCCGGGCGCAGTAGCGCCGGGTCGAGCACGTCGGGGCGGTTGGTCGCGGCGATGATGATGACGCCGTCGTTGGACTCGAAGCCGTCCATCTCGACGAGCAGCTGGTTGAGGGTCTGCTCGCGCTCGTCGTGACCGCCGCCCAGGCCGGCGCCGCGGTGGCGGCCGACGGCGTCGATCTCGTCGATGAAGATGATGCAGGGGGCGTTCTTCTTGCCCTGCTCGAACAGGTCGCGGACGCGGCTGGCGCCGACGCCGACGAACATCTCGACGAAGTCCGAGCCGGAGATCGAGAAGAACGGCACGCCGGCCTCGCCGGCGATGGCGCGCGCCAGCAGGGTCTTGCCGGTGCCGGGCGGGCCCATCATCAGGACGCCCTTGGGGATGCGGCCGCCGAGCTTGGTGAACTTCTTGGGGTCCTTGAGGAAGGCGATGATCTCCTCGACCTCGTCCTTGGCCTCCTCGACCCCGGCCACGTCCTTGAAGGTGATGCGGTTCTGGCTGTCGGTCAGCAGCTTCGCCTTCGACTTGCCGAAGCTCATCGCCTTGCCGCCGCCGGACTGCAGCTGGCGCATGAAGAAGAAGAAGATCGCGAACAGGAACAGCATCGGCAGCCACGACAGGAGCAGCTGCGGCCAGATGCTGGAGTCGTCCTTGGTCTTCACCGAGTACGGGACGTTGGCCTTCGCCATCAGATCCTCGAGCTTCTCCGAGGGATGGGAGCCGTAGACGACCGCACGGGTATCCTTGGTGCGATAGGTGATGATGTACCGGGCGTCGTTACGCGTGCCCGGCTCGATCTTCACGTTTTCGATCTGCTTGGCCTTCTCGGGGTCGCTGAGGGTCTGCGTGAAGTCCGAGACGTTCATCTCGGACTCCTTGCGAGAGTCGTCCGTGAACATCGTGTAGATGCTCACGAACACAACGATGAGGATCAGCCAGATGAGGAGGGTCTTGTGTGACTGGCGCAATTCGACCGCCTTGGTCCGAGACGTCCCGCGGGACGTCGCCAGTATACCCACGCAAGTCCATGCGACCAGCCGCGATCGTCGCCAACCCACCCGGTTTTTCGGTCAGGTGCGCGTCGTCCTTCGTCCGACGACCACGTCGTCTGCACCGCCGTCCTCGTGTGCCCGGATACGAATCGTGACCTCGACATCGTGGGCCAGCCCGATGTGCTCGGCCCACACGATCGTGCCTTCGGCGCGCTCGACGACCCGCGCATGGGCGCGCGAGGCGCGTGGCACTTTGTGGTCCACGTAGAGGTCGGAGAGCTTGCGGCTGTGGCCGCGGAGCCGCGCCGGCCGCATGCGGTCGCCCGGTCGCCAGGGTCGGATGGTGTACGGCCGGTCGGGGCCATCGACCTCGATCGCCGGCGCCACGACATCTGGTCTGACCGGCGCGGCGGGAGTGCGCACGAGTCGGTCGTAGACTCGCTCGACCCGACCGCCGGGCAGGTCGAGGCCACGGGTGCCGTGATCGGGTCCGCGGGCGAGCGCGAGCAGCGCGTCGAGGTGGGTGGCGTCGGCGCCGAGCGCGGGGCGCAGCCACTGCGCCAGCGCCCGCTTGGCGATCGCCGGCGGCGCGGCGGCGATCGGCGCGCACGCCAGCGCGGCGCCACGGCGGGCGGCGGCGTGGACCGGCGCGACCGCGGCGTCGAGCGCGCGGGCGTCCTCGGCGGCGGCGGCGGCCAGGCGACACAGCGCGTCGTCGATCCGCGGGTTGAGCGCGCGCAGCGCCGGCAGGGTCTCGCGGCGCACCCGCACGCGGGCGAAGCGCAGGTCGTCGTTCATCGGATCGCGCCACGGGGCGAGGCCGGCGGCGGCGGCGTAGGCGAGGACGTCGGCGCGGGTGACGTCGAGCAGCGGGCGCAGGAACACGCCGCGCAGGGGCGCGATGCCGGCCAGCCCGGCCGGCCCGCTGCCGCGGGCGAGGCGCAGGAGCACGGTCTCGGCCTGATCGGTCGCGGTGTGCGCGGTGGCGATCAGCTCGCCCGGCGCCAGCGCCACCAGCGCGCGATCGCGGGCGGCCCGGGCCTGGGCCTCCCACGACGCCCCCGGCCCGACGGTGACCGCGGCGGCGCGCAGCGGGTGGCCGCGCGCGGCGGCCCACGCCTCGGCGTGGGCGCGGGCGGCGGCGCTGGCCGGGGCGCCATGATCGATGTGGAGCAGGACGACCTCGGCGGCGCCGAGCGCGGCCGCGGCGGCGTCGGCCAGCACGCTCGAGTCGGGCCCGCCCGAGAACGCCACGTGGAGCCGGCGCAGCCCGCGCCGGGCCAGCGCCAGCCCGACCACGGCGCGGATCCGGGCGAGGGCGTCCACGCCGGCCAGCATACCGTTGCGCGCCGGGGCGGGCGCCACTACGGTGCCGCGCGATGAGCGACCTGCCTCCGCCGCCGCCCGGCGGCCCCCTGGCCCGCTTCCGCGCCGCGCTGGCCGCGCCGCGCGGGGCCCGCCGCGTCGACGCGCTGCTGTCGAGCCCCGATCCCGCGGCGGCCGTGGCCGCGCTGTCGGTCACCGAGCTGTACGAGCTGGTCAGCGAGGTCGGCCTCGACGACGCGTCCGACCTCGTCCACCTGGCCACCCCCGAGCAGGTGCGCGGCTGCCTCGATCTCGAGGTCTGGGACCGCGATCAACCCAAGATGGAGCTGGCCCGGCCGTGGCTGGCCGCGCTGATCGACGCCGGCTTCGAGAAGCTCGGCGAGGTGTGGGGCCGGCTCGACGCCGAGTGGCGCGCGCTGTTCGTCAAGCAGTGGACCAAGATCTACGACCTGACGCTCGGCGAGGAGCCCGACGACGATCCCGAGCACCCCGAGGCGCCGCTGTACTTCAGCCCCGACCGGTTCTTCGCCATCCGCCTGCTCGGCGACGAGGACACCAACCGGCTGCTGACCGCGCTGCTCGCCGATCTCTACCGCGGCGATCTCGCCCTCGCCCGCCACACGATCATGTCGGCGCACTCGGAGCCGACCTCGGAGCTCGAGGAGCAGAGCTACCGGTGGCGGGCCGGGCGCATGGCCGACCTCGGCTACGTCGACTTCTACGACGCGCTCGATCTGTTCCAGCCGCTCGACGCCGACGCGGTCAAGATCGGCGAGGGCAGCGAGGATCGCTTCGCCGGCGCCATCGACGACGACGACGCCCCGGTCAACCTGCCGGTCACGGTCGCCGAGCAGGTGGTGGCCCGCTCGTTCCTCGCCCGCGCCTGGGACCGCATCGGCGACGCCGTCGAGGAGGAGCGGCTCGAGCTGGCCCTGCTGGTGCTGGTCAACAAGGTGCTGGCCGCGGCCAAGGCGCGGCCCGGCGATCACGCCGCCGTCCGCGCCGGCGCCGACTACGCGACGTCGACGGTGTCGCTCGGCCTCGAGGTGCTGGCCCGCGGCGATCTCGACCGGGCGGCCGCCGCGCTCCGCTCGGTGTCGATGACCCGCCTGCACCGGGTCGGCTACACCGTCAGCCTGCGCCTGGCCCGGCTGGCCCGCGGCCTGGCGCCACGGGCGGCGACCGCCGACGAGCCGGCGGCGTCGGTGCTGCGCGCGCTGGTCGGGCCCCGGCCGTGGTACGCGCGCGAGCTCGACGAGCCGCCGCGGCCCGGCGTGCGCCCGTTCGAGTCGCAGGCCGACGTTCGCCGGGTCGCCGAGCTGCTCGCCCGCCTGACCCTGCGCATCGCGGTCGCCGAGAGCCTGGGCATCAACCTGGTCGCCATCAACGAGCTGCCCGAGCCGCGCCCCGACCTCGACGATCACGTCCGCACCGCGATCGTGCGCGTCCTCGCCGGCGGCGCCCTCGAGCCGCGGCCGGTCACCGAGGACGAGCTGCGCGCCGCCGCGGGCGCCCTCGAGCGCGGCGCCCTGCCCGCCTCGGCCCGCGCCCGCGCCCAGAGCGCGGTCCTCGGCCGCCTCGACGCCGCCCGCCTCGAAGCCGGCGGCGGCGCGCTGCTCACCCTCATCGACGGCTGGCTCGAGCACGTCGAGCGCATCCTCGCTGGCCTAGGGCCCGGCAAGCTCGACGAGCGCTACCTCGGCGGCCTCCTGGTAGGGGACAGGATCTAGGGTCGCAAGCACCGACGATCACAGGCGTCCTGGACCAAACCGCGAAACTCGGCGCGCGACCAAGCAGGAGGTAGCGCCGAGCAAGTTTTGCGTTTCGGTCCAGAAGGCCCGCAAATTCGAAGGGTTGCGACCCCAGATCCTGTCCCCGATCAGGGGAGCGGGCCCAGCGTCGCCTCGAGCTTGAACGCGGCGGCCGCGGCGGCGCTCTGCTCGGCTTCCTTCTTCGACCCGCCCTCGGCGCGCGCCCACTCTTCGCTGCCGATCACCACCGAGACGACGAACCGCTTGGCGTGGTCGGGGCCGAGCTCGGCGATGACGCGGTAGGTGGGCTGCTCCTTGAGGCGGGCCTGGGCCATCTCCTGGAGCCGGGTCTTGAAGTCGTAGAAGCCGGTGAACTCGACGGTCTCGATGCGGCTGGCGAGCAGGCGGCCGACCAGGTCCCAGGCCGCGCCGAAGCCGCCGTCGAGGTACACCGCGCCGAGCACGGCCTCGAACGCGTCGGCGAGGATCGACCGCTTGTGGCGGCCGCCGCTCTTCTCCTCGCCCTTGCCGAGCTTGAGCCACGCGCCGAGGTCGAGGCCGGCGGCGACCTCGGCCAGCCCGGCCTCGCTGACCACCTGGGCCCGGGTCACGGTCAGCACGCCCTCGCTCAGCTGCGGGTAGCGCTCCATGAGGCGGTGGCCGACGATCAGATCGAGGACGGCGTCGCCCAGGTACTCGAGGCGCTGGTTGTCGCCGCCCGGCTCGCTGGGGTGCTCGTTGGCCCAGGACGTGTGGCGCAGCGCGATCTCGAGCTGGTGCGGGTCCCGGAAGCGGTAGCCGAGCACCGCCTGCAGCGCGTCGTAGTCGGTCCGGACCGTCACGGGGCGACCATACCAGAGCCCCAGGCTCGTCAAGGCGAGCCCTCTCGTTCACAGGAGCTCGGACCCGGCGGCCGCGCCGGGGTCGAGCGATCGCCCCGTCGGCGGCTCGAAGAGTCGCCGACCTGGTACCATCATGTCGGGTTGGAGCCGGCTCGCGATCGCATCGGTCGCTACCACGTCCTCGGCCGGCTGGCCCAGGGCGGGATGGCCGAGGTCTACAAGGTGAAGACCGTCGGGCTGGCCGGGTTCGAGAAGGTCCAGGCGCTCAAGCGCATCCTGCCCCACCAGGCCAAGGAGCCGCGGTTCATCCGCTCGTTCGTCGACGAGGCCCGCATCGCGGTCGAGCTGTCGCACCGCAACATCGTCCAGGTCTTCGACTTCGGCGAGGCCGACGGCGAGCTGTACCTGGCGATGGAGCTGATCGAGGGCAAGGACCTGCGCACCGCCCAGAGCGAGGCGGCCGCCTACCACCTGCCGCTGCCGGCCAACCTGGCCGCGTACGTGATCGCCGAGATCGGCGCCGGCCTCGACTACGCCCACCGCAAGGCCGACGGCCACGGCGCGTCGATGGGCATCGTCCACTGCGACGTGTCGCCGGCCAACGTGATGCTCTCGACCGACGGCTACGTGAAGATCCTCGACTTCGGCGTCGCCCGCGCCAGCTTCGCCAGCGCGGTCGAGCGCCGCCGCCTGCGGGGCAAGCCGCGCTACATGGCACCCGAGCAGACCTACGGCGAGCAGCCGACCCCGGCCACCGACGTGTTCGCCCTCGGCATCGTGGCGTGGGAGCTCCTGACCGGCGCGCCGCTGTTCGACGCCCTCGAGCTCAAGGCGATCCTGGCCGCCGTCCGCCGCGCCGAGGTGGCGGCGGTCGACAGCCTGGCGCCCGACGTGCCCGACGAGCTGGTCGCCGCGGTGGCGCGCGCGCTGCGCCGCGAGCCGGCCGAGCGCGGCACCGCCGCCGATCTCGCCGGCGCCGCGGCCGCGACCTCGGCCGGCGCCGGGCCGCGCGCGCTGGCCGCGTGGCTCGACGAGCTGCACCGGCGCAGCGGCGTGCCCGAGCCGGTGGTCGACCGGATCCACCTGCCCGCGGTCATCGAGCTGACCAGCGACACCGTGACCCGCTCGCCGCCGGGGACGCCGGCGGCGTTCGAGCCGATCCCCACCGCGCCGCTGCGGCGGCGGCCGCCGGTGCCCGTCGCCGGTGACGACGACGGCCCGACCCACGTCGTCGGCGGTCGCGTCCAGGCCGGCATGCTCGCCGCGCTGCGCGACGTCCGCGACAGCGACTCCGGGCTGCTCGAGCCGACCCGGTTCGAGCCGCCGTCGTTCGTGTGGGAGGGCATGGACGAGGCCGACGGCGACGAGCCGTCGATGCCGGGGCTGGCGGCCAGCCTCGGCGCGAGCGCCGGGCTCGGGCTGACCACCGGCGCCGGCCTGGCGTCGATCGACGTCGGCGAGCTGCCCGCCGGCGACGGCTGGAGCGCCGAGCACACCGCCACGTCGCACCTCGAGCCGATCGACGACCCGCGCCCGGCGGCGACGCCGGCGCTCTTGCCCGAGCAGCGGCGCGCGGTGATCGTCGCGGTGGCGATCGACGGCCCGCCCGAGGACGCGGCGCCCCTGGCCCAGACCCTCGGCGAGCTGGCCTACCGGCGCGGCGGCCTGGTGGTCGCCGACGATCCGGTGATCGCGTTCGGGCTCGAGCCCGGCGGCGACGAGACCGCGGCGACGGCGCTCGGGTTCGCGCTCGACGCCCAGCGCGCCGCCCGCGAGACGCCCGGCCCGGTGGTGCGCGTCGGGCGGGACC
>Ga0247822_10001254_pt1 | contig 15373 bp, 17 predicted proteins | sample 13C_Cellulose_Da_FD_192423 | JGI IMG/M metagenome (GOLD analysis project Ga0247822, IMG submission 192423) | Soil microbial communities from agricultural site in Penn Yan, New York, United States - 13C_Cellulose_Day30 | ecosystem: Environmental > Terrestrial > Soil > Agricultural land | place...
GCTCGTCGGGGACGTAGTCGTCCTCGTCGTCGCCCGAAGCGGCGCGCGGCGCCGGCTTCTTGGCGGCGGCCTTGGGCTCCTCCTTGACCGAGGCCGGACGCTCGATCTCGGACGGCATCACCGGGGCGGCCTGCTTGGCGTCGGGGCCGGCATAGGTGGCCTCGAGGTCGATAATGTCGCGCAGCAGAATTTCGGCGTTAGCCAGCTGGTCGCGCCAGATAATGATGGCCTGGAAGGTCAGCGGGCTCTCGCACAGGCCCTCGATCATGGTCTCGCGACCGGCCTCGATGCGCTTGGCGATGGCGATTTCGCCCTCGCGGCTGAGCAGTTCCACCGAGCCCATTTCGCGCAGATACATGCGCACCGGATCATCGGTGCGGTCGCTGCCTTCGCGGGTGTTGGACTTGGAGGCGACGGCGGTGCCGGTCCGTTCGGCGAGCTCGGTCGATTCCTCTTCCGGGGTATCGGGCTCGGCCTCTTCGACCTCGTCCTCGTCGACGACGTTGATGCCCATGTCGGAGAACATCGCCATGATGTCCTCGATCTGCTCGGAGTTGACCTCCTCCGAGGGCAGAACGGCGTTCAGTTCTTCATAGGTGACGTAACCGCGCTTCTTGGCGGTCTTGATCAGCTTTTTTACGGCGGCATCGGATAGGTCGAGCAGCGGGCTATCGGGGGCCTCGGCCCCAGCTGCGCCGGCAACTTCCGGCTTCTCAACGTCTTTGGGCTTGGTCTGTGTCGCTGCCTTGGTGGCCATCTGGCTTGCTGCTCCGGGCGCCCCGCCTGGTCGGGTGCCGATAAGTCGTTAAGTGGTCACGGCTTGAAACATCGTAAAGGGAAGCTCTGGCGCGACGGTTTCCGATGTGCCGTCACTTGTCCGTCATCGGAGTGATTCGCCAATAAGCGAAATCGCGCGTACCCGCAGCCTTCACTAAAAGCTCCGTGTCGCGCGCCCCGATAACGAACCAAACCCTTCGATCAATGCCTCTGTGCCATCGACGGTGGTGATCTGGTTCTGGATGTCCCGCAGCCGTTCGAATGTTTCCTCGCTCGGGTCGTCGCCCAGCGCCAATTCGGCTGCCTTCAGGGCCTTATTTAGCTCAACAGATTTGTAATGCAAGGCCAGGGCATGCGCTAATCCGATCTCGGCGTCGGGATCGGCGATCTCCGATCCGGTCTGCCAAACCCCCTGACGCGCCAGCAGATCCTGCATTTTGTCGATCGGCTCGCCATAGCCGCGGGCGCCCAGGGCCGCCCTCAGAGCCTCTGCCGAAATATCGTGGTCGCGCGTCACGAGGTCCAGCAATGCGCCCAGAAGGTTCCGCGAGGTCGGCGAAGAGAGCTCGAGCGAGGCAAGTGATTCGAGCCGGCTGTCGGCCAGCGCCGGATGGTTGACGAGCGTCATCAGGATGACCGCCTCGCGCGGCGTCGCATCGAGCCCCCTGCCCGGCTTCAGCAGCCGCGAGTTCCGCAGCGTATCCGACACCACGACGCGCGGACTGCCGCGACCGGCGAACGAGTTCCCCCCACGCCCTCCGCGCTGCTGGTTGCCGCCGCGCCCTTCCCAGCGCTGCTGCCGCACGGGTGCGAAGAACGCCTGCAGCTTCTCGTCGAAGGCCTGCATGTAGTGCCGCTTGACCGACTGATCCCCGATCGCGCCGGCGCGCGCCTTGAGTCGCGCCTCGAGCGCAGCACGCGCCTCCGGCGTCTCCGGCACGATGCCGCCCGTCTCGATGCTCCAGATCACGTCGGACAGCGAACGCGCCCGGTCGATCACCTCGGCGAAGGCGCCCCGGCCCTGGGCCTTGATCAGGTCGTCCGGGTCCTGCCCCTCCGGCAACGTGGCGATCCTGACCGTTCGACCCGGCTGAAGATGCGGCAGCACCAGATCGGTCGTCTTCGCAGCGGCGCGTTGGCCCGCCGCGTCCCCGTCGAAGCAGAGGATTGGTGCGTCGCTCATCCGCCAGAGCAGTTGCAGGTGCTCCTCGGTCAGCGCCGTGCCCATCGGCGCCACAGTCCCGTCGAATCCCGCCGTAACCGCTGCGATCACGTCGAGATAGCCCTCGACCACGATGACCTGCTTGCCCGACCGCGCCGCTTCTCGAGCCGTCTGCCCATTGTAGAGGTTGAGCCGCTTCTTGAAGAGCTCGGTCTCAGGCGAGTTGAGGTACTTGGCCGGGACGTCCGGCGAGAGCGCCCGTCCGCCGAACGCTATGACCTTGCCGCGGAAATCGGTGATCGGAAACATCACCCGGTTGCGGAAGCGATCGTAGGGGAGCGGCGAGTCCTCGCGCACCACAACCAATCCCGTATCGACCATCTCCTGCGCCGACACGCCGTTGGAGGCGAGATGCTCCTTGAGACCGTTGGCGCTGTCGGGGGCATAGCCCAGCCGGAACCGTGTCTGCGACGCAGCGCTCACGCCGCGCTCGTGCAGGTAGCCACGGGCCCGCGCGCCGATATTGTGGCTCAGGGCCGCCTCGAAATACTGGGTCGCGATCTCCATCACGTCGTAAAGCGAACGCCGTGCTTCCTGCCGCCGTTCCTCGCGCTCGTCCCGCGCCGGCATCGGCACGCCGGCCATGCCCGCGAGCTTCTCCACCGCCTCGGGGAAGCTCATTCCCGCCTTCTCGGTCAGGAACCGGAAGTGATCTCCCGACACCCCGCAACCGAAGCAGTGATAGATGCCGCGTCGGTCATCGGCGTGAAAGCTCGGGCTCTTCTCGCCATGGAACGGGCAGCATGCCCACATGTCGCCGCGCTGCGGCTGGCTCTTGCGCTTGTCCCAGATGACGTGCTCGCCCACCACCTGCGAAATCGGCAGGCGCTGCCGGATCTCATCGAGGAAGCCGTCGGAAAAGCGCATTGCGCTACGTAAGCACGGAGCGCGCCGAAGTCATCGACCTTTTCTTGAGCGCGGCTAATCGCGCCAAGCAGGGCTGATGCCCACCTGCCTTAGTCGCACGCGTGCATCCTGAACGACCAACTCGCCGTTCAGCCCCGGATAGGCGCCGAGCGCCACCACCAACGGCCTACCGGAACCGCCGGAACGTTGGCGGAAATGCAAGCTGACAGAGTCACCATCCTCGCCGGAATGCTGGGTGAAGTGGGCAAAGTCGCGCCAGAGAGCGCGGCTCGGCCCGAGAAGTGACTGAGCTTCGATGCCCTCGTCTCCAACAGTGACCACTGCCGGACGAAAGACCAAAAACACATTCCAGATGCACAACGCGAGCAGGGACAGGGCGAGTGCCGAGGCAAGGGCGACGCAGACCCACAGCTGCAACACCCCCAGTTCGTGGAGGACATAGGGCAGGTCGTCCCAGGACCAGACGATGCACAGCGCAAACGCGCCCGTAAGCAACGCTCGAAAGGCAGATTGCCAAATGCCTGCTTCATAGACGTTTGGATGGTCACCCAAGACCCGTCCCTCGCGCGGCGCGCCTGCCGTGCGGCGCAACTCTATGCGGGAAATGACCGTTTGTCGCCAGCGGCGCTCGGTAAGGGATCACCCCTTCCGCTCCGGTGGCGCAACACTCTGAGCCCTTCTCCGTTGATCCCGAGGACGAAGGGGTCGGCTCGATGGCATCGATCACCGCAAAGAGGACAAGCGCTGTAGGCAGATGGGTCGCGATCGTAACCGCAACAATCAGGTCCTTCTTCCTCGATCCCGACAACGCGCCCCGCTGCGCGGCTGTGGCGTTCTTCGGCTTCCTGTCCTTCTTTCCCGCCATTGCCACGATCGCGCTGATCTACGGCATCGTCGCCAATCGCCAGATGGTCGCCGACACGATCGACAGCGTCGGCTACGTGATCCCGGAGATGGCGCGGAACATCGTCGCCGAGCAACTCGACATGCTCGCTTCACAGCCTCCGGCGACCCTGGGGCTAGGCCTGCTGATCACCGTGCCATTCGCCCTGTGGAGCGGCTCTCGTGGTGTCGACGCTCTGCTCTACGCCATGTCGCGCATTCGCGGGGAGAAGCCGCGGCGCAGCTTCCTCAAGGCACTGCTCTACGCAATCGGGCTAAGCATCGCCGGCGCCATCTTCGTCGTGCTCGCCTTGCTCGCCGTGGCGGGCCTCCCCGCGCTCCTCCCATGGCCTTCCGGGGAGGAGGTCCTCGTCCTGGTGCTGCGCTGGCCGGTCCTCTTCGTGCTGACCATCGGCGTCCTCGCCGCGCTCTACCGGTGGGGCCCCGACCGGCATCCGCGCAAGTTCCGCTACATCTGGCCGGGCGCGATCCTTGCCTCGCTGCTGTGGCTGCTCGCGGGCGCCGTCTTTTCGATCTATGTCGAGAACTGGGGCCACTACGAAGCCACCTTCGGCTCCGTTTCCGCGGCGGTGGTCCTGCTGCTGTGGCTCTACAACTCGGCTCAGATCCTGGTACTGGGCGCCGTCTTCAACACCGAGATCGAACGCTCCGCCGTCCCGGCGCAAGCTGAAGATCTGCCTCCTATCCAGCCTGGCGCACGGGCTGGCGGAGAATGATCCGGCGCTGCCCCGGCGCGACGCGGCTCCAGTCGTCGAGATAGATCTCGTGATAGGGACCCGCTGGCTCGAGCCCCTCCTGAGGCAGGTAGTCGCCATAGAGCCCCGCGAGGATCGCAGGCAGGTCGCTTTCCTGCCCAACATGCAGAAACTGTACGCAGTTGCCTTCGGTGATGACCTCCCAGCGGGGAGCGACTGCATCACCCAGTTCGCGGCGCATCTCGGCTACGGACTCATCAAGACGCGCCGCGTCGGCCCAAACCGGCAGGGTGACCTGCACGCGCCAGTGCCACTTCTCGCGCCGACCCGCTGCAGGTCCTGCATGTCATCGGCCCAGTAGAGGATTTCCACCGGCGCCTCGACAAAGGACTTGCCCGAGCGCCACCGCGCCTCGCGCCGGATGGCGTAGATGGCCGTGTGGATGGCCTTCACAGCCGTCCCTATCGACGCCAGTTCCGGCGGTCCCTCGCCATCGAGGATGGCAAACGGCAGCGTGGGTACCTCGACAGTGCGGAAGTCGCCTGCAGGGGGCGCATAGAGCGCGCCGAGTGTGGCTCGATCCTGCGTCAGGTCAATCATGCCATTGTCCGTCACGGCTTGCTCCTCATGTAGTCCACGGTGGCGTTGATCCAGGTGCGCTCGGCGCTCAGCTGGCCGGCGAGAAAATCGAAGAGGACCTCGACATGGTCCGGCATCGGCTGCCTTTGCCTGCGCAGGTGTTCGAGCCGCGCCAGTTCTGCGTCGACCGACGCGAGGCGTGCGGCCAGGGCATCCAGCGCCGAACCGCGCGACAGGGCCGGCCAATGCACCATTCCCAGCAGCAGCGAAGAGAATGTCGGGCGATACGTCGCGAGGGCCGCCGTGGCCTGTTCCAGCAGGACCTCGCGGCCCGACTCCGTGATCGAAAACGCCTTACGCGCCTTGGCTCCAGCGGGCACTTCGGCCACCACCAGCCCGGCCTTTTCCAGCTTGCCGAGCACGAAATAGATCGATGAGAAGCCGATCTGCGTCCACTCACGCATGCCCCGCGTCTCGATAATCTGCTCGAGCTCGTACCCATGGCGCGGTATCTCCGCGACGAGGCCAAGCAGCAGCAGTTCGGAATCCGTAAGGTTCATATTCCAGTACTAGAATAATGACGCGAAGGGGTCAAGCCGAGTATGCCCTGCCGCCGGTCATCGGCAGCTCGATGGCACCAGGTGTTCAGCGGGTGTCCAAGCTCCTACCCGACGAGCCGGAACTTCAGGAAGCGGTGTCCATCGTATTCGACCTCGCCGGCTGGTTCGAACCCCAGGCGCGCGAGGCCCTTCATCCGGACCCGGCTCGGCGGCAGCATGATCGTGACGTTGGCGAGCTTCATCTCCCGCCCGCGCCGGACCATTTCCGCGAAGATGCGCGCGCCGTGCCCCCAGAATCCCGGGAGGAGTACCAGGCCGAGGTCGGCCTCATCGCCTTCCTCCTGGAAGCCGCCCCAGCCGGCGAAATCCCCATCGATGCGGATGGCCCACGGACCGTAGCCATTCGCGTCCCACTGTGCGTCCTTGCTTGCTGCCCAGTCGCGCGCCTGAGCCTCCTGCCACGCGCCGCCGGCGAGCGGCATGTGTCGGCGCACATCCGGATCGTTGAGCAGTCGTACCCAATGCTCGGAGGGCACGTCCGACAGCCTGTGGAAGGTGATGGCGGACGCCATCGCGGATCGGCTCAGGCTTTCGGCGCACCCTTCGCGCTCTGATACATCCGCCATGCCAGCCCGAAGAGGCCGATGGCGAAGATGATGGCGAGGATTCCACCGAGGATAACGAACACCCAGGCCGCCGTCATCGGGAAGAACAGCAGCGCCACGCCGAACACCACATAGGCCACGCCCGACAGCAGTACCGGCCAGATCTTGGCGTAGTGCTCGCGCTCGCGGACGATCACCCAGATCTCCATCACGCCCACGAAGATCGACTGGAACGCGACGAGGTAGACGAGGAAGGTCGCCGTCAGCAGCGTGGCAACGAACGGCGAGATGAGGATCAGCACGCCGGTGATGATCGCCAGCGCATTGCGCACCACGTCGAACCAGTAGTTGCCGGTCTTCGCTCCACCGAAGGTCAGGCTCCACAGCCCCAGCACGCCATCGACCAGCAACAGGGCGCCGCCGAACAGGACCAGCACCACCAGCGCCTGCGACGGGAAGATGATCGCGTAGATGCCAGCGAGCAGCATCAGCAGCCCCCTCAGCCCAGTGATCCATGCCCAGCGCCTGCGCGTGTCACTCGAGATCGCCATCGGTCCGCCTCCAATGTCATTGCCTGACTTGAGGTTAGCCGATTTTCGCGCGCCGCCAACCCCGTTGCGGGCCGCCGCTGCCTTATGCACCGAACTTGCGTCGGCACTGGAGAAGTGGTCTTACCCACGCCCAATCATGTTTTGAGGCTTTTCGATGCCACTCGCAATTTACGCCCTGGCGCTCGCCGCCTTTGCCGTTGGCTCGGCCGAGTTCGTCATCTCCGGCATCCTGCCTCCCCTCGCGGAGGATCTCGCCGTCTCGATTCCCACGGCCGGCCTGCTCGTCACGGCCTATGCCGCAGGAGTCGCCATCGGTGGGCCCATCCTCACAGTCCTGACATCCCGCTATTCGCAACGCAGCGTGCTGATCGGCGTGATGGTGCTCTTCACCGTTTCGCAGGTCCTCTGCGCCTTTGCGCCCGACTATGGGCTGCTGCTCGCGGCACGCCTGCTCTCCTCGATCGCCCACGGCGCCTTCTTCGGGGCCGGCAATGTCCTCGTCGCCAACCTCGTTCCGCCCGAGCGCCGTGGCGGCGCCTTCTCGCTCTTCATCAGCGGCATCACTGTCGCCAACCTGCTCGGCCTGCCGGGCGGCAGCGCCATCGGCCTGCACTTCGGCTGGCGCGCAACCTTCATCACCGTCGCTGTGCTGGGCGCCATCGCCGCCGTCGTACTGATCCTGCGCGTCCCAAAGACCGGCGCGCCCGGCGAAAACGCCCCCAGCCTCGGCGAGCAGGTTCGCGAGTTGCGCCACCAGCAGGTCTGGCTGTCGTACCTGACGATCACCTTCGTGATGGTCGGCGCACTCACCTTCGGGACCTATCAGGTGCCGATCATGGAGCAGGTCACCGGCCTCTCGCCCTCGATCGTGCCGTTCTATCTGCTGATCGGCGGTCTTGGCTCGGTGCTCGGCATCTACCTGGGTGGTCGCGGCACCGACTGGAAGCCGATGCCCACGCTGATCACGGTGCTGCTGCTGCAGGCGCTGTTCTACTTCACCATGCTGTTCGCCATGCACGACAAGGTGTGGATGACGGTGAACCTGCTGATCTCGTCGATCCTCGGCTTCGCCTTCTCGACGCCGCTGCAGACGCGCGTCATCGCGGCTGCCCACTCGGCTCCCAACCTTGCCTCAGCGCTGATCTCGACGGCGTTCAACATCGGCATCGCAGCCGGCGCGGGCATCGGCGCCATCCTGCTGACGAGCGGCATCCGCTACGCCGACCTCCCCGCCGTGGGCGTGATCACGAGCCTGCTGGCAGCTGCAACGGCGACCCTGTCGTTCTTGCTGGAGCGCCGGCAGCTGTCGCTGGCGAGCGCCTAGCTCCCCAGCGCCGCCTTGATCTTGGCCGAAGCCTTGCCGAAATCGATCTGGCCGGCGTACTCGGCCTTGAGCGAGGCGATGACCTTGCCCATATCCTTGCCGCCCTGCGCGCCCGTCTTGCCGATGGCTGCGGCGATCGCCGCCTCGAGCTCGGCTTCGCTCAGCCCCTTGGGCAGGAACTCGCCGAGAATGGCGATCTCCTCGCGCTCCACGGTGGCGAGGTCCTCGCGGCCCGCCTTCTCGTAGATGCCGAGCGATTCCTCGCGCTGCTTCACCATCTTCTGCAGCAGCGCGAGCAGGTCCGGGTCGCTCAGCGGTCCCTTGCCCGTGCCGCGGGCCTCGATGTCCTTGTCCTTGATCGCCGCAATGACCGCACGCAACGTCGCCGTGCGCCGCTTGTCGCCGGCCTTCAGCGCCGTCTTGTAACCTTCGCTGATCAGCTCGCGCATTCACTAACTCCTTGGTGCGGGCGGCACGTCGGCCACCATCATGAGATTTCCGTCCGGGTCCTTGAACGTGAAAAACACGCCGTCGGTGACTGGCCCGACTTCGGCAGCGCCCCGCTGGATGGCATGCTCGCGCGCCCCATGGATGTCGGACGTGTTGATATGGAAGGCCGGCTTCCTGTCATGCGGCCCGATGTAGTCTTTGCTGTCGAGCACCAGCCCGCTGCCGGCCGCCATCGGCACCACGTAGATGTGCCCGAACAGGACCTCCCCGCCAGGCTCGAGCCCGAAAAACGCCCGGTACCAGTCGCGCGATCTTTCGATGTCGCTCACCGGTACGAAAATTCCGCCGATCTCCCGATCTATCGTAGCCATGATGCTTGCCTTGTCCCCTCTTTGCCGCACCCCATATAGCGCAATAATGCCGGTGCGCCACTTGCGCTCCGACGGCCCCCCAACTAAGGAGGGGCCTCAACCGACACCGACCAGAACCTTTGGAGCCCCGCCATGACCGGCTGGCAGCAAAAGCCCGCGACCGCCCTCCTGCTGCTCGACGACGGCACCCGCCTCGAGGGTCACGGCATCGGCGCCATCGGCCACTCTGCTGGCGAGGTCTGCTTCAATACGGCGATGACCGGCTACCAGGAGATCCTCACCGATCCCTCCTACGCCGGCCAGATCATCACCTTCACCTTCCCGCATATCGGTAACGTCGGCACCAACGACGAGGATATCGAGACGGTCAACATGGCCGCCCTCTCGGGCATCCGCGGCTGCGTGCTCCGCGCCGACATCACCAACCCCTCCAACTACCGCGCCGTCGAAAAGCTCGATGCCTGGCTGAAAAAGCGCAACATCATCGGCATCGCCGGCGTCGACACCCGCGCCCTGACGGCCCGTATCCGCGAGAAGGGCATGCCCAACGGCGTCATCGCCCATGCTCCCGACGGATACTTCCATGAGCCGTCCATGACTACAGAGCTCAAGGCCTTCCCCGGCCTCGAGGGCCTCGACCTCGCCAAGGAAGTGACGACCGCCCAGACCTACCACTGGGACCAGACCTCATGGACACGCACGGGCGGCTACGGCCGGCTCGAGAATCCCGAGTTCCACGTCGTCGCCATCGACTACGGCGCCAAGCGCAACATCCTGCGCCAGCTTGCCGACCAGGGCGCCAAGGTCACCGTCGTGCCCGCTACGGCGACGGCCAAGGACGTGCTCTCGCACAACCCCGACGCGATCTTCCTCTCCAACGGCCCGGGCGATCCGGCCGCCACCGGCAAGTATGCCGTGCCGACCATCAAGGCCTTGATGGAGACCGGCAAGCCGATGTTCGGCATCTGCCTCGGTCACCAGCTGCTCGGCCTCGCTGTCGGCGGCAAGACCGAGAAGATGCACCAGGGCCATCACGGCGCCAATCATCCGGTCAAGGACCTCACCACCGGCAAGGTCGAGATCACCTCGATGAACCACGGCTTCGCGGTCGACACCGAAAGCCTGCCGGGCAACGTCAAGCAGACCCACGTCTCGCTGTTCGATGGCTCCAATGCCGGCCTCGAGGTCGAAGGCAAGCCGATCTTCTCGGTGCAGTACCACCCCGAAGCCAGCCCCGGCCCGCACGACAGCCACTACCTCTTCACGCGCTTCCTCAACCTGGTGCGCGCCCAGAAGGGGTTGGCGCAGATGCCCGAGCAGGTGAAGGCCGGCGAGTAAGCAAAGGGCCGCCCTTTCGGACGGCCCCCGTCGGTCAGGTCTGACCGCGCTTACTGGGCTGGGAGCGTAGCGACGTACGCGTCGAACTCAGCCTGGTCGAGCTGACCGTCCTTGTTGGTGTCCGCCGCGTCGAACGCTTCCTGGGTCAGAGTGGGCCATGCCACCTGCGCCTCGGCGATGCTGACGCCGCCGCTGGTATCCGTATCCACGGTGGCGTACGTCACAGCCGCTGCCTGGGCGAAAGCCGCAGTGGAGAGGCCGATGGCTGCAATGGTGATCAGGATCTTCTTCATGGATAGTTTTCCTTCCATGTGAGGTGGTCGTGGCTGGTGGCCCAGCCCCGGTGGCGGCGTCAGTGCCGTCCACGAGGAGCAAGACTAGGGAGGAATGTGACCGCCAACCGGCTGGAAAACGGCTCCCTCACGATCATTTGCTGGTCATTTCTTGGGCCCACGGGAACGCCCCAAGAACATGGAACCAAAGGCATATTTGCCACGTTCCCGTTGGTTTCGCGCCTAACTCCAGCGCTTTAGCAGCGGCCCCTCGAGACCGCTTACCGGGTCCGTCCGGGGCATCGGAACACGCGCAATATTGTGGTCCGCGGCAGGCCGTTCCTCCGATTCGCCGCGCAGCAGGTCCCACGCCTGCCCCGGCGGGTAGCAGCCAACGACGAGGAAGTCCGAACTCGAATCGATCCGCATGTGGGCGACGCCCGCCGGGATGACGATCACGTCGCCCGGCTCGACGTCGAATGTCCGCCCCTCGGGTCCACCGAGCATCAGCCGCGCCGAACCGCGTGCCACTCCCAGCGTCTCGTGCGCCGTCGAATGATAGTGGTGATAGGTGAAGATGGTCGCCCGCCACGCTGGCGGCCAGCCGTTCTCGGCAAACAGCGCTTCCATGCCCTCGGGGCTTGTCGCGGCCCGGTTCAGCGCCTGCTCATAGAACAGAAGCGGCAGCCGGCTGTTGGGGAATGTCCCGTCGTCGAAGAAGAGTTCCTGTCTCAGGCCTTCGACGCTTCCGGACATCTCACACCAGCCCTTCGCTCTCGATCTTGTCCAGCTTGCAGCTGCCCGGCGCAGGGATGGCGTAGCCCTTGCCGTACCAGGTGCTGCGCGCCGCGCTGCTGGCCCGGCTGAGCACCTCCGGCACCACAATGCCGAGCGGCAGGTTGATGATCGCGTTGCCGCGATTGGCCTCGACGGCGTCCACCGCCGCCATCACTGCCGGATTGTCATTGAGCTCGTCTATGCCGGCCGTGATCGTCCACATCGCCGCGTAGCAGGCGCCCTGCTGGTCGATGGCCAGCTCCTTGGCGCGCACCTTGTCGGGATCGTTCTGCGTCTGGAGCGTCACAAGGTCGGTGAATATCCCGAGCGCCCACTGCACGTGGTGGCCATAGGCCTCGGCCACGAGGTACGCCATGGCGTAGTCGGCCCCCAGCGGGAAGCGTGTCCGCAGCCGCTGATAGGCATCGGCGTCGGCATAAACCACGCGGTTCTGCGGGCAGTACATGACCGTCAGGTCCTTGCCCGCCAGCCCGCAGCCGAAGCCGCTGGAATTCTCGACCACCTTGAGCGTCACTCGCGGAAAGCGGATCGCCGTCTGCCAGAAGAACCGGCGCCACATCAGCTCCGCCTCCCCGCCAACGACGGTCGGATAGGCCGCGACCTGCTCGGCCGTTGCCGATGCCGCGGGCACGCCGGTGATGGACGTCGGTGGCGGTGGTGGCGAAACCTTGCCGCTGATCAGCGTGACGGGATTGATCCCCGCCAGCATCACGAAGACGACGCCGAGCGCGACGACGCCGGACCATCCGAACCGCTTGATATGCGGCATCAGGCCGGCAGGTATCACGCTCATGTCTCTCTCCCTCGCGTCAGCTAGATGCTGGCGTTGAAAGTATCGCACTGGCCCACGTCGCCGGTCTGCATCCCGCGCTTCAGCCACGCCATGCGCTGCGCGGACGTGCCGTGGGTGAAGTTGCGCGACGAAACCTGCCCGCGTGTCAGCGTGTCGTCGCCGATGGCATTGGCAGCATTGATCGCTTCCTCGACGTCACCCTGCTCGAGATAGTTCTGCCGGTTGGCGTAGTTGGCCCAGACGCCGGCATAGCAGTCCGCCTGCAGTTCCACGCGCACCGAGTACGCGTTCTGCTGCTCCTGGCTCATGGTCGCCCTGGCCCGGTTGAACTCGGGCAGTACACCCGTCTGGTCCTGCACCGCATGGCCGATCTCGTGCGCGATGACATAGGCCTGGGCGAAGTCGCCCGGCGCACCGAACTGCCGGCGCAACTGGTCGTAGAAGCTCAGATCGATGTAGACCTTCTTGTCGTTGGGACAATAGAACGGCCCGGCCTCCGATTGCGCCACGCCGCATGCAGATTGGGTCGCGCCGCTGAACAGGACGACCGTGGGCGGCCGGTAGGTCAGGTTGTTGTCCTGGAAGACCTTGCCCCAGAGGTTCTCGGTGTCCTTGACGACGACACCGACGAAATCGGCCAGCTCGTCTTCCCCCGCCGACGTGGATGGAGTCGACCATTGCTGGCTGGAGGGCGCCACGGCGCCGCCTCCACCCGTCAGGACGTCGATCGGGTTCTGACCACTGACGAACCAGATGATACCCAGCACCACGATGATGCCGAGCAACCCGAGGCCGCCGCCGCCCGCGCGGCCCGTCGGTATGCGCATGCCACCCGGAATGCCGAATCCGCCCGAGCGTCCGAAGCCGCCGCCCATGCCGCCCTGGCTACGCCGGTCCTCGATGTTCGAGCTGCGCTCGCGGCCTTGCCACTTCATCTGGGTGTTCTCCAATCGAGACTGAATTCTATCAATAAGCTGCGGCCGGGCAAACCGGTTCCACCATCGAAACTTCGTCGCAACTTGATTGTTGACCAGTTGGTCAAAACCTCATCAGATGCCGCCGCCCGTCATTGCACCGTCACGCTGGCGGGAGAGGAGAAGGCCGCCGGGTTGCGTGCGGTCGACGGCAGTTGCGGCCGTCCCTTTGGCATCCATTAGCTCAGGGAGACTTCGACTATGAATTACTACAATGGTATTTCCCGCCGCGCCTTCCTAGCCGGTTCGGCGACGCTCGGTGCCGCAGTCGTCCTGCACCCGTTTGCCGTCCAGGCGGCGGCCGGCCAGGCTCACCTTCGCATCATGGAGACCACCGACCTGCACGTCGCGGTCTTCCCCTATGACTATTACGCTGACGCGCCCAACGACACGCTCGGCCTCGCCCGTACCGCCGCGATCATCGACTCGATCCGCGCCGAGGCTGGTAATTCGGTTCTCGTCGACAACGGCGACGTCATCCAGGGCAACCCCATGGGCGACTACATCGCCTACGAGAAGGGCCTGACCAACGAGCCGCACCCGATCATCGCGGCCATGAACGTGCTCGGTTACGAAGCCGGCACGCTCGGCAACCATGAGTTCAACTACGGCCTCGAATTCCTCGACGCAGCAATCGCCGCCGCCAACTTCCCGATCGTCTCGGCCAACGTCGTCAAGGGCGAGCTCGGGGCGGAGCCGCTGGCCGATGCCACCTACATTGCGCCCTACAAGATCGTCGAGAAGGAAGTGACCGACGGCGCCGGTGCCAAGCACACAATCAAGCTCGGTTTCATCGGTTTCGTGCCGCCCCAGATCATGACCTGGGACGCCACTCACCTCGCCGGCAAGGTCAACACCCGCGACATCGTCGAGACCGCCAAGGCTTACGTGCCGAAGATGAAGGAGGAAGGCGCCGACCTCGTCATCGCCCTCTCACACTCCGGCATCGCGCCCGAGATCGGCATCGGCGAGAACGCCTCGCTCCAGCTCGCCGCGGTCGAGGGCGTGGATGTGGTCGTCACCGGCCACCAGCACCTCGTCTTCCCCAATTCCAAGGACTTCGAGGGCATCGAAGGCGCCGACCTCACCGCCGGCACGCTGGCCGGCAAGCCCGCCGTGATGGCTGGCTTCTGGGGCTCGCACATGGGCCTGATCGACCTGCTGCTCGAGAAGGCCGACGACGGCAAGTGGGCGATCGTCTCGCACACCGCCGAGGCCCGCCCGATCTTCGAGCGTGTCGAAGGCAAGGTGAAGCCGCTGGTCGAGAGCGTCGCCAACGTCCTCGCCGCCGCGCAGGACGACCACGACGAGACCCTCGCCTATGTCCGCCGTGCCGTCGGCGAGACCGCCGCGCCGCTCCACTCCTACTTCGCGCTCGTCGCCGACGACCCGTCGGTGCAGATCGTGAACATCGCCCAGAAGTGGTATCTCGAGCAGATGATGAAGGGCACCGAGTGGGAGGCCCTGCCCATCCTCTCCGCCGCGGCCCCGTTCAAGGCCGGTGGTCGTGGCGGCCCGGACTACTACACCGACGTGCCGGTCGGCCCCGTGGCCATCAAGAACGTTGCCGACCTCTACCTCTATCCCAACACCATCCAGGCCGTGGTCATCACCGGCCAGGACGTCCAGAACTGGCTCGACCGCTCGGCCGGCATCTTCAACCAGGTCGCAGCCGGCTCCGCCGACGCGCCGCTCATCAACCAGGACTTCCCGTCCTACAATTTCGACGTGATCGACGGGGTGACCTACAAGATCGACCTCACCAAGCCGTCCAAGTACGGCCCCAAGGGTGAGGACTTGGGCAACACCGAGAGCCGCATCGTCGACCTCCAGTTCGACGGCAAGCCGATCGACCCGGCCCAGAAGTTCGTCGTCGCCTCCAACAACTATCGCGCCGGCGGCGGCGGCAGCTTCCCCGGCCTCAACGCCGAAAAGATCGTCTTCAAGGGTCCCGATACCAACCGCGACATCATCGTGCGCTACATCGTCGACCAGAAGACCATCCAGCCCAAGGCCGACAGCAACTGGTCCCTGGCCCCCATCGGAGCCACCGTGCTGTTCACCACCGGCCCGAAGGCTGCGGAGCACCTCGCCGACGTCACCGCGGTCAAGATCGAGGCCACCGGCGACAACGACGAAGCCGGCTTCGGCGTCTACCGCATCTCGCTCTAGATGCACTGACCCGGCGGCAAACGCCTCCCTCCCCCTTGAGGGGAGGGATTGAGGGAGGGGGTGGTTGGGCGATCGCCGCAGCCACCCCACACTCCCCATCCCGGGGGCGCAATCCCCCTTGC
>Ga0247822_10001255_pt1 | contig 15367 bp, 11 predicted proteins | sample 13C_Cellulose_Da_FD_192423 | JGI IMG/M metagenome (GOLD analysis project Ga0247822, IMG submission 192423) | Soil microbial communities from agricultural site in Penn Yan, New York, United States - 13C_Cellulose_Day30 | ecosystem: Environmental > Terrestrial > Soil > Agricultural land | place...
ATCGGGCCGCGGCTGGCCGGGCCGGCGCTGGTCCGCTTGTCGGGCGCGTTCGAGGACGAGGACTCGCCGGCCAAGGACGTGCTCGGTCTCGAGGTCCGGCTGCGCAAGACCGGCGACCCGGACCGCGCGCTCGACGTCGGCGATCAGGACGTGCTGTTCGGGACGTTCGAGTCGTTCGCCACCGCCAGCGCCGACAAGCAGCGGGTCGATCAGCATGACTACCTCAACAACCAGTACGCGTCGGTGACGCCGTGGCTGGTGCCGGAGCGCGGCATCGCTCACCTGCGGTTGCTCCCGCCGGCGGCCGCCGACGCCGGCCGCGGCGCGACCCGCACCGCCCGCCTCGACGCCGATCTGGCCGCGGGGCGCGCGACGATGACGCTGGAGGTGCGGCGCGGCGACGCCCACACGCCGGTGGCGCGGATCGCGCTGGTCGAACGCTTGCCCGTCGACGGCGCCGACCTGCGGGTCTCGATGTTTCGGACCGGGCGCGGGCTGGTCCCGACCGGTTTCCGGAACGGGATTCGTGCAATCGTCTATCCGGCCAGTCAGGCCGGACGCCGCCTGCGCGGCGGCTGAGGTCGTCGCCCCGGCGTGACTCCGATCGCGCGCTCCGGTACGATCGCCGCCTGAGGATGATCGAGGGGGCCCTGGCCACCGGGCGGTACCAGGTTCTACGCCGCATCGGCGCGGGCGGCATGGGCGTGGTCTACGAGGCCGAGGACCGCGAGCGCGGCCAGCGAGTCGCGCTCAAGACCATCACCAGCCTCGACGTCGAGAAGGTCTACCAGCTCAAGCGCGAGTTCCGCGGCCTGGCCGACCTGTCGCATCCCAACCTGGTCGCGCTCTACGACCTGGTCGTCGACACCGATGCGTGCTTCTTCACCATGGAGCTCCTCGACGGCGAGGACCTGCTCAGCTACCTGTGGAATCGGCCGGCGTTCGGCCCGGCCGACGATACCGCCCATGCCGCGACCACCGGCCGCGGCGCGGCCGCGCTGCGCGCCGATGCCGCGCCGACGCTGGGCATGCCGGCGACCAGCATGCTGCTCGTCAACCGGCGCGCGATGGCCCATCGCCCGACCGATCCGCCGCCGGTGAGCGGCGGCGACGTGATCACCCCGGCCATCAGCGACGCCGGCATGCTGCCGACCCCGTGCGACCTCGATCGCCTGCGCAGCGCGCTGCCCCAGCTCGCCCGCGGCCTGCACGCGCTGCACGCGGCCGGCAAGATCCACCGCGATGTCAAGCCGTCGAACATCCGCGTCACCAGCGACGGGCGGGTCGTGCTGCTCGACTTCGGCCTGGTCGCGGAGCTCGAGCGCCGGCGCGGCGAGCAGGGCGCGATCGTCGGCACCGCCGCGTACATGGCACCCGAGCAGGGCGCCGGCGACCTCACGCTCTCGGCCGCGGCCGACTGGTACTCGGTCGGCGTGATCATGTTCCAGGCCTTGACCGGCAAGCTGCCGTTCGACGGCTCGCCGGCCCGCATGGTGCTCGACAAGCAGGTGCGCACCGCGGTGCCGCCGTCGAAGCTGGTGCGCGGCGTGCCCGCCGAGCTCGACCAGCTGTGCCGCGAGCTGCTCGAGCGCGAGCCGACCGACCGGCCGAGCGGGCGCGCGCTGCTGCGCCGGCTCGGCACCGACGGCGACACCGGGCCGCTGACCCCGCCGAGCCTGTCGTACGAGGTCGGCTTCGCCGGGCGCGACCTCGAGCTCGGACGGCTCGAGGCGGCGATCGCCGCGCTCGATCGCCGGCGGCCGTCGGTCGCGGTGGTGCGGGCGCCGTCGGGCATGGGCAAGAGCTCGCTGTGCCACCGCTTCTTCGACCGGGCGCGGGCCAGCCGCGACGAGCTGCTGGTCCTGCGCGGCCGCTGCTTCGAGCGCGAGGACGTGCCCTACAAGGCGATCGACGACCTGATCGACGAGCTGTCCGACTGGTGGCTCGAGCTGGCGCCCAAGGACGCCCAGGCGATCCTGCCGCGCGACGCCTGCCTGCTGCCGACCCTGTTCCCGGTGCTGGGCCGGGTGCCGGCCATCGCCGACGCCCCGACCACCCGCCAGGTCGCCGATCCCCAGGAGCTGCGCACCTACGCGTTCGCCGCCCTGCGCGAGGCCCTGCAGCGGCTGGCCGATCGCCGGCCGGTCGCCCTGTTCCTCGACGACATGCAGTGGGTCGATCGCGACACCACCACGCTGCTCGCCGATCTCATGCGCGCGCCCGATCCGCCGCCGATGCTGCTGGTGCTGGCGACCCGGGTCGAGGGCTCGGGGCCGGTGCTCGACCTGGTCCGTCGCTTCGACGCCGACGTCCAGGTCATCGACGTCGCGCCGCTCGACGAGGCCGCGGCGATCGAGCTGGCCCTCAACCAGATCGGCAGCGGTAACCGCGACATCGCGCGGCGGCTGGTCGGCGAGGCCGGCGGCAGCCCGCTGTTCCTGATGGAGCTGTGCCGGTTCCTCCAGGGCCGCAGCGTCGACGACATCGCCGGCAAGGGGCTCGACGCCATGCTGTCGGAGCGCATCGACGGCCTCGGCGAGGCCGCGCGCATCCTGGCCGAGGTGATCGCCGTCGCCGGCGAGCCGCTGCCGCGGCGGTCGCTGACCCTGGCCACCTCGCTGCCGGCGGTCGAGCTGTCGCGCCAGCTCGGCGTGCTGCGCGCGCAGCGGGTGCTGCGGGTCAGCGGCTCGCGCGCCGAGGACACGATCGAGCCCTACCACGACCGCGTCCGCGAGGCGCTGCTGGCCACCCTGCCGGCGGCGCGCCGCGCCAGGCACCACCGCGCGCTGGCCACCGCGCTGTCGGGCCGCGGCACCGCCGAGCAGCTGGCCCGCCACTGGCACGGCGCCGGCGAGCTCGAGCGCGCCGCCGGGTTCGCCCGCCGCGCCGGCGACGAGGCCCGCGCCAAGCTCGACTTCGATCGCGCCGCCCGCTGCTACCAGATGGCGCTCGAGGGCACATCGTGGAACGCCGACGAGCGCCGCACGCTCGGCAGCCAGCTCGGCGACGCCCTCGCCGACGCCGGCCGCCCGCGCGAGGCCGCCGATCAGTTCCTGCGCACCGCCGACGGCTCCGACGCGGCGATCGGCCTCGAGCTGCGCCGCCGCGCCGCCGGCCAGCTGCTGCAGTCGGGCTACGTCGACGAGGGCCTCGAGCTGACCCGCGGCGTGCTGAGCGAGGTCGGGGTGTCGTTCCCGCGCACGCCGCTGCGCGCGCTGGCGTCGATGCTGCTGCGCCGGGCGTGGCTGCGCCTGCGCGGCCTGCGCTTCCGGCCGCGCCCGGTGTCGGAGTGCAGCCAGGCCGAGCTGACCCGGGTCGACGTGTGCGAGAGCGTGTCGTTCGGGCTGGCGTTCGTCGATCCGTTCCGCTCGGCCGACTTCGCCGCGCGCTTCCTCCACGCCGCCCTCCGCCTCGGCGAGCCGTGGCGGGTGTCGCGCGCGCTCGCGCTCGAGGCCGACTGGCTGTCGGCGATGTACGCCCGCGAGCGCGCCGAGCGGCTGCTGACCCGGCTCGAGCAGATGACCGCGGCCCAGGGCACCGCGCTGGCCGAGTCGCAGCTGCTGACCACCCGCGGCATGCTCGACTTCCTCCTCTACAACCGGTGGCCGCGCGCGCTCGAGCGGTTCGCGGCGGCGATCGATCTCTACCGGGCGGTGGTCGGGCGGGCCGGGTTCGAGATCGACACGGTCAGCATGTTCTGCTGCTTCAACCTCTACTACCTCGGCGCGCTCGGCGAGCTGTCGCGCCGGGTGCCGCAGATGGTCCAGCACGCCAGCCGCATGGGCAACCGCTACACCGCGGTGACCCTGCGCTGCGGCTTCCCGGTCGCCTGGCTGGCCCGCCTCGATCCCGACGACATCGAGGGCGAGATCGTCGACGCGGTGGCGTCGTGGGATCGCCCCGACGGGCCGCGCCGCCTGCAGCACCTGTTCGCGCTGTGCTCGCGCCTCGACCTGGCCATCTACCGCGGCGACCCCGAGTCGGCGGTGCCGCTGCTCGAGACCGAGCTGCCGCGGATCCGCCGCGAGATGCTCGACCGCGCGCCGATCTACGACCTGCTGCTGCGCTCGACCATCGGCCGCCACGCGCTCGCCCGCGCCACCGCCGCGCCCGCCGGCAGCGATCGCCGGCGGGCCGCGCTCGCCGACGTCCGCAAGATCTCGAAGCGGTTCGCGCGGGCCAGGATGCCGCTCATGCGCTCGTGCGCGGCGATGCTCGACGCGCTGAGCGCCGAGCTCGACGGCCGCATCGAGGCCGCGATCGCCGACTACCGCACCGCGCTCGCCTCCTTCGATCAGACCGAGACCCACCTGTTCGGCTACGCCATCCGCCACCGGCTCGGCCGCCTGCTCGGCGGCGACGAGGGCGAGGCCCTGCGCGCGCCGGTCGGCGCCTGGCTCGACGGCGAGGGCGTGCGCGAGCCGGCGCGGATGTTGACGATGCTGCTGCCGGGGCCGCCGGCGTGATCGCCACCGAGGCCCTCACCGTGGTGGCCCCGATCGCCGGCGGCGCCGACGAGGTCGCCCGCCTGCGCGACCGCCTGCGCACGATCCAGGACGACCTGCTCGGCAAGCGGGGCACCAACCAGGTCTTCCTGCCGGCCCAGCTGCCCGACACCCACTTCATGCGCCTGGTGATCGTCGACGACACCCACGGCGGCGGCGAGCTGGCCCCGCTCCTGGCCTGGGAGTCCAACCACGACGGCACCACCGACGACTACCTGCGCAAGGTCGCCCGCGAGGCGGCGCGCCCCGATCGCTGCCTCGATCTCGACGCCGTGTTCGGCGCCTGCGCCGGCTACCCGACCGGCGGCGTGCGCGACGTCGACGGCTTCGTGGCGTGGATGCGCCGCCACGCCGTGCGCGCCGAGGCGTTCTACTGCGCCTACCCCGGCGTGACCAAGCAGCGGGTCGACCACGATCGCCGCCTCCACGACGAGATCCGCACGTTCCTCGACGCCGAGCGGCCGCGGCTGGTCGGCGCCGCCGGCGTGGTCGTCCACGACCGCGTGGTCGAGCACCTGCGCGGCCGCGGCCTCGACGTGTCGCGGCCGGTCGACGGCGCCGGCGCCCGGTGGTGGCGCACCGTGCTGCGGCTGATCCCGATCGCCGTCGCGCTCCTGCTCACGTGGCCGCTGTGGCTGCCGATCGTCGCCTACCTGTGGTTCTGGAAGCTGCCGCGGCTCGAGGCCACCGACAAGCCGGCGACCTACCACCGGCCGGTCCACGGCGCGCCCGACCTGATCGCCGCCGAGGACCACATCGTCCAGAACCAGCTCACCCACCTGGTCGACATCAAGCCGGGCTGGGCGCGCTACGTGATCCTGCGCCTGGTCCTGTGCGGCATCGACACCCTGGCCCGGCTGTACTTCGTCCACGGCAACCTCGGCGGCATCACCAGCATCCACTTCGCGCGCTGGGTGATCATCGAGGACCGCCGGCCGCGCCGCGACGTGCGAGTCCGCCGCCACCGCCTGCTGTTCTTCTCCAACTACGACTTCTCGTGGGACAGCTACCTCGGCGAGTTCGTCGACCGCGCCGCCCGCGGCCTGACCGCGGTGTGGTCGAACACGGTCGGCTTCCCGCGCACCCGCAAGCTGCTCGAGGACGGCGCCCGCGACGAGGAGCGGTTCAAGCAGTGGGCGCGCGACCAGCAGCTCCGCACCGACGTGTGGTGGAGCGGCGTCGCCGACGCGACCGTCGACAACGTCCGCGCCGCCCTGGCCATCCGCGACGGCCTGGCCACCCGCCCCGACTACGAGGAGCTCACGCGATGGCTGAGGCGGCTGTGACCGGCGCCGGCGCCGACGACACCGTGCCGGCCGGCGCCCGCGACGACCTGCAGGGCCTGGTCGTGACCGGCTGGAGCCGGTTCCACCACGCCGCCCTGCTGTTCGTGCGGCTCGGCAGCGATCCCGGCCGGTCGCGGGCGTGGCTGCGCGAGGTGACCGATCAGGTCGGGTGGGCGCGCGAGGCCGCCGGCGAGCCCGAGCTGCGCGCGACCCGGCCCCGCGGCTTCGACGCGCGGGTCGCGGTGGCGCTGACCACCCGCGGCCTGGCCGCGCTCGGCGTGCCCGACGACGTCGTCGACCGCTTCCCGCAGGAGGCCAAGCTCAACATGGCCGAGCGGGCGCGCATCCTCGGCGACGCCGTCGACGAGCTGGGCCGGCCGCGCGACTGGACGCTCACCGTCGACGGCTGCGACGCGCTGGTCCTGCTCTACGCGCCGGGCGCGCCCGATCGCGACGCGCTCCTCCGCGAGCACGAGCAGCTGCTGCGCGCCCACGGCGGCATCACCGTGGCCGACGAGAAGAGCGCGGCGTGGGCGGGTACCGAGCCGTTCGGCTTCGTCGACGGCCTGTCGCAGCCGGTGGTGAAGGGCCTCGGCGCGCGCGCCGGCCAGCCGCGCGGGCCGCGCGACGAGATCCCGGCCGGCGAGGTCGTGCTCGGCTATCGCAACGCCTACGGCCAGCTGCCGCAGAGCCCGACCTGGGGCGACCTCGACCTCGGCAAGCACGGCAGCTACCTGGTGTTCCGCAAGCTCGAGCAGGACGTCACCGGCTTCTGGCGCTACTTCGCCAACCTCGGTCGCACCCTCGCCGGCCAGGGCCCGGTCCCGGCCGATCCCGCGCTCGCGACCGAGTGGCTGGCCGCCCGCGCGATGGGCCGGTGGCGCAACGGCACGCCGGTGGTCGTCTACCCCGACGCGCCGGGGCCGGCCGACGATCGCGCCAGCCTCAACCAGTTCGAGTACCTCGCCCACGGCGACGCCGACGGCCTCCGCTGCCCGATCGGCGCCCACATCCGCCGTGCCAACCCGCGCGACGCCCGCGGCGGCGGCGCCGACGAGTCGTGGCAGGTCGTCAACCGCCACCGCCTGCTCCGCCGCGGCCGCGCGTTCGGCGAGGCGATCAGCCCCGAGCAGGCGATGGCCGGCGCGACCCCGCGCGAGCCGGTCGGCCTGCTGTTCCTGTCGCTGCAGGCCAGCATCGCGCGCGGCTTCGAGTTCGTGCAGCAGATCTGGAACGGCAACCCGGGGTTCGGCGGCCTCCACCGCGAGCCCGATCCGATCACCGGCCCGGGCGGCTGCGCGTTCACCATCCCGGCCGACCCGGTCCGCCTGCGCCTGCCCGACCTGCCCCGCTTCGTCACCCCGCGCGGCGGCGCCTACTTCTTCCTGCCGTCGCGCACCGCGCTCGAGCGGATCATCGCCGGGCCGGACTGACGCCCGGCCGCGCGTCAGTGGCAGTTGGCGAACGTCACCTGCCCCTTGACCTTGAACCCCGCGGCCTCGCAGTCGAGGACCGCCTTGCCCTCGACGTTCTTGACGTTGTTGACCGTGCTGTTCTGGTCCGAGATCGTCAGCGAGCCGCACCCGACCCCGAGCTCGGTGCCGACGGTGGCGCCGGGCGGCATCACGATCACGCCGGCCGCGCCGGTGGGCAGCGCACCGACCCGCAGCCGCGTCCCGTTCGACGCGGTCAGCTCGACCCCGCGGTAGCCGTGGACGGCGCCGTTGCGACACGACTCGATCTTCAAGGTCTCGCCGTTGACCTCGACGCTGCCGCTCAGCTTGTTGCTGCACGCGACGGAGGGGGCGACCAGCACGGCGACGATGACCAGCGAGAGGCGACGCATCTTCGATCGAAGCCTACCATTCACGCCTCCTCGTCGGCGCGCCGGCCGAACCACAGCGACACCATCGGCTCGTCCTCGGGCCGGCAGAACACGTAGACGTGATCGCCGGGTTCGAGCTGGGTCTCACCGCGGCCCGCCAGGAGCCGGACGTCGCGCACCACCAGCATGACCGCGGCGTCGGCCGGCAGCGGGATGTCGGCGATCATCGCGCCGGCGACCGCCGAGCGCGGGTCGATGTAGAAGCAGGCGATGCGCTCCTCGACCGTGCGCATCGACGCGATCTCGATCGCCGCCGACGGCACCGGCGGCACCGTGGCCTCGAGGTCGAGGCGGCGGGTCAGCCACGGCACGGTCGCGCCCTGGACCAGCACGCTGACCGCGACCACGAAGAACACGATCGTGAACACCCGCGACGCTCCGTCGACGCCGGCGACCACCGGGAAGGTCGCGAGCACGATCGGCACCGCGCCGCGCAGGCCGACCCAGCCGATGTAGACGATCTCGCGCGGCGGGTAGCGGAACGGCAGCAGGCACAGCGCGACCGCCAGCGGCCGCACGACCACCGCGAGCAGCAGCGCCAGCGCCAGCGCGACCCCGGCGACCCCGAGGAGCTGCGACGGCAGCACCAGCAGCCCGAGGGTGAGGAACATCGCGATCTGCGCGAACCAGGCCAGGAAGTCGTGGACCCGGCGCAGGCCGGCGTGGTCGGGCAGCGGCCGCGCGCCGAGGACGAGGCCGCACACGTAGACGGCGAGGAAACCGCTGCCCCAGGCCAGGGTGGCCACGCCGTACGAGGTCACCGCCGCCGAGATCGTCATGATCGGCAACAGCCCGCTGGCCGCCGGCGGCAGGCGGCGCAGCAACGTCCGGCAGCCGACGCCGATCGCGGCGCCGGCCACCGCGCCGACCGCGAGCTGGACCGGGACCGCCCACGCCAGGTGCAGCGGGTCGACCGGGCCGCCGACGGTGATCACCGTCATGGCGACGGTGAGGATCACCGCCATCGGATCGTTGAAGCCCGACTCGAGCTCGATGGTCATGCCGACGCGCTGGCGCAGGTGGGCGCCGCTGCCGCGCAGGACCGAGAACACCGCCGCGGCGTCGGTCGACGACACCACCGCGCCGAGCAGCACCGCCTCGCGCCAGGGCAAGCCGACCAGCACGCTCAGCGCGGCCAGCGCGCCCGCGGTCAGCAGCACACCGACGGTGGCCAGGGTGATCGCCGGCGCCAGGTAGCGGCGGATGGCGTCGGCGCGGGTGTTGAGGCCGCCGTCGAACAGGATGGCGATCAGCGCGACGGTGCCGAGCCGGAACGCCATGCGGTAGTCACCGACGTCGTTGTGTCCGAACGCGACGGCTCCGGCGATCACGCCGATGGCGAGGAACAGGAACGCGACCGGCACGCTGCCGCGGCGGCTGATGCGGGTCAGCACCGCGGCGATGGCAGCGAGCAGGCCGACCGCGATCAGCGCGATCGCGATCCGCGTGGGCTCGTCGAGGGCACCGACCATGGGCCCACCGTCATGCGTCCGCGGGTGACATGCTCGACTATGGCTCAGTCCCAGCCCTGCGCCGAGCCGTAGGTGCCGCCGCCCCGGCGTTGCGGAGCGTGGGTCGGCGGTGGCGCGGGCGCGGGCGGCGGCGCCACGATCGTCGGTGGCGTCGGTGGCGTCGGTGGCGGCGGCGGCGGCGGTGGCGCGGCGGGCCGGGCCACCGCGACCAGTCGTCCAGCCAGCGCGGCGGCCTCGCGGACCAGCGCGTCGCTCTCCGGCCCGTCGGGGATGGCCGCGCGCGCCTCGGCGAGCCGCGCCCGCGCCTCGCGATGATCACCGGCGCGGGCCGCGGCCTCGGCCGCGTCGAGCAGCGCGCGCGCCAGCCGCTCGTGACGCGCCGGCAGCTGGGTGCGGTAGCCGGCGATCGCCTCGGCCAGCCACCGGCGCGCCGCGACGAGGTCGCCCCGGCGCAGCGCCAACGCGCCGAGGTTGGCGTGGGTGATCGCCAGGTCGCCGTGGCCGGCAGCGGCGAAGATGCGGCGCGCGGCCTCGAGCTCGCGGGCGGCGGCGTCGAGCGCGCCGCGCTCGAGCGCGACCAGGCCGAGGCTGTTGTGGGTCAGCCCGACCTCCGGGTGATCCGGCCCGAGCGCGCGGCCGCGGATCGCCAGCGCCGCGCGATAGCCCGCCTCGGCGGCGTCGAGGTCGCCGGCCAGGCGAGCGAGGTTGGCCAGGTTGTGGAGGTCGCGGCCGAGATCGGGGTGGGCGTCGCCGAGCGCGGCGCGATCGATCGCCAGCGCCTCGTCGAAGCGGGCGCGGGCGGTGGCGTGATCGGCGCGCAACCGGGCGACGTGGCCGAGCGCCGACAGCGTGCGCGCCACCGCGACGTCGGGGTGGTCGCCGGCGAGCTGCCGGCGCAGGGCGAGCGCGACCTCGAGCTCGCGCGCGGCGTCGTCGAGGCGGCCGAGGTTCATCGCCAGCAGGCCGGCGCCGTTGGCCAGGCGCGCGCGCAGCTCGGCGGGATCGCCGGCGCGCGCCACCGCGGCCGCGGCCAGCGCCAGCCACTCGTCGGCGGCGGTGAGATCGCGGCGGTCGCCGGCGACGCCGAGGCGCGCCATCCACGCCCGCGCGGCGCCGAGATCGTCGTGGCCGCGCTCGGCGGCGACGATCGCGTCGCGCGCGGCCCGGTCGGCGGCCGGGTAGTCGCCGGCGCGGCGCAGCAGCTCGGCGTGGACCAGGTGAGCGAGCGCCACGGTCGGCGCGTGCGCGGTCGCCTCGGCCGCGCCGATCAAGGTCGCGCCCGCGCCGGGATCGACCGGCGCGGCGCCGGCCAGGCGTGCCCGCAGGCGCGCGGCCTCGGCCTCGACGGCGGCGACCGCGGCGCGCTGCGCCGGGGCCACCGGCGCGAGCAGCACCAGCGCCGGCGAATGCGCGCACTCGTCGGGCTCGGTCAGCCCGTCGATCGCCTCGACGACATGGGGCCGCGTCCCCGGCCCCAGCAACTCGGCCGCGAGCGTGGCCAGCTCGACCGCGCCGCGCTCGAGGCAGCGCTGGCGCACGTCGAGCACCGCCTCGCTCTGCGCGCCACGCACGTGGGTCGCCCGGCACACCTCGATGCGTGCGCCCTGCCAGCGCTCGACCCAGCCGGCCAGCCGCGCCGCCGAGGTGGTGTCACCGGTCGCGGCCAGGCGCGCGCGCAGCGAGGCCTCGACCGCCGACGTCCACCCCGGGGCCAGCTCGCCGGCCACCGCCCGACACGGATCCGCCGGCGCTGCGCCCGGGCGCGCGACGACGATCACCGCCGCGGCGGCGCCGGTCGCGACCAGCGGGGCCAGCCACCGCCACCGGCGCGGCGGCGTCCAGCCCAGCGCCTCGACCAGCGCGGCGACCGAGGGCCACCGCGCCGACGGCTCGACGGCGAGCGCCCGGATCAGCGCGCGCACGATCGGCGCCGGCACGTCGCTGCGCGGCGGGGTCGGCCCGCGGGCGATCGCCGCGGCCACGGCGCCGACGTCGGCCCCGGTGAACGGGCGGGCGCCGAACAGCACCTCCCACGCGGTCACCGCCAGGCCGAACTGATCGCTGGCCGCGCTGGCCGGCTCGCCGCGCAGCTGCTCGGGCGCCATGTACGCCGGCGTGCCGGCCACCGCGCCGGTGCGGGTGATCGTCGCCGCCCTCGCCGCGGCGGGCGGGCCGACGCGATCGCCGTCGTCGCCGCGGCGGGCGAGCCCGAAGTCGCCGATGCGCGGCCGGCCGTCGCCGCCGACGATCACGTTGTCGGGCTTCACGTCGCGATGGATCAACCCGGCCGCGTGCGCGGCGGCCAGCCCGCGACCGATCGCCCGGACGACCTCGAGCCGCTCGCGCCACGGTCGCGCGACCGCCGCCCACGCTCGCAGCGTCGGGCCGTCGATCAGCTCCATCGCGACGAACACGCGGTCGCCGGTGGTGCCGACGTCGTGGACGGTGACGACGTTGGGGTGCTGCAGGCGCGCCATCGCCTGCGCCTCGCGGACCAGCCGGTCGGGACCGGCGCCGGCGTCCGGCCGCAGCAGCTTGAGCGCGACCTGGCGATCGAGCTCGCCGTCATGAGCGGCGTAGACCACGCCCATCGCGCCGCCGCCGAGCCGGCCGAGGACGACGTAGCGGCCGACCGCGTCGCCGCGGCGCAGCTCGTCGGGCCCGGGCACGTCGCGGCCGTCGCTGCCACGGGCGACCGCGGCGACCAGCACGCGACAGCGGGCGCAGCCGTCGAGGTGGCGATCGGCGCCGGCCAGCTCGTCGCCGTCGAGCCGACCGTGGATCATCCGCAGCACCGCGGTGTCGTCGAGGCACGCCACGCCATCGTCGAGGATGCCACGCGCTGGCGCGCCGCGGCGGCCGACCGTATCGTCAGCCGACATGGACGCCCCGCTCGACCCGAGCCTGGCCGCGGCCTGCGACGCCGCCGCCCGGGCCTGGCCGGACGTCGCCGTCGATCGCGCCGAGCTGATGGCCGCGCTGACCGCCCGCGCCGCGACCACCGCGATCACCGACGACGCGGCGATCGAGCTGGCCCTCGCGCTGGCGTGCGCGCGCGGCGAGCCGGCGGCGCTGGCCGCGTTCGATCGCGCCTACCTGGCGGCGGTGCCGGCGGGGCTGGCCCACATGAAGCTCGACCCGGCGCTGGTCGCCGACCTGGTCCAGGACGTGCGCACCAAGCTGCTGGTGGCCGCGCCCGGTGCGCGCCCGCGCATCCTCGACTACGCCGGCCACGGCACCCTGCGTGGGCTGACCCAGGTCATGGCCGCGCGCGCCGCGCTCGATCACCTCCGCGCCCGCCACCGCCACCAGCCCGACGACGACATCGCCGCGCTCGCCGCCGCCGGCGACGATCCCGAGCTGGCCTTCCTCAAGGCGACCTACCGCGACGCGTTCAAGGCGGCGTTCACCGCCGCGGCCGCCGACCTCGACGCCCGCGATCGCAACCTGCTCCGCTTGCACCACCTCGACGGCGTCACGCTCGAGCAGCTCGCCGCGATGTACGCGGTCCACCGGGCGACCGCGGTGCGCTGGCTGGCCGACGTCCGCAAGCGCTTGCTCGCCGGCACCCGCGCCCACCTGCGCACGTCGCTCAGCGTGTCGGCCGACGAGCTCGACAGCATCATGGCGCTGATCGGCAGCCGGCTCGACGCCAGCGTGCGGCGCCTGCTCGGCGACGGCGACCACGGCCAGGAGTCGGTTAGCGGAGCGCGACCGCCCGGGCCGGCACCCGGGTCGGCGCGGTGAAGTCGACGACCTTCCAGGCGCCGTCTCGCTTGACCAGCGAGTAGGTCTGGCGCACGCGGTCGCCATCGGCCGGGCCGATCTCCACGTCGACCCGCGCCCGCGCGCCGGTGACCTTGGCGACGCCGACCGTCGCGTCCTGCGCGTGCCGCAGGAACACGATCACGGCCCCGCGGGCGCGGTCGGCTTCGCTGATCTTGTAGTAGCCGCAGGCGGCGGCGGGCGAGGGGGCAGCGGCGAGGGCGGTGGCGGCCAGGCCGAGCGAGAGCAGGAGCGTGCGAGCGATCGTCTTCATCGGGTCCTCCGTGGGGGGTTCGACCCGAGAACGGCGGCCGCGACCGACCGGCGCACGAGAATCGACCACGGCACCTAACCCGTTGTCCACACTCGGCTTTCCGGCGAGTCAGTCGCCGCCCGGCAGCCCGGGATGCGTCGGCCGGCCGGTCTGCTGCATCCGCCCGACCGCGACCTCGAACAGCCGCTCGAGCGGCGCCGCCACGGCGTCGCCTTCGAGCAGGCGCAGCGCGGCGGCGATCGCCTCGATCGTCGACACCCGCCCCGGGTCGGGCGACCTCCGCATGCGGGCCGCGGTCGCCAGCGTGGCCAGCGACAGCACCGGCAGCCCGCGCAGCGCCGGCAGGCGCTGGCGCATCCGCCGGGCCTGATGCCACGTCGCGTCGAGCACGACCAGCTCCCGCGGCGGCGGCGCCGGCGCGACCGTGCGCGGCTCGCCCTCGGGGAACAGCAGCCAGGCGCCCGCACCGATGCCGAGATCCGACGCCTCGGGCCGCGCCTCGCCAGGTCCGGGCGCGAACACGTCGCGCAGCTCGCTGCCGGCCAGCGCCAGGTGGGCGAGCCGTCCGGAGTTGCTGGCCCGGAACCGCTCGGTGTGATGGCGGACGATCACCACCCGGGTCCGCGCCTCGACTCGGGGCAGCTCGGCGCACAGACACACCTCGCGCCGGAAGCAGCAGCGAGGACACCGGCCGGGGTCGAGCACGCGGCCGTGTAGCACGGAAACATCTCCCGCCGTCCAGACCGTGACAAGCCTGTCCGGATCGGCCCCCGCCGGACGGCCGCGTTCACGCAAGAACGCGGCGTTGGCCGGTGGCACCTCGGTTGCTTTGCGTCAGCGCCATGCGCAGCCTCGCCGCCGCCGCCGCCCTGGCCGTCCTCGCCCTGCCCGGCCTCGCGGCTGCCGAAGGCAGCTACTTCTCGTTCGGCGGCGGCCCGACCGCCGTGGAGGACGAGCTGTCCGCCCACACCGGCGACGGCGGCCGCATGCGCCTGGCGATCGGCCACCGGGTCGGCAACGTCGCGGTCGAGGCGTTCGTCGCCCCCGAGTTCTACGAGCGCGGCCTGACCTCGGGGGTCGGCCTCGGCGTCGACGCCCGCTACATCCTGCCGGTGTCGAGCGGCCTGCAGCTCTACGTGCGCGGCAGCATGAGCCGGCTGTCGACCAGCCTCGACACCGACCCGGACCGCGACGACCGGGGGTACGGCGGCGGCTGGCCGTCGACCACCCGCGACTACGCCGGCCGTGGCCTCGGCGGCGGCGTGGGCGTCCAGCTGCGCGGCCGCGTCCGCGCCCTCGGCTTCCTGTACTGGCCGATGTTCTTCATCCCGGTCGGGCCCAAGGTCAACGCCGCCCTGTTCATGGACCACGGCTACGACTTCTATCGCCTGCACTCGGACGACGGCCGCGGCGGCTCGCTCGACGCCCGGGTCACCCGCCTGACCATCGGGTTCAACGTCGGCAGCGACTTCTGAGCCCTCCCTTCGACCTCCGGGCGCTCGCGAGCCCGGCGCCGCTTGCGTCCCTGCGCTCCCCCGCGCACGATCGCCGCGTGCCGAAGAGCGCGATCGAGAAGCGAGACACGACCGCGCCGCCCCGCGTCGAGGTGCTGCGCGAGCCCAAGGGCAACAACTACCCGCCCGGCCGCATGCTGATCTCGTCGCCGCTCGAGATCGACGCCGTGGTCCGCCGCATCCCGGCCGGCCGCGTCCTGACCCTGGGCGCGCTGCGCGACAACCTGGCCCGCAACCACCGCGCCGACTACGCCTGCCCGATCACCACCGGCATCTTCCTGCGCATCGTCGCCGAGGCCGCCGAGGAGGAGCGCGCCGCCGGCGGCCGCATCGCGCCGTACTGGCGCGTCGTCCGCGACGACGGCACCCTGCTCGACAAGCTCCCCGGCGGCCCCGCCGCCCAGGCCCGCCTCCTCGCCGCCGACGGCGTCGAGGTCCTCCACCTCGGCAAGCTGCCGCGCCTGACCGATGTCGACCACTACGCCTGGTCGCCGCCGCTGCTCGGCAAGGCGGCCGGCCGCAAGCCGTCCGGCCCCGCCTCCACCCGCCGCAAGCCGCCGCCGCGCCGACCGAAGTGATCTTCACATTCCCGTTCGCCCGGAGAGTGCGGGAACCAGTCACCGGGAGAGTGCGGGAATCAATCGCAGCGATCCCCCGCTCTCCCGG
>Ga0247822_10001256_pt1 | contig 15352 bp, 15 predicted proteins | sample 13C_Cellulose_Da_FD_192423 | JGI IMG/M metagenome (GOLD analysis project Ga0247822, IMG submission 192423) | Soil microbial communities from agricultural site in Penn Yan, New York, United States - 13C_Cellulose_Day30 | ecosystem: Environmental > Terrestrial > Soil > Agricultural land | place...
TTCGAGCCCCTCACCGCCCACCATTGCTTGAGTGCCCAAGCATAAGGTCGCGTTCGCGCAGCGAACGGGACTTATGCGAGAGAGCACGAAAGCCGGACGGCCTGCCCGCCTAGCGGGACAGGACCGTCGGCGCGGATTCACTCCGCGCCGGCCCGCTGAGGCCCCTCAATCGACCCGCAACTCCCGAGCATCCTCCAGCGCCCCGCGCCAGGCCACCCGGCGTCGCTCCCGCCAGTCCAGCATCAGCTTCACCACAATCATCAATGCCACCGTTCCCGCCGCAAGCGTAACCATCCCGATCGTCAGCCAGCGCTCAAACGGCCCGAACTCGACCTTGGACAAGGTTGCAGCGATGAAAGCGGCCGGCATTACAGCCACGGACCCCAGCAACAGCTTCGGCCAAGGCGTCACTTCCGCCCGCACCATCCATACGCCGAGCATGCCGAGTTTTTCCCCGATCGGCCGGCGCTCTCTGAGGTGCAGCGTCACACCCTGATCCGCCCAGTAGCGAAGCATGAACATCAACATGAGGGCCGAGCCGAAATAGCCGCCCGCGACGTAGGGCTTGGCCCCGTCGATCTGGAGCCCAAAGCTAGCGATGATCCCGGCGGCGAAAATGCCCGCGAACCATGCCCGAGCCATGATCTTCGATCGCTGAATGTGCCGGTCGATCAGTCGCTCCCGCTCAGCCGCGCTGACTTCGACCGGCGTGCCGCTCTGACGGAAGCGAAAAACCCAGCGGTCCACTTCCCAGCGAAACTGGCTCTCGAAGGGTTCGGAAGACCGGAACATGGGGCGAATGTATCAGCCCCAGGTTCACAATCCATGACCCTAAGCGGCGATCACCTGCCCGACTTCCGCGAAATAGCGCCGCATGGCGAGGCTGGCATCAGGCGCCAGCTCGACGAACACGCGGCGGCCGTCGTGCGGATCGGCGCGGCGCAGGAAGATGCCCTTGTCGGTCATCGTTTTCAGCCAGCGCAGCGCCGTGGTCGCCGGGACTGCAGCGGCAATACAGAGGCTAGACACCGGCACACGCAGCTGGGCGATCTCGGCTTGAAGGAGGTCCAGCAGCATGTCCCAAGCAGGGTCGGCAAACAGATCCTCCTCGAAGAAGCGTGTCCGGAGCCGCCGTGCCCGAATGACCTGCCTCACTACGTCCGCGGACACCTGCGGGATCTCGCCGGCCGGTATTACGGGCGCCGCCTTCGCGACGGCTTCAGGGCCCGTCGAAAGGCGCGCCAGCGTTGAGGCGATGCGGCTGACCTCGTCGCTGAGCTGGCGCAACCGATCGGCGCTGCGGTCCGCCGAGACGTCCGACAGCAGCCGAGCATCGTGAATACCCGAGGTCGCGATGGCGAGCGCAGCCGTCCGCTCCGCTTCATCGCCGTCGATCACCAGCTCCACCTGCGATCCGCCCACGCTGCAAAACAGCAAATCGACCAGTTCGTTCGATGCCGAGACCACCGCCGAATAACGGCCGTCGAGAACGTCCTCCCTCACCTGCCGGAGAAGCCGATCCATCGCCGGGCCGCCATCATGGTCCAGTTCGATCCAGACCGCCGATGCCGATGCGTGCAGCGATATGCGATCCGCGGCCGCATCGAGCGGAACGATCGCGCCGATGCGCGCGCCAGCGGCCTCTACAGTACGCGCGGCTCGCTGTAGCGCCTCGTCGCTGTCACCGGCGATGAGCACGGGAGGAACGGCGGAATAGGATTGGTCGAACGGCTCGGTCGAATACGCGTACATGCGACACCTACGTCATGAGCGGAACCGAGCAAGAACGCTGGTAGACCGCAAATCGGAGCGAAGTCAGCCCAAAACTGAGTCCGAAACGGACCTATCTTCAAATCGACGGTAACCGCCTGATGCATAGTTGCGTCCAAGCGAGGGATTTCACGAGTGGACGCGTCGAAAAGGGCTGTGTCGGGGGCGGCACGCGCACAATGGTTGTCGGAATTGAGCATTGCGATCGACGAGGCGCAGTGGCTCGCCTGGCGCATCGGCGTGGTCGAGGGCCGCAACGCCAAGGCATTGGAACTTTACGTCCGGCTGGAGAACGTCCGGGCGGAGGTCGAGGCCATGTGGCCGCGCGGACTTACAGCCCGCGACCTAGACGCCCTGTGGGATCTCGCCGCCGCCGCTGAACGGCTCGAGGAATGATCCGATCGACACCGGCTCCCAACCGCCGGTCGCGACGAAGCCGCGATTGAGGAAGGCGCGCTTGCCGTAGGCCAAAGGCTGCCCGTCTGGGCCGTCGACGCGTCCGCCTGCCGCCAACAGAACGGCATGGCCCGCCGCCGTGTCCCATTCGCTCGTGGGCGAGAGACGCGGGTAAATATCGGCGCGGCCCTCGGCGACGATGCAGAACTTCAACGAGGAGCCGATCGCAACATAGCCGCACTCTTTCGCGGCTTCGCACAGATAATCCGCCGTCGGCTGGTTGAAGTGCGACTTGGAAGCGACGGCGACCAGTTCAACGCCGCGCTCGCGGGTGCGGATGGGGATGCGGCCGCTGGCGTCTTCCAGCCAGGCGCCCTCGCCTACCAGCCCGCCGTGCAGGCGCTGCGTGGCGGGCGCGAAGACGGCGCCGAGGTGCGGGACGCCGTCCACGATCAGGCCGATGTTGACCGTATAATCGTCACCGCCGCGGACGAACTCCTTCGTCCCGTCGAGCGGGTCAACGAGGAAATAGGTCTCGCCATGCGCGGGAATGCGGCCGGCGGCGACTTCCTCCTCCGCGATGACCGGAACGCCCGGCGCGGCCCTGGCCAGTGCCGCGAGGATGATCAATTCCGCCGCGCGGTCCGCCTCCGTGACGGGCGAGGAGTCCTGCTTGTGCTCCACGTCGAAGCCTCGGCGGACGATCTCGAGGATCGCCTCACCGGCTTCACGTGCCGCTACTGCAATGTCTTCGAGGAGCTTCGGGTAATCCGTCACAGGATCAGCGCGGCGCCATCCGGATGCCGCCGTCAAGACGGATCGCTTCCGCGTTGAGGTAGGGCGTCTCGACGATGAACGCGGCGAGCTCGCCATATTCCTCGGCCTTGCCCAGGCGCTTCGGAAACGGCACCTGCGCGCCCAGCGCGTCCTGCACATTCTCCGGCATCATCGCGACCATCGGCGTCTTGAACACGCCCGGGAGGATAGTGTTCACGCGGATGCCGTCGTTCATCAGGTCGCGCGCGATCGGCAGGGCCATGGCCAGCACGCCGCCCTTGGACGCCGAATAGGCCGCCTGGCCGATCTGGCCGTCCTGCGCCGCGACCGACGCCGTATTGATGATGCAGCCGCGCTCGCCGTCTTCCAGCGGGTCGAGGCCGACCATGCCGTAAGCGGAGTTGGCGATGCAGCGGAACGAGCCGATCAGGTTGATCTGAATAGCCAGCTCGAACTGGATCATCGGATAGGCCTTAGGCTCCTTGGTCTCCTTGTCGCGGCCGACCGTCTTGGCGGCATTGGCGACGCCGGCGCAGTTGACCAGCACCCGCTCCTGCCCGTGAGCCTCACGAGCCTTGGCGAAGGCGGCCGCGACCTTTTCGTCGGAAGTCACGTCGACTTCGCAGAACACGCCGCCGATCTCCGCGGCGACCTTCTCGCCCTTTTCGATGTCGCGATCGAAGACCGCGACCTTGGCGCCCCGCTTCGCCAGCTCGCGAGCCGTCGCTTCGCCGAGGCCCGATGCGCCGCCGGTCACGACCGCGGCAATGCCCTGAATTTTCATTCCGTCTCCTGTTTGTCGATACGGGCGAGGATCGTCCCCTCGCCTACCTGCGCGCCGGCTTCGGCGCTCAATTCGGCAACCACGCCATCGAACGGCGCCGTCAGTCCATGCTCCATCTTCATCGCTTCGAGCGTGAGCAAACGTTGCCCCTTCGCAACCTTGTCGCCCGATGAAACGTCAATCGACGTCACCTTCCCCGGCATCGGCGCGACGATTGCGCCGTCGCCTGCGCTGGCTGCGCCGGCTGCGAAGCTGGGCCAGGTGAACAGGAACGGCTGGGCATCCTTGTAGACCAGGGCTCCGCGATCGACCGGCGCGCTGAATCCGGACGCGGCGATGCAATCTTCCAGCATCAGGGTCCGTCGTTCGGTGCCATGCTGGACAGTGATGCGCGCCTGCGTCGGCGCATTGAGCCGGAAGCCGAAGTCGCGCGCCCAAGGCCCCGCGCCCGCTTCCTCGCCCTTCTGATAATAAGGCGAGAACATCTGCAGCGCGGCAAGCATCCACTCATTATCGCCAAGCTCGGGCGCGGCGGTAAGCGCGTCACCCTGCTGAGCAATGAGGCCCGTCGTCACGTCGCCGGAGCGGAAGTCGGGGTTCTGCAAACAAGCGAGCAGGAACGCCGCGTTGGTCTTCACGGGAAATACGCGCAATCCGTAGAGTGCTGCTGCGATGTTCATCATCGCGTCGTCGCGGTCGTCTCCGGTGGCTACCAATTTTGCGATCATCGGGTCGTAATAAGGACTGATTTCATCGCCCTGCTCGACGCCGGTTTCGACGCGAAGAACCGTGTCCGGGAATTCGGCGAGCTCCAGCCGCCCGATCGACGGCAGAAAGCCCTTCGCCGGATCCTCCGCGTAGAGGCGCGCTTCCATCGCCCAGCCGTTGATCGACAGTTCGTCCTGCGCCAGCGGCAGCGGCTCGCCCGACGCCACGCGCAGTTGCCATTCCACCAGGTCCTGCCCGGTAATCTCCTCGGTCACCGGATGCTCGACCTGCAGCCGCGTGTTCATTTCCATGAACCAGATGCGGTCGCCTTTCAGGCCGTCGCTGGCGTCGGCGATGAACTCGATCGTCCCCGCGCCTTCGTAGTTCACGGCTTTCGCCGCGCGCACCGCCGCCGAGCAAACCGCCTCGCGCGTCGCCCCGTCCATACCCGGCGCGGGCGCTTCCTCGATCACCTTTTGGTGGCGGCGCTGGAGCGAGCAGTCGCGCTCGAACAGATGAACGACATTGCCGTGGCTGTCGCCGAACACCTGGACTTCGATGTGGCGCGGCGAGAGGATGTATTTCTCGATCAGCACGCGGTCGTCGCCGAACGAGCTGGCCGCCTCGCGCTTGCAGCCTTCGAGCGCATCGTCGAAATCGGCGCCCGCATCGACGCGGCGCATGCCCTTTCCGCCTCCGCCGGCCACCGCCTTGATCAGCACCGGATAGCCGATCGCGTCGGCTTCTTTCTTTAGCCGCGACGGATCCTGATCCTCGCCGAGATAACCGGGAGTCACCGGTACCCCGGCGTCGGACATCAGTTTCTTCGCGGCGTCCTTGAGACCCATGGCGCGGATGCTGTCCGGCTTCGGCCCGACCCAGATCAGGCCGGCATCGATCACTGCCTGCGCAAAATCGGCGTTCTCGGAGAGGAAGCCGTAGCCCGGATGGATCGCCTCCGCGCCGGTCTCCTTGGCCGCCGCGATGATCTTCTCGCCGACCAGATAGCTCTCACGCGCCGCTGGCGGGCCAATGTGCACCGCTTCGTCCGCCATCCGCACGTGCAGCGCCTTGGCGTCCGCGTCCGAATAGACCGCAATCGTGCGCACGCCCATTTCGCGCGCCGTGCGGATGATGCGGCAGGCAATCTCGCCGCGATTGGCGATGAGCAGCGACTTGATCATTCGGCAGCCACTCGCATCGGCTCTTCGGCAACCAACGGCTTGAGGCCCAGCTTCGCGAACAAGGCCGCATCCTTGTCGTCGCCGGCATTAGGCGTCGTCAGCAGTCGGTCGCCGGTGAAGATGCTGTTGGCGCCAGCAAGGAAGCAAAGCGCCTGTGTGCTCTCCGACATGCTCTCGCGGCCGGCCGACAGGCGGACCATCGACCGCGGCATGGTGATCCGCGCAACCGCAACCGTGCGGACGAACTCGATGTCGTCGATCGGCTTGTCCTCGCCCCACATATCACCGAGTGGGGTGCCCTTCACCGGCACAAGCGCGTTGACCGGAACGCTCTCCGGATGGCGCGGCAAGGTCGCCAGCGCGTGGATGAAGCCGACGCGGTCCTCGCGAGTCTCGCCCATGCCTACGATGCCGCCGCAGCAGACCGCCATTCCCGCCTGGCGCACTTCCTCCAGCGTATCGAGCCGCTCCTGGAACGTCCGCGTGGTGATGATGTCGCCGTAATGCTCGGGCGAAGTGTCGATGTTATGATTGTAATAATCGAGGCCCGCGTCTTTCAGCGCGCGCGCCTGATTGCCGGTCAGCATGCCGAGCGTCATGCAGGTCTCGAGACCCATCGCCTTCACTTCGCTGACCATCTCGAGCAGCGCGGGCATGTCGCGCTCCTTCGGCTCACGCCAGGCCGCGCCCATGCAGAAGCGCTGCGACCCGTGCGCCTTCGCCTCACGGGCGGCGGCGATGACGGCGTCCGCATCCATCAGCTTTTCGGCCTTGAGGCCCGTGTCCGCGTGCGCCGACTGCGAGCAATATCCGCAGTCCTCCGGACAGCCGCCGGTCTTGATCGACAGCAGGGTGCAAAGCTGCACCTCCCCCGCCGCATGATTGTGCCGGTGAACGTCAGCCGCGCGGAACACCAGTTCCGTGAACGGAAGCTCGAAAAGGTCTGCAATCTCGGCGCGTGTCCAGTCGGTTCGCATGGGTGAGAATCTTGTCCTGAAAGCAGACATTGCCTTGGTCGGATTTGACTATCTTATGCAAGTGCCGTCCATACCGAGGCCATAGTTGTCGGAGCGGGTGCGTATGGCGGAGCGGGTTGCAGAGGCGGGGGAAGCCGACCAGCAAACGCCCGTGCTCGCGCCGGATTCGCACCGGTCCAGCACCATTCTTTCGGTCCAGATCGCGCGTTTCGTAGCCGCCTTCGCGGTGACGCTTTTCCACAGCCACGGCTCGATCCTTCTGCAGTTCGGAATTTCGTCAGAGGAAGCTGCAGCGGGGCTGTGGAAGATCGGCGCAAGCGGCGTGCACATCTTCTTCGTAATCAGCGGTTTCGTGATGGTGCTGACGTCCTATCGCGACGGCCAGCCGATCCTGCCGCAGACGTTCCTCAAACGCCGCTTCCTGCGCATCTATCCGATCTACTGGATTCTGGCGTTCGTTTACCTCACCGCCCACATCGCAATGGGGACACCCTATTCGCTGAGCGGCGGTGAAGTCGCGCGAGCGCTCGCGCTCTATTCAAGCGACGCCAGCTTGATCATCGGGCCGGGCTGGACGCTGGCGTACGAGGTCTATTTCTACCTCTGCTTCGCTATCTGCCTGATGTTCGGGATGACACGAGGGCTGGTGATCCTGACCGGCTTCTTCGTTGCGTCCGTCGCGGCGGGCATGGCATTTCCGGCCGCGAAGGCGTTCCATCTGGCCACCAACGGACTGTTGCTGGAGTTCATTCTCGGCTGCTGGGCAGGATACGCCTTCCTCAATCGCCGCGAACTGTTCGGTTGGGTTGGCTGGCCGGGATTAGTCATCGGTATCGTCCTCCTGATCGCAAGCGCATGGCTGCCTGAGAAGGTGCCTGCCGTCGCCGCTTGGGGCGTGCCGTCATTGCTGATCGTCGCCGGAGCCATCTCGCTGGAGCGCCACCTGCGCGGACCGATCGCGCGAGCGTTCGCCTTGCTCGGCGACAGCTCCTATTTCCTCTACCTCAGCCACATCCTCCTGCTCGATGTGTTCATCCTGATCTTCGCGCCGCAGGTCGGCATGTCCGTCGGTGCAGTGACGGCCATGGCGGTCGCTTTCGCCGTAGGATGCGTAGTGATTTCACATGCTGGGCACCTGCTCATCGAAGCGCCGATGCTGAGAGTGCTGAACCGGCTGCTCAAACGCCGGCGCCAGCCCGCAGCAAGCCTTCGTTCGGCCTAGGCGCCGAACAGGAATATGAGCAGAAAGATCGCCACACCAATTGCAACGACGATCCAGAAGAAGGTGTTGAGGCCGCGAACCACATCTATCCGCTCGGCCGGAGTGGGACTGAAGTCGGTGGGCATCCAGGCGATCGGAAACGGCTCTGGAGTTCCAGCGAAGTAAGCGGAAAAAATGCGGACGGTCTCGTCGAGACTGTAACGGTTGTAGACCGGCACGGGGATGTTCCAGCGGGATTTCTTCCTTGGGAGTGCAGGTACAAGTCCAGGCCGCGTCGCAGTGAAGTGCGCCTCCTGGCTGCCCTCCCGCTTTTCGATCTCGAAACCGTCATCGTACAACGCAGTCTGGATGTACGTCTCGTCAGCAGTCGAAAGGATGGCGAAGTTGTTGCCGTCCGAATCGAGCTTGGTCAGTGCCGCTCTCAATTCGGCATCATCCGCGACGTCACGTTCGAAGCCAACTTCGGTCTGTAGCTTCATGCTGGCCAACCCCGGTTCGGACGAGCTTTGCAGACCGCCATCCGCAACTACATCCTGAACACGCCGAACTGCGGCCGCTCCGGAATCGGCGCGTTCAAACAGGCCGCGAACGCCAGTCCGAGCACGTCTCGCGTCTGGGCCGGGTCGATGATGCCATCGTCCCAAAGGCGCGACGTCGCATGCCAGGGGTTGCCCTGCGCTTCGTAATCGTCGCGGATCGGTTGCTTGAAAGCTTCGGCCTGCTCCGGCGTCCACTTGTCGGCATCGCGGTGGACGGTCGCGAGCACGCTCGCCGCCTGCTCGCCGCCCATCACGCTGATGCGCGAGTTGGGCCAGGTGAATAGGAAGCGCGGCGAATAAGCGCGGCCACTCATGCCGTAATTGCCGGCGCCAAAGCTTCCGCCGATCAGCACCGTGATCTTGGGCACGCTCGCGGTGGCGACGGCGGTGACGAGCTTCGCGCCATGCTTGGCAATGCCTTCCGCCTCATATTTTCCGCCGACCATGAAGCCGCTGATGTTCTGCAGGAACAACAAGGGCGTGCGGCGCTGGCAGGCGAGCTCGATGAAGTGCGCGCCCTTCACGGCGCTCTCGCTGAACAATATGCCGTTATTGGCGAGGATCGCGACTGGCATGCCCCAGATGTGCGCGAAACCGCAGACGAGGGTCGAGCCGTAGAGCGGCTTGAACTCGTGGAATTCGGAACCGTCGACGATGCGCGCGATGATCTCGTGCACGTCGTAAGGCGCACGGACGTCTTCGGGGATGACGCCGTACAGCTCTTCCGGGTCGTAGGCGGGCGGCCGAGGCTCGCGCAAATCGATGCCAGCACCCGCTTCCGACTGCAAAGTCGAGACAATGTCGCGGACGATGGTCAGCGCATGCTCGTCATTCTCGGCGAGATGGTCGACCACGCCCGACTTGCGCGCGTGCAAATCGCCGCCGCCGAGGTCCTCGGCGCTGATCGCCTCGCCCGTTGCCGCCTTCACCAAAGGCGGGCCGCCGAGGAAGATCGTGCCCTGGTTGCGGACGATGACGCTCTCGTCGCTCATCGCGGGCACGTAGGCGCCGCCCGCAGTGCAGCTGCCCATGACGCAGGCGATCTGCGCGATGCCCTTCGAGCTCATCTGCGCCTGGTTGAAGAAGATGCGGCCGAAATGCTCGCGGTCCGGGAAGACTTCGGCCTGGTGCGGCAGGTTCGCACCGCCGCTGTCGACGAGATAGACGCACGGCAGACGGTTCTCGATCGCGATTTCTTGCGCGCGCAGGTGCTTCTTCACCGTCAGCGGATAATAGGTCCCGCCCTTCACCGTGGCGTCGTTGCAGACGATCATCACCTGCTTGCCGGACACGCGGCCGATGCCGGCGATCATGCCCGCGCCGGGCACCTCATGATCGTACAGATCGAATGCGGCGAGCTGGCCGATTTCGAGGAATGGCGAGCCCGGATCGAGCAGCCGCTCGACGCGCTCGCGCGGAAGCAATTTACCGCGCGAGACGTGGCGTTCTCGGTGCTTCTCCGAGCCGCCCAGAGCCGCCTCGGCCACGTCGGCGCGCAACTTCTCGACAAGCGAACGGTTGTGCTCACTGCGGGCACGAAAATCGCCGCTGTCAGGGCTGATGCTGGATTGGAGCTTCGGTGCGCTCATGCCCTCTGTACGTCCGTTGGTCGAATATGCCTGCCGCTCGCCTAGCTGGTGCGGCAGCGCTTGGCAAAACTCCCTGAAAGGCCCCGAATGAACCGTTCAGTCCTCCTTCTCGTCGCGTCCTCGATCGCTCTTTCCGTCAGCGCCTGCCAGCAAAGCGGCACGGGCACCGAACAGACGGAGGCGGCGCAAGGCACAGAGCTCGGCATCGTCCCAGCGTCGATGGACAAGTCGGCGGTGCCGGGCGACGACTTCTTCACCTACGCCAACGGCACCTGGGTGAAGAAGACGCCGATCCCCGAGGACAGGTCGAATATCGGCGGCTTCTACATGGCCGATCAGATCCGCGAGAAGCAAACCAAGGAGCTGCTCGACGGCCTGATCAAGTCGAACGCCGCCGCGAACACGAACGAAGGCAAGATCGTCAATTATTACAACGCCTTTTTGAACACGGACGCGATCGACAAGGCGGGCCTCAACCCGGCGAAAGCCGACCTCGATGCGATCGGCCGGATCGCCGACAAGAAGCAGCTGAGCGCAGCGATCGGCGGAACGCTTCGCGCCGACACCGATCCGCTCAACGCGACCAATTTCGCGACCGAGAATCTGTTCGGCGTTTTCGTCACGCAGGGCCTGAACACGCCCGGCGAGACCCTGCCCTATCTGATGCAGGGTGGCATCGGTCTTCCGGAGCGCGAATATTATCTCGGCGGCGACGCCAAGATGGCGGAGATGCGCACCAAATATCGTGAGTACATCACCACGATCATGCGCCTCGCCGGCAATCCGGATCCGGCGGCTGCGGCAGGCCGGGTCATGGACCTGGAGACCAAGATCGCCCGCGCCCACGCGACCCGCGAGGAGAGCGAGGACTTTGCCAAGGGCGCCAAGGTCTGGAGCCGCGCGGAGCTGGAGAAGAACGCGCCGGGCATCGACTGGGCGTCACTGCTCAACGCCGCGCAGCTTGGGAGCGCGCAGAAGTTCCAGGCCTATCATTCGGGCGCGATCCCGAAGCTTGCCGCGCTCGTTGGCTCCGAGCCGCTGGATGCGTGGAAGGACTGGCTGGCGTTCCACACGCTCAACCAGCAGGCGAACGTCCTGCCTAAGGCGTTCCGCGACGCCAGCTTCGCCTTCAACGGCACGACACTGACGGGTGCGCCCAAGGAAAGACCGCGCGACCAGTTGGCGACGAACTCGGTCGGCAATGCGCTGCAGGACGCGGTCGGCAAGGCCTACACGGACAAGTATTTCCCGGCGTCGGCCAAGGCCGAAGTTCAGAAGATGGTCGAAGCGATCAAGGCCGCCTTCGCGCGCCGGGTCGAAGCGCTCGACTGGATGGCGCCCTCGACCAAGGAAGAGGCGCTGAAGAAGGTCCGCGGCATTGTTGTCGGAGTCGGCTACCCGGATACGTGGCGCAACTATTCGGGGCTCGAGATCGGCAACGACGCCTACGCCAACCAGAAGAATGCGGGCCTCGCCGAATACCGCCACCAGGTTGCCAAGATCGGCAAGCCGATGGACCGCGCCGAATGGTGGATGCCGCCGCAGCTCGTGAACGCGGTCAACCTGCCGGTTCAGAATGCGATGAACTTCCCGGCGGCGATCCTCGTGCGGCCGTTCTTCGACGCGAAGGCCGATCCGGCGTTCAACTATGGCGCGATCGGCTCCGTCATCGGGCACGAGATCAGCCACAGCTTCGACAATAATGGCGCTTTGTTCGATTCCACCGGCGCGCTGCGCAATTGGTGGACCCCGGCGGACTTCCAGCGCTTCCAGAAGGCGGGCGACGCACTCGCCGCACAGTACGATCAATATGAAGCGCTGCCGGGCCTGCACGTGAACGGCAGGCTGACGCTGGGCGAGAACATCGCCGACGTTGCCGGTTTGTCAGCCGCCTATGACGCTTACCGCCATTCGCTCGGCGGCAAGGACGCGCCGACGATCGACGGCTTCACCGGCGACCAGCGCTTCTTCCTGGCCCATGCGCAGGTATGGGCGACGAAGATGCGCGAAGAGACGTTGCGCCAACGAGTCCTAACCGACGGCCACACGCCCGGTCAGTTCCGCGCCCTAACGGGCCGCAACCTCGACGCCTGGTATTCGGCGTTCAACGTGAAGCCCGGCCAGAAGCTCTACCTCGCGCCCGACAAGCGCGTGAAGGTCTGGTAATTTACTGCGGCAGCTCTGCGCGTGCCTTCAGGTACGCGTAGAGCGCGTCCCGCTCGTGCGGCGTGAGCCTGGAATAGCGGTTGCGGGCCACGTCCTGCATCAGTTCCTTGAGCTTGCGGTTGCCGGGCGGCACGCCGGTCGTGATCAGTTTGTCGAATTCGTCCCGTGAGTAGCCGCCAACGACGATCAGGTCCGGCGTGTCGTTGGGCCGGCCCTTGAGTTCCGGCCCGTGGCACTCGGCGCAAGCAACCAAGGTGATGTAGCGGCCCAGCGCGTGCTTCGGCCCGAGATCGACCGGTTTGACGTCCTTCAGCTCCTTCACGAAATCGGACGCAGGCTTGAACTCGCCCTTGGCTATCAGCTCCTTCGTTTCCGCTTCGAACGGCAGCATGGGCTGCGTCGGTTCGCCGGCCGGCTTCAGCGACCGCAATTCCGCTATCAATGCCGCCATGTCCGGGTCGCTCAGGTGCTGGAAAAGCTCCGACGGCATGCCCCACATCGGCTTCCCGCTCGGGCGCTCACCCGTCTTCAATACGCGGACAATGTCGGCGTCGCTGTAGTGGCGGAGATCGCGCGTCAGGTTCGACGCGTAGGATTCGTAGAAGCGCTGGCCCTCCAGCGATTTGCCGTGGCAGCCGTGACACCCGAGAACCCAGCTCAACCGCTCTCCATGCGCGCGCTTGGGGGATTGGTTGTCGGCGTCCGCACCGTCGAAGGTTACTGCGGCGGGGATGGCGGTCACGGCCGACTGCTTCGTATCGCCAGTCTGATCGCACGCCGAGAGGCCGCACAGCATCAAAAAGGCGAGACTCGGACCGCGCATCATCTTCCCCGTTCGGGGCGAGATATATCAGATCGTTTCGTGAGCGGAATTAGGTGTCGCGCCCGGCTCTGGCACTCACAAGTGGCGCGTCTCTGAGGGCTCCACCCACCAGGCGTTGTCGCGGCCGTTGGCGAACTTCACCGGGATCGCGCAAAGCACTTCGTCCGGCACGTCGTCGAGCGACGCAACCTTGATCGAAACATAGTCGCCGCCGATTTCGGGCACGTGCCCGCGTTCGAACGTGCGCACGCCGCAGCGGCTGCAGAACAGGTGATGCCCGCTCATCGTCCCGAACTGATAGTCGCTGAGAACGTCCTCGCCTGAAAGGATGTACAGGTCCTCGGGCTTGATCAGCGCGTTCCAGTTCCGGGTCTTAGTGCAGATGGAGCAATTGCACTTGCCGGTGCCGGCTTCGAGATCGATGTCGGCTTCATACTTCACCGCGCCGCAATGACAGCTTCCCCGGTAGCGTTTCTTCATTGGCTCGGCTCCTGATCTGACAGCCGACAGATACGCGCACCCTGTTGCCACCATGCTGTCAGCATGACAGCTTTATGCGGTAATCATGCGCCGCGCCGAACGCCTCTTTCAGATCATCCAGATCCTCCGTCGGTCTACGCGTCCGGTGACGGCGGAAGCGCTTGCGTCGGAATTGGAGACGTCGAAGCGCTCGGTCTACCGCGACATGGCCGCACTGATCGGGCAGCGCGTTCCCATCCGTGGTGAAGCCGGTTTCGGCTATGTGCTGGAAGGCGGTTTCGACTTGCCGCCGCTGATGCTGACGACGGAAGAGGTCGAAGCGGCGGTCCTCGGCGCGCAATGGGTTGCGGGACACGCTGACCCCGCGCTCGCCCGCGCAGCACGTGACCTCATCGCCAAGATCGCCGCCTCGGTTCCGGAAAGCTTGCGACCGCTGGTTCAGGATTCGGCGGCGCGCACGCCTCCGTCGTGGGGCATGGCGGCGGACGGAATAGACGTAGCCATGGCGCGGGCCTGGGCTCGCAAGGGCAAGAAAATCGCCCTCACCTATCGCGATGTGAAAGGCGCCGTGTCGCAACGCACGGTCTGGCCGGTCGCCATCGCTTATTTCGATGCGGCGCGGATCCTCGTGGCCTGGTGTGAAATGCGACAGGGCTTCCGAGATTTTCGCGCCGACCGCATCGTCGGTGCGGAATTTCTCGACGAGCGCTTTCCCGGCCGGCCGTCGGACCTTCGCCGTCGCTGGATGGCAGAGATTAATCAAAATGGCCGCGATCCGAACGAACGGACCGCGGCCAAATTGAACCCGTAATTGGGTTTTTAGGCGAGCTGCGCGAGGCGCGGCTGGCGGCGGCTGCGACGCATTGCGACGCCCGCTGCACCGAAGCCCATCAGCATCATCGCCCAGGTGCCCGGCTCGGGAACCGAGTTGGTCAACAGCGTGAAGGTGCCGCTGACCTGTGCGCTGCCCGGGGTCGCGAACGACACGTCGCTAAGCGCGAGCGAAAAGCTTCCGCCATCGCCAAAGCTGAACGTCGTCGGTCCATCCCATTCGACGCGGCCGCAACCGCCGGCGATCAGGCCGCACGAAGTGAACAGCTGGTAGTAGCCGAACGTCTCACCGGTGACCGATCCGCCGCTCGTGTTGAACGGGTTGGTGAAGGAGAAGATGATCGAGATCGGGTTCGCGACCGTATCCTCGAACAGCTCGATCGAGCCTTCGCCCGTACCAATCGTCAGCACGTTCGTCGTGAACGACGACGGCGTTCCGGTCATCGGATCGAGGTCCAGGTTGAACGGACCGAAGTTCGTCGGATTGGCGTAGACTACGAGGCCCGGATCCGAATTCTGGATCGTTCCAACCGTGGAAGTCCCCTGAATCGTGACCTGTGCTTGAGCGACCGTCGGCAGCGCGAGCAGCGCCGCCGCGGCAAGGTAATACCGCTTCATGATTTTGTCCCCTTGGCATCGACACTCTGGACCGACTCGCGGCCCGCCAAGGGCTTAACTTCTTGTTAATCAACAACCAATACTGATAATTGTTAATTTGTGTCAGTTTGGCACAGTCAAGCGAACTTTACGCTCCAACCAGCTCCCGGCCGATCAGCATCCGCCGGACCTCATTGGTGCCGGCGCCGATGTCGAGCAGCTTGGCATCGCGGTAATAGCGCTCGACCGGCCAGTCCTTGGTGTAGCCGGCGCCGCCCAAGGCCTGCACCGCCTCGTTAGCGACCTTCACCGCATTTTCCGATGCGAGCAGGATCGCGCCGGCCGCGTCGAAGCGGGTCGTCTTGCCCGCGTCGCAAGCCTTAGCGACCTGGTAGGAATAAGCGCGCGAGCTGTTGAGCGCGACATACATGTCGGCGACTTTCGCCTGCATCAGCTGGAAGCTGCCGATCGCCTTTCCGAACTGCTTGCGCTCGCGAACGTAGGGCAGG
>Ga0247822_10001257_pt1 | contig 15352 bp, 10 predicted proteins | sample 13C_Cellulose_Da_FD_192423 | JGI IMG/M metagenome (GOLD analysis project Ga0247822, IMG submission 192423) | Soil microbial communities from agricultural site in Penn Yan, New York, United States - 13C_Cellulose_Day30 | ecosystem: Environmental > Terrestrial > Soil > Agricultural land | place...
CACGGCGTTGTCTGGCAACCCCGCGGTGGTTCCCCCGGAGATCGTGCGCCAGGCCCTGGCCGGGGACGCGCCACTCGTCACCGTGCGGGTCCGGGGCCGCCCTGGCCGCGTCGCGGTGCTCACTGCCTCCCGCGACGGCCGCCCCTACGCGGTTGCGGTCGGCCTGTTCGCCGACGACGTGGAGCGAGGGCTGTCGAACCTGGCCGGGTTGCTGATCGCAGTCTGGCTGGCGAGCCTGGCGGCTTCGGCCGGCATTGCGTACGTGCTCGCCTCGCGGGCGCTGGCGCCGGTGGCCCGCATTGCCGAGCGAGCGGCGTGGATCGCGCAAGGCCATTTCGACTCGCGGCTGGGCGCGCCGGTCATGCACGACGAGGTGGGCCGGATGACGCTGCTGCTGAACTCGATGCTCGACCGGCTCCAGCAGGCCGTGGAAGCCAACCGGCGTTTTGCCTCCGACGCCTCACATGAGCTGCGCGGCCCGCTCACGGCCATCGCGGGCGAGGTGGACGTCACGCTGCGCCATCCCCGCTCCGCGGAACGATACGAGGAAACGCTGCGGCACATCCGCGGCCGCTTGTCGGCGTTGACGCGCCTGGCCGAGAACCTGATCCTCCTGGTCCGGGCGCAGGAGGGCACGCGGGACGTGGTGAGACGCGAGGTGACGCTGCGGCCGTTGGTGGACGAGACCTTCCAGCGCCTCGCCCCGACCGCCGCCGGGCGAGGCGTGACGCTGAAGCACCAAGGGCTGGACGGCCTGCTGGTGTACGCCGACGCCGGCCTCCTCAGCCGAGTCATCGACAACGTCGTCGCCAACGCGGTGCACTACAACCGCGAGAATGGGTGGGTCGAGGTGACGGCGACCGTCGAGGATCCGGACGAGGGCGCGTGGGCGTCGCCGATCGTGCAGATACATGTGCGTGACACGGGTCCCGGAATCCCGGTCGGCGAGCACGAGCGCATCTTCGAGCGCTTTCACCGACTCGACCAGTCCCGCGCGCGGCACACCGGCGGAAGCGGCCTGGGTCTGGCCATCTGTCGTGAGGTGGTGTCACTCCACGGCGGCACGATCCGGGTGGGCGCGAGTTCGACCTCCGGGACGACCATCGAGATTCGCCTCCCGGGGCGGGTGGGCACGCGGGTTCAGAGCACGCAGGTTCCAAGCACAGGGGGTCCAGACACGGGGGTTCAGAGCACCGGGGTTCAGAGCACGAAGGTTTGAGCCATCTCCGCTCCATCGCACGCCGCACCCGTCCGCAGACGTGCGCACCCGTCGCACCGTCCGCACGGACTATGGTCTAATGCCGCCGGGACCGCTGCGCCGCGTGTCCGTCCCGCCGCTATGCCGTCCTTCTGTGTCGGGCCTGCCGTCATCCTCTTAGCCTTGGCGTTCGGCCTGGTCGTGCCGGCGCGCGCCTTTGCGCAATCGGTCGAGCTGCCGGCCGACGAACGTCGGTCCGACCCGCTACCGCCAGCGGCGCCGGCGCCGCCCGGATACTTCCTGCTACCGGTGCCGGGCGGACAGCCGGTCTTCGAACGGCTCGGCATTCGCAACGATGAGCGCGGCTACGCCCTGATGCTGTTCGCCCGGGCGCTGCATGGCGCCATCGTCTCGAACCCAAGCGGCAGCCTGGCGATCACGTTCACCGAAGTGTTCGGCCCTCTGACCGTACCGGCCTCCCCGCTGGCGGCATCATCCGACGCTCCGCCGGTGACGCTGCTGGCGCCGTTCTCGGATCAGGTGTGGCGGCGCATCCTGCCGCTCGAACCGGAGGCGGATCTCTTCACGGCCATCGTGAAGAATCGAGGCGCCCTGCTCGTGGCTGGCGCTGCGCTCGAGGCCGGACCCGGCGTTCGCGAGTGGCTCGCGGGGGAGCCGCGTCTCCTGACGCAGATCGTGCGCGAATGGCCAGGCGCGTTTGCGCAGGCCGCCACGACGCTGGCCCGCACGCCGGGTGGATGGGCGGTCCCGGGTGATGAACGCGCGTGGACGTCGCTCGTCGGCGCGGCACCGTCCCGGGCCGATGAGTTCCTCCGCCGACTGCTGGCGCGTGACCAGGGACAGCTGGCTCGCTTCTTCACGACGCTCGCGTCACTGCCCGAGGCCCGGCGGACGGCGCTGCTGCAAGGCGCCCCCGGCGAAGACCCCGCAACCCTCCTGGCCTCGCTCTACGACGCGGCACGCGAGGCCGACGCGCCCTGGGAGCCGAATCAACATCCCTATCAGTTGAGCTATGCCGATCTGCCGTCGGTGCTCCACGCGCTGTCGGACCTGTCGACCGACCGGCTGCCCGCGACCGCGGGCTTGTGGCCCGCGTTCGTGACGACCACGATCGAGTCGCGCGAAGACGCGACCTCGGTGCTCCGTCGCGAACGGTCGACGGCGCCGTTTGCCGCCACGGTCCGGGGCCTGCTCCGCGGCACACCGCGTGAGCGGCGCGACCGCATCGCGATGCTGTCCATCGCCCGGCGCGTCTGGGACGACGATGGACCCGCCGAAGCCCAGGCCGATCTCATTTACGCGCTTGGCCACTTCCGGCGATACCGGGGGTTGCTCCTGATGCTGGACCGGATCGGCGTGCGAGCGCCCCGCGTCTGGGCGCGTCTGGTGGACGCGGCGCGGCACGTGGACGGAGGGAGCGGCGGCGAGCGTGCACTTCGCCTTTCACTCGTGCAGTCGGCCCTCGCCGTCGTCGAGCGAACGGCGCTCGTCGGATCGATCGCGGCCGAGCCGCGCGATGCCGTGCTGCTGGCACTCGCCGACGCGGTGGAGGCCGGCCCCTCGTCGCCGGCGGGCGTGCGCCAGTGGCTCATCGACTCCCTGATCCCGGCCCTGCCTCCCCTCACGCGTCCCGATCGGTACTCCGGCGCGACCGCGTACGAGTCACGACTGCTGCAGGCGCTGGCCGGCCCTCCCAAGGTGTCCGGTCCGCAGGTGACTTGGGAAGGCCTGGCCTATACGGTGGACTACGCCGCGGCCGAGCATCAACGCATCCTGCGGATCCGCGAGCAGCTGCCGACCCCGGGGCTCGACGCCGCCCTGGAGAAGTCCGATCCGAAGCTCCTCGCTGCCGCCCTGGTCGCGCTCGTGTACGCGCCGGCGCTTGGTGACCCCGAGGGCGCCGTCACGCTCAGTCCGGACGTGGTGCAGCGCCACGACCTCCTCGGCGCGCGCTCCATGGGCCGCGAGTTCGCCTGGATGCCGGCGATCGAGCGGAGCGGCTCGGGCGCCCCCTGGCACATCGCCGGCAGCCTCATCGGCCTCGACCTCGCGCTGTCGCGCTCGGCGCTGCGCCGGGTCTCGCCTGACGAGATGCCGCCGGTCCCGACCATCAACCTCAACGACGAGCTGACGCTGGCGCGGACGGCGGTCAGCCTTCAACCAAGGGATTTCGACGATGGCACGCACGCCGCCATCGCCGCGGCCATGGGCCGGGGGCGCGCCCGCGTGCGCGACGCGGGGAACGATCCGCTCGCCGTCCGCCGCCTCACCGATGAGGTGGCCATGCCGGCTGCCATCCGCCACGCACTCTCGTGGACCCTCACCTCCTTCCCTGGTGCCGCCAACGGGCTGTTCAGCCTGCGCGACCTGCTGTGGCTTGGACACCCGGGCGTCGATCCCGTCACGTTGGCGCGGTGGGGCGTCATCGGGGATTCCGTCGACGGGCGACTCACGACGCGGTTCGATCCGCCGATCGCCTGGGACCGACTCGCCGGGCGACCGGACACCGGCGTGCTGGCGACGCAGGTGCCGGACCTCACCCTTCGGCTCGCAGAGGTCACGGCGGCGCTGCATATGCCGGCCGCGCTCATCCCGTCGTTGCTGCTTTATGCGACGCAGGATTACTGGCACGAGGTGGAAGCCCGGTTCGCCGACGACTGGCCCGCCCTGACCCATGGCGCCACGTCCTTGCCGGCTTCCAAGATAGAGGATTACATCGCGGCGCTCGGCAGTGGCGGACCCCTGCGGCCCCGGTGACGGTGAGGGTGAACGCCTCAGCTGACCGGGGCAGGATTCCATCCCTTCGCCGGCTCGACGGAAACGGGCGCGGGCGAAGGGGAGCTCGCGTGGATGCCTGCTCAAGTCGAACGACTTGTGGGGGTAGAATCGGCGCTTCGAGCTCGCCCATGCACGCCAGAGCCGCCTTCAGGTCGGTCGCAGCCTCCGTTCTCCTGGCACTCACGCCCGCTGCGCAAGCACCGGACCTCTCGGTGCGCATCGTCTCCCCGGGACCTGATACCTATCTGTCGGGGCTCGTGCTCCTCAAGGCCATCGTCGAGCCGCCGCCACGGGCCAAAGAGGCCAAACGGGTGTTGTTCTACGCGGACGGTCGGCTGGTCTGCACTGTCGCCGACGCGGCACGCGCGGAGTGCCCGTGGGACTCGGGGGCCGAGGTCAAGGAGCACCTGATACGAGTGGTGGTGGACCTCGCCGATGGCAATCGCGTGGTGTCGACCGCACGCACCAAAGGGCTCGAGCACGTCGAGACGGTGTCGGTCGATGTCGTCCAGGTGACGGCGGTGGTGAACGACGGCACGCGGTTCGTCAAAGGGCTGACGAAGGACGCGTTCCGGATCGTCGAGGACGGCGTCTCGCAGGACATCTCCCATTTCTCGAACGAAGGCTCGCCGCTCGAGCTCGTCGTCGCCGTCGACGTCAGCCAGAGCATGGCGCCGCACATGCCGCAGCTGAAGAACGCGGTGCGGAGGTTCCTGGCCGCGCTCGGTCCCAAGGACCAGGTGACACTGGCCGCGTTCAACGATCACCTGTTCACGCTGGCGCGGCGGGAAACCGTTCCGGCGCAGCGCGTGCGCGCGGTGGACCGCCTGGCGCCCTGGGGCGGTACGGCGCTCTACGACGTCATCGTCCGCGGCGTTCAGCTGCTCTCGAGGCAACCCGGCCGGCGAGTGCTGGTGGTGTTCTCGGACGGCGACGATCGCACGAGCCACGCGACCATCGCGAACGTCGAGGCCGCGATGCGATCCACCGACGCGACGCTGTTCATGGTGGCGCTCGGCCGCGGCTCTCGCGAGGCGCAGCTTCGGTCCGGCATCCAGCGGCTCATCACCCTCAGCGGGGGCCGCGGACTGTTCGTCGAGCGCAGCGACAAGCTCGATGAGGCCTTCGCGGAGATAGTCGTGGAGTTGTCGAACCAGTACCTGATCGGGTACCAGTCCACCAATAGAAAGCGGGATGGAACATGGCGCGAGATCGCGGTTGACCTCCCCGGATCCACCCATACCGTGCGCGCCCGCCAGGGTTATCGGGCGGCAGGAGGTCCGTAAGCGATGCGCTCCTTGACTCGAGGGCGGATCGCGAGCGCCGCGCATTATCTGTTCGCCATCGGCGTCGTCTGCGCGATCTGCGGATCCGTCCGCGTACTCCTCGCGCAATCCCCAACCTCGTCCACGGCCGTGCAAGCGCCGGCGGGCCGGGCCCAGTTCGAGGCCCGGGCCGAACTCGTGCTGGTGGACGTGAGCGTCACCACAAACGACAGCCGCCCCGTCACCGACCTCTCCGCCGCCGACTTCGACCTCGAAGTGAACGGCCAGCCCCGCCCCATCGTGGCCATCCAGTACATCTCCACGCTCACCGAGGCGCCCGACACGCCGCCCGCCGCCGACGCACCATCGTCGAACGACGCGCCCACGTCGGGCCGGCTCATGCTCTTCGTGGTCGACGACGGCCACATCCGCGTGGGAAGCGCGCAGGCGGTAGTGCGAACCAGCGAGATGCTGCTCGAGCAGCTGGCGCCCGGCGATCTGGTCGGCGTCGCGCGGCTGCCGACCGGCGTCGGCAGCGTGGAGTTCACGACCGACCGTCAGCGCGTGCTGAACGCGCTGAGGCGCCCGGCTGGCACTGCCTCTGCGACGCTGGTGTCCCAGCAGGTACAGATCAGCGAAGCCTTCGCGCTCGAGACCGGTGACACCGACACATGGGCGCGCGCCGTCTCGCGGGAGTGTGCCGGACTCACCGACATGAGCCTTGCGACCTGCGCAGACGCACTGGAGGTCGAGGCGCGAACCGCCACCACCGAAGCCAGCGCGAGGGCAACGCAGACGCTGCGCTACCTCGATCAGTTGTTCATCCGGCTGGCCCGGCTGAATACACCGGTCAACGTCATCATGCTGTCCGAAGGCCTCTACCTCGGACGCGCGCCCGCCAGCATGGTGGACGTTTCGCGGCGCGCGGCCGAAGCCCGGGTGACGCTCCACGTCGTGAGGCCCACGCAGTCGATGATGGGCGATGCGTCGCGGGCCAGTGCGCCCAGCATGAGCTTCTCGTTCGACGACTACTTGATGCGCGATGGCCTCGAGCAGCTGGCGAGCCAGACACGCGGGCGCCTGCTTCAGGTTTCCGCCGGCACCGGCGCGGGCGTCTTCGAGCGCCTCAACCGCGAGCTCTCCGGCTACTACCTGGTGGGCTTCGAGCCGACCGCGGCCGATCGCACCGGGCGACAGCGGCGCATCAAGGTGCAGGTGCGACGCCGCGGCCTCGACGTGCGCGCGCGACCGACCTTCGCGCTCAGCCGCGAGACAGCGGCGACGACGGCGATCAACGCGGGCAGGGCGCGCGAGCCCGAGGCGGTGATCAAGGACCTCCTCGCCTCGCCACTGCCCGATCGGGGCATCCCGATGCGCGTGACCACCTACAACGTCGCCGAGGAGCGCGGCGACCGAGTCCGGGTCCTCGTCGCCGCCGAGATCGGAGAGCCTTCGCGCGAACCCACGGAGTGGCAGACCGGCATTCTCGTCACGGACAAGGACGACAAGCCGAAGGCCGGCAAGGTCGCCCGCATGATTCTCTCCCCGGCCACGCCGCGGCAGGCCTCGCCCCGCCTGCTGCAGACGACGCTGCTGCTCGAGCCCGGCGAGTACACTCTGCGCCTGGCCGTAGCCGACGGCGAAGGTCGGACCGGCAGCGTCCACCATACGATTCACGCCGGCCTGATCCGGACCGCCGGCCGGCAAGAGGTGTCGGACCTCCTCATCGCAGCCGAGCCGACGCCCCCGGACCCCGCGCGCTTCCTGCCTACTCCGCTCGTCGATACCGACATGGCGTCCTTCCAGCTCTCGGTGGTCGGACAGAGCAACGGGCAGCTTGCGAACACGGCAGTGACAGTGCAGGTGGCGGAGTCGCTTACCGGACCGGCGCTCACCTCGATCGAGCTGCCGCTGGCCTTGCGCGAGGGGTCGCTTCGCACCTTCGGCGGCATGGTCCGCCTCGGTCTGTTGCCGCCAGGCGAGTACGTCGCGCGTGCCGTCATCACCGCGCCCGGGCAGTCGGAGACGCGCGTGCTGCGCTCGTTCCGCTACGCGCCGTCGCTGCTTCCGCCCGAGCCGAGGGACCCGACCGTCGCGTTGCCGCTGTCGGTGGACGAAGAAGTGCTGCCTCCCCCGCCTCCGAGAATTGCCGTGCGGCTGCCGCGCTTCAACCCCTCGACGGTGCTCGAGCCCGAGATAGTGGACGCGTTTCTCGGATCGCTGGAGGCCATCTATCCGCCGTCGCCCGACGCACAGGCCGTGCTGGCCAAGGCGCGGGAGGGCCGCTTCGAGGCGCCCGAGCCGAAAGACAGCATGCCCGCGGCCGATGAAGCCACCTTCGCGTTCGTGCGTGGGCTGAGCGAACTGCAGAAACAGCGCTACGCACAGGCGACCGCGTGGTTCCAGGTCGCGCTCAAGGCCGCTTCCGACTTCCTGGGCGCGGCCTTCTACATCGGCGCCTGCCACGCGGCCAGCGGCCGCGATCAGGACGCTGTTGGCGCGTGGCAGCTGTCGCTGCTGAGCGACGCGGCCGACGTCGTGTATCCGCCGCTCGTGGACGGGTTGCTGCGATTGGGGGATGGGCTGCAGGCACTCACGTTCATCGACGAGGCGCCGGATGCGTGGAAGGACGACGACACGCGCGACGAGCGGCAGGCCACGGCCGAAGCGATGACCGGCGCCTACGTGCCCGCGCTGGAAAAGCTGCACGGGCTCATCGACCGCCGGCCGGACGATCTGGACCTCGTCTACCTCGCCCTCCAGGTGATGTACCGGGTCCGCCAGGAGACGGGCGCGATCAACGAAGCCGACCGCGAGCGGTTCGTGACCTACGCGACCCGCTACACCGCCGCCAAAGGGTCGCAGGCCGCGCTCGTGGGGACGTGGCTCAAGTACGTGGTCAAGCCGTAGCGGCCCGTTGGAACGCCTCGATGGCCGCGCGAATCGCGGCGCGGCGCGACGCGTCGGGTCGCCAGAGCGCGTACACCTGCCGTCGCAAAGTGGGCTCGGAGGCCACGATTTTCACGCCCTTCGGCACGTGTCCCCGTCCCAGCCGCGGAATGACGGCCGCACCCAGCCCGGCGCCAACCAGCGCCAGCTGCGTCGCGTACTCGGAGGCGGTGTGGGCCACGCGCGGCTCGTGGCCGCGGCGCCGCAGCATGTGCATCAGCCAGTCGTGGCAGATCGATCCCTCCAGCCAGGTGATCCACGGTTCGGCCACCAGATCGTCCAGCGCCACCGACGTCCGCCGCGCCAGGCGGTGCGACGCCGGCAACGCGATGTCGGCGACATCGTCCACGATGGCCGCCTTGCTCAGTCCCTCGGGCAGCGCCAGCGGCGCGTTCGCCCAGTCCTGCGCGATCACCAGGTCGAGATCCCGACGCACCAGCAGCGGCACGGCATCCGCGGGCTCGAGCTCGCGCAGCCGCGGCTGCAGCTGCGGATAGCGCGTCCGCAGGTCCACCAGGGCCTGCGGCGCCAGGCCGCGCACGCTGGTCGCAAACCCGGCGATCGACAACGGTCCGCCGATGACGTCGCGCGACGACTCGAGCTCGGCTTCGGCGCGCTCCAGCATCGAGAGCACTTGTTCGGTATGCACTACGAGCTGGCGGCCGGCATCGGTGAGCCGCACGCCGCGGCCCTGCTTTTCGAGCAGCCGCCTCCCCACTTCGCGTTCGAGCTTGGCAAGCTGCTGCGACACCGCGGAGGTCGTGACGTGCAGGGCATCGGCGGCCGCGAGAATCGAACCCTGGGCGGCCACGGTATGGAGGGCGCGGAGACGCTCGACGTTCAACATGTAGAAATACTAAATCATTTCAGAAAAACAATTCACTTGTCCTAATCTCTGTCGCGGTCCATCGTCAACTCATGTCCCCACGCCGCTGGCTCGACTGGATGCTCCTGGTGGTGCCGGGCACCATCTGGGGCGCGTCCTTCCTTTTCATCGCCGAGGGCCTCGACGCGATGGCCCCTGCTGGCATCGGCTTCATGCGGATCGCGATCGGGTTTGCCTGCCTGTCGCTGGTGCCGGCGGCTCGACGGTCCCTGGCGCCCGGCGACGGCTGGCAAACCGCCCTGCTCGGGCTCCTGTGGCTGGCGCTGCCGCTCAGCCTCTTTCCCTTTGCGGAGCAGCGCGTGTCGTCGGCGTTGACCGGGATGCTGAACGGCGCCACCCCGATCACCACGGCTCTCGTCGCGTCGCTGCTAGCACGGCAGTGGCCGGAGCGGCCACTCCTGTGGGGCCTGGTCACTGGCATTGCAGGCACGGTGTTGATTGCGGTGCCCGACCTCGACCACTCGGGCAGCGTCACCGGCGTGGCGCTGATCGTCGCCGCGATCGTGTTATACGGAGTCGCGCTCAACCTGGCTCGCCCGCTGCAGCAGCGGAGTGGTGCGCTCCCGGTCGTCTGGCGGGCCCTGGGAGTCGCCGTCCTGCTGACGGCCCCTCTCGGAATGCCGGCCGTGGCCGCGGCCCAATGGACACCGCGCGCGCTCGTCTCCATGCTGGCCCTTGGCGCGCTCGGTACGTGCGCCGCCAATGTCCTGATGACCGTGGCGGCGGGCCAGCTCGGCGCGACCCGGGCGTCGGCCACGCTGTTTCTGATTCCGATCGTGGCGCTGGCGCTCGGCGTGGCCGTGCGCGGCGAGCAGGTTGCCCCGGTCTCGGTGGCCGGTGCCGGGGTCTGCCTGCTGGGCGCCTGGATGATCCGGCGGCCCTCGCCAGTGCCGGTTCAAAGGCCGCAACCATTGCCTGCTCAACCGCTTAGCGTTGCTGACACAACTATTACGATCCCGCTCCGCGAGTGCTGATACCGTCAGCAGTCGCATGGCACAATTCGTCGCATCCCACATCTACGGCCGGAAGGTTTCCACGGGAACGAACCGGATCACGGTCATCGCGATGACCGCATTCCACGTCGGCGCTGTCGCCGCGTTCTTCTACGTCGACTGGGGGGCCATTCTGGCCACCGTCGCGCTGTGGTACATCGCCGGCAGCCTGGGGATCGGCATGGGGTATCACCGCCTGCTCACCCACCGCGGCTACAAGACGCCGAAGTGGGTGGAGTACTTCCTCACCATATGCGGCACGCTCGCGCTCGAGGGCGGCCCCATCTTCTGGGTCGCCACCCACCGCATCCATCATCAGCACTCCGATAATGAGGGCGATCCGCACACGCCGCGAGAAGGCACCTACTGGGCGCACATGGGCTGGATCCTGACCGGCAGGGCCATGCACCACGACACCCAGGTACTGCGTCGCTACGTACCGGACCTTGCGAAGGATCCCTTTCACGTGGCACTCACCACCTGGCACTGGGTGCCGCAGGTCGTCGTCGGCCTCGGCCTGCTCGCATTTGGCGGTATCCCGTACGTCCTCTGGGGCGTGTTCTTCCGCACGACTTTCGGCCTGCACTGCACCTGGCTCGTGAACTCGGCCACGCACATCTGGGGATCGCGCCGCTTCCAGACGCGCGACGACTCGACGAACAACTGGCTGGTAGCGCTGCTCAGTTTCGGTGAGGGCTGGCACAACAACCACCACGCGCACCCCGTCTCCGCCCGCCACGGCCTCGCCTGGTACGAGCTCGACATCAACTGGATCGGCATCAAGGCGCTCGAGAAGCTGGGGCTCGCCTGGGACATCAAGGTGGCCAAGATCAACCAGGATCTCGAAGAAGAGGCCGCGTAGCCGGGGAGCACGGGAGCCGGGAGCCGGCAACCGTAAGCGGGCAACTTTGAAGCGGCAGCCGTAACCCCGGAGCCGGCCACCCGGGTGCCGGCAACCGTTATCCGACAACCTGACCGGTCTCTCGCGTGGCGCCGGTCGGATTCCGTCTGCCGATTGCCACCTGTCGATTGCCGGTTGCCGACTGCCGATTCGCCGGCTCCCGTTCCCCGGTTCTTGTCCGCCGGTTGCCGGTTCCCGGTTCCCGTCTGCCAGTTGCCGACTCGGTTGCCGGCTCCCGGTTCCCGGTTCCCGGCTCCCGGTTCCCGGTTCCCGGATAGTCGTTTCTGCTACCGTTGAAGCAGCAACCATCCGGGGGTCTGCCCCGTTTCGTTGTGGCCTTCCGTCATGACCCGACGGCAAACCGCCACCGTCGCCTTCATCGTGCTGTGCGTCGTCCTCGTGGCGGCCGCCGTGTCGCTCAACGTGGGCTGGATTCTGGTCAACGGCCGGCGGGTGCTGCCGCTGGTGCTGGGCGTCCTGGCTTTCGCCCTGATCATCGCCGGTATCGTCGTCTTCACGGTGTTCCTGGTGCGTGAGTTGCGCCGCAACGAACAGCACGACGCCTTCATCAATTCGGTGACCCACGAGCTGAAGACGCCCATCGCGTCGATTCGCCTGTATCTGGAGACCCTGCAGGCGCGCGAGGTCGGCGACCAGCAGCGCAAGGAGTTCTACAAGGTGATGCTGGCCGACGCGGAGCGGCTGCAGCACACGGTGGAACAGGTGCTGAAGGCCGGAGTGGCGGGGCAGCGCCCCCGCCTGGCGCAGCGCGCGCCAGTCGACATGGCCGCGTTGACGCGGGAGTGCGTAGAGACCGCGCGGCGCCGCCATCACCTGCCGGACGAGGCCATCACTCTCAACATCCCGGATTCGCAGCAACGCCTCTTCGTGAGCGGTGACGTCGACGAGCTGCGCACCGCGCTGTCGAACCTGCTCGACAACGCCGTGAAGTACTCACTTCAGGACGTGCAGGTCCGCGTCGAGCTGGCCGCGCCCGAGCCACGAAGCCTGTGGGTGCGGGTGCGCGACCGCGGCGTCGGCATCCCGAAGTCGCAGCTGAAACGGATCTTCACGCGCTTCTACCGCTTCCAGACGCGGGGCTACAAGGTGAAGGGCACGGGCCTCGGGCTGTTCATCGTGCGTTCGGTCGCCAGGCAGCACGGCGGTCGTGTCTTCGCGCACAGTGAGGGCGAAGGTCAGGGCGCGACCTTCACGCTCGAACTACCGCGTCTCTCGCCCGAACAAGTCGCCGCGGAGGCCAGCACAGCGCACCCGGCACTCAGCACTTAGCGGGAGCAGGGTCAGGGGTCAGGGGGCAGGGATCAGGGATCAGGGATCAGGGATCAGGGATCAGAGACCGTCAGCATCGCGGCACTCGGCACAACGCACCCGGCACGCTGCGCATCGCGCCACACTATGCCTCACATCCTCGTTGTCGAAGACGAAGTCCACCTCGCTGACGGGCTCCGTTTCAATCTCGAGGCCGACGGCCACACCATCGATGTGGAGGGCGATGGCGACGAGGCGCTCAAGCGGCTTCTGGGCGGTGAGACACCGTACGATGCCGTGATCCTCGACGTCATGCTGCCAGGCCGTGATGGCTTCGCCGTCGTGCACACCCTGCGTGCGTCGGGCCACTACGTACCTGTGCTGATGCTGACGGCACGCGGCCGGCCCGAAGACGTGCTCAGGGGCTTCGAGGCCGGCGCTGACGACTACCTGCCGAAACCCTTCGAGCTGGCCATCCTGCTGGCCCGCGTCCGCGGCCTGCTGCGGCGCTCGGAGTGGGCCCGCCGCGACTCGCGCGACCAGTCGAGCGGGCGCATCCTGAACTTCCACGGCCGGCACGTCGACCTCGACGCGCTGGAGCTGAAGGTGAAGGGGCGCACCTATCAGCTCACGCAGATGGAGTGCGACCTGCTCGCCTATCTGATTCGAAACGCGGGCAAGGCCGTCTCGCGCAAGGCGATCCTCGAAGACGTGTGGGCCTTGCACGAGGACACCGATACGCGCGCCATCGACAACTTCATCGTGCGGCTTCGCCGCTATCTGGAGGACGACCCCGGCCGGCCGAAGCTGCTCGCCACGGTGCGCGGAGTGGGCTACAAGGCGGTGCCTTGACGGGCCGGGGGGTCTCGGGACTTGGGTCTTGGGTCTTGGGCTGAGGTCGTGAGGTCGTGAGGTCCTGAGGTCTTGGGCCTTGCCTGAAGCCTAGAGCCCAGTGCCTAGACCGCAGAGCGTAGACTAGTCCTTGCCATCCCGCTCCTCGATCCCCAGCCACACGAAAACCGTGTTCTGCGTCGCGCGGAAGTTGTCGTCCGACATGACGAGCAGCGTACGGCGTCCGTCTGGCAGCGACGGGCCAAAGGCCAGCGCCTCGAAGTTGTCCAGGTTCGTCAGCGCGCGCGGGAATCGCTCCACCAGCGCGTCGAAATCGAGGAGCAGCGTCTTGCCCACCGGTGTCGCCAATGCGATTGCCTCCCCCACATGGTCGGCGACGTCGGTCGCACGCGAGACATCCACCAGGTAGAGTCGAGCGGAGTTGCGGGCCATGCGCGTCCCTGGCTTCTGCAGGCAGGCGCGTTCGAGCGCGATCAGCCGCGTGTCATCGAGCGCCAGCAGATCCGTCAGGCCGTTCTCGCCGTCATCGCAGATGCCCTCGAAGCCCGGACGAGTGGGCGTGGGGCTCAGGGGGTAGACCCATTCGCGCCGCGGCTGCCACTGCCCATCCTTCTCGACGAGCTCCACCAATCGGCTGGGGCCGCCGCGACCGCCGCCGAAGGGATGGCCGTTCCGGAATGGCGCGGGCAGATCCGCGAACAGCGGCTGCTCCAGCCCGGTGATCAGACGCCCGTCCGGCGTGCGCGTCAGGCTCTCGAAGCCCTGGTTGTCGCGAATGCCACCCGACGCGGGGCCGATGGTGAAGCGCTCTGGCCAGAGTTGCACGTGTGTCACCGTGAAGTCGGAGGTGAGCGTGAGCAAGGCCGGCTGCCACAGTCCCGCCGGCGGCTCGCCGACCTTGCCGGTCGACTCGTGACCTTCCTCGCTCGCAATCCAGGTGCCGTCGTCCAACGACACGATGGCTTCAAGATCCGCGCCGACCACGAGGCGCGGGTCGACACCTGGCGCCGGGTGCGTCGGCGACACCGCACCGCGGCGCACGAACAACCGGCCGTTATCTGCCGTAATGTCGAGCCAGGCGAGGCGCGATGGGAAGCGATCGTCGATGACCGCCACGTAACGGCCGGATCGCGGATCGCGGGCCAGACCGGAGAGACTACCGAACCAGCTCTCGCGCCTCCCCTCGGGCGGCGTGGTCACGACCGGCATCACGACGGTGTCGAGCAGCGTCAGGCGGACCGCAGCGGATGGCGGGGACGAAGCGACATGCGGCGAGCGCGCTGATGCGCAACCGCAGGCCATCCCCAACACCGTCACAAACGCCAGGGCCCGCCGCTGGAGCCGTGTCACAATGCTGCCCACTGCCAGGAGTGTCCCGTCCAAGGAGCTGAATCATGACACGTGTGGTTGCCTTCGTCGTTGCCGGGTTCCTCGCTCTGCCTTCGGTATCGGCCGCACAGACCCCCGCCAATCCGATGCAGACCTCGATCAAGTCCGTCTTCGACATGCTGAAAGGCAATCTCTCGAAGACCGCCGAGAAGGTTGGCGAGGATCTCTACGGTTTCAAGCCGACGCCCGAGGTCCGGTCCCTGGGCCAGCTGATTGGCCACATCGCCGACTCGCATTTCAGCATTTGCGCGGCCGCCGCGGGTGAGAAGCCGGCGCAGACGGGCATCGAGAAGTCAGCGACCACCAAGGCCGCCCTCTCGAAGGCGCTCAACGAGTCCATCGCCTATTGCGACAAGGTGATCGCCGGCATGGACGACGCGAAGGGCCTGGAAGTCACGAAGTTCTTCACCGGCCCGACGACGCGCCTGGGCGTCCTCGCGTTCAACACCGCCCACAGCTACGAGCACTACGGCAACCTGGTTACCTACATGCGGCTGAAGGGTATCGTGCCGCCGTCCTCGGCGCCGACCGGGGACTGAGGGGGAAGGCGTCCCATTGATGATTGATGATTGGCGATTGATGATTTATTGACGATCGGGTGATTGGGACATTGGGGCATTCAGATTGAGCGATTGAGCGATTGAGCGATCGGGCGATTGCGGGATTGCGGGATTGGGCCGCTTAGCGGTCGGGCAATCACCTGTATGAGTCGAGACGCTATCTGATAGTCAGCTGCAGCGTGGCTCCACCTCCGGCGCGGTCCGGTTCGGCCGATTCGGTGGTTTGCGCCGCGTGATCTCCTTCCGTGCTTCGGCCCCGCCCGTGTCCTGGAGCTCTTTGAAGCGGTAGAAG
>Ga0247822_10001258_pt1 | contig 15346 bp, 16 predicted proteins | sample 13C_Cellulose_Da_FD_192423 | JGI IMG/M metagenome (GOLD analysis project Ga0247822, IMG submission 192423) | Soil microbial communities from agricultural site in Penn Yan, New York, United States - 13C_Cellulose_Day30 | ecosystem: Environmental > Terrestrial > Soil > Agricultural land | place...
CCGTCGCTGTTCACGCAGGCCCCGCCCCCGCCCCACGAGTACACCTGGACGCTCGGCGCCCAGCTCGTCGGCATGTCGACCGCGATGGGCCGCGAGGGCGCCTACGAGGAGGCCGGCGGCGGCTTCCGCCTCACCGGCGACTACAACATCGTCCCGGCCCAGCGGATCGGCGCGCAGGCCTACCTCGGCGTCACCAACGTCGGCGAGGGCGACGTCAACGACACCCTCAACGTGTTCGACCTCGGCATCGCCGCGTTCAAGGAGATCTGCCTCGGCCGCGCCTGCCTCAAGCCGCTGGTCGGCGGCCACCTCGGCCTGTTCCAGACCGGCAGCCAGGAGGCGGCCGGCGGCGACGTGCGCATGGCCGCGTTCGGTCTGCGCGCCGAGCTCGGCGCCGAGTACGCGATCGGCAGCCGCTACGAGCACGTGATCACCGCCGGCCTGGGCACCAACCTGTACACCCGGGTCGTCGGCGACTACGAGCCGATGCAGGGCCCCGAGGCGGTCGGCCTCGACGAGGCGAGCCAGTCGATCTACTTCGGCATCGGCTACACCCACCGGTTCAACACGCCGCTGGGCAGCTCGCCGTTCTTCACCCTGCAGTAGCGGCCCCGGCCGGCCGATCCCACATCTCGCGCCGGTCGAGCTCGACGAAGCCGGCGCGGCGGTGGAGGCCGAGCGAGGCGGCGTTGGTGCTGGCGATCATCGCGCGCACCTCGTCGAGGCCGTCGGCCTCGGCCTGCGCCAGCAGGTCGTCGAGCATGCGGCGCGCGAGGCCATGGCCGCGCACCGCCGCATCGACGCCGATCGCTTCGACGCGCCCGAACCGCCCGCGCCCGTCGGCGGCGCGGACGCCGATCACGAACCCGAGGTAGCGGCCGGCGGCGTCGGCCCACGCCGCGGTCGCCGCCGGCCAGGCGTCGGGCCCGTCGAGCAGGCCGGCCAGCTCGGCGTCGGTGATCGGCCCGCTGTTGGGCACCTCGGCGAAGGTGAGATCGTGGAGCGCGCGCAGGGCGTCGCGATCGAGCTCGGCCGCCGCCACCCGGCGCAGCTCGGCGGTCAGCGGCGCGGCGGCCCGGCGCGGGATCGCGACGGCGCGGACGGTGTCGATCATGTCGATCGACCGCGCGAACCCGCGCGCCGCCACCGCGGCCCGCTTGGCGCCCTCGCCGGCGCGCACGCCGATGCGGATCCGCTCGATCCCGGGACCGGCGGCGTGGACCAGCGCGGCGTCGAGCAGCGCGGCCGCGGCGCTCTCATCGGCGGCGACCAGCGGGAACACGTGCAGCCACGGCGGCACGCGCACCACGCTGACCCCGCCGACCAGCGCGTCGCCGCGCAGGGCGACGAGGCCGGCGGCTCGCCGCTCGGGATCGTCGGCGCCCCAGTGGACCGGCGCCTCGCCGGCGGTCCAGCCCGGCGCCGGCGCGACCAGCCGATCGTACAGCGCGTGCAGCGCCGGCACGTCGGCCGGCTCGAACCGGCGGAGCGCGACCGGCGGCCCGCTCACAGCTCGTCCACGTCGTCGCGGTCGGCGCCGACCGCGACCCGCCGCTCCTCGTACCAGGCGTGCAGCCGCGGGAAGCTCTCGGCGAGGAACTCGGTCGTCAGCCGCGGCGTCGCCTCGCGCAGCAGCAGCTTCTCCATGTCGGCGTCGCCACGGCCGCCGAGCGCCCACGCCAGCAGCACCAGGTTGGTGCCGAACCGGCTGCAGCCGAGCGCGACCTTGCTCCACTCGTAGAGCTCGTCGTCGCCGGGCAACAGCGTGAGGTCGTTGGCGGCGAAGGCGATCACCAGATCGGTGAGCGCCAGCTCGAGGGCGAAGTAGTCGCCGCGCGGCGCGCTGTCGAGCTCGGCGCGCGCGGTGCGGGCGGCGTCGACTCGGCCCATCACGGCGAGCAGCTGGGTCCGGTCGAACGCGCACACCCAGTACATCGCCCGCCGCCGGCGCGGGCCGACCGACCCGATCGCCCGGTCGTAGAGCGCGAGCGCCGCCTCGGTCTGGCCACGCTGCCACTCCAGCTTGCCGCGCAGATAGAAGAGGAACGGGCGCAGGGGCTCGGCGACGTGCCCGGACTCGAGCTTGGTGACCGCGGCGAGGGCGTCGTCGCGGCGCCCGGCCGAGGCCAGCACCAGCGCCTCGCGCGCGCGGCGCCACGACCGCGTCTGGCGCCACATCATCCCACCGAAGACGAGCCCCGACAGGATCCCGACGAGGGGCCCGGCCAGGGCGGCGACCGCGACCACCCCGACGGCGGCGACCCCGCCGACCGCGGTCCAGGCCGCGGCCTGCTGACGGCGCATCGCCTTGCCGCCCATCACCTGACCGTGCTCGTCCAGGAGCAGGACCTCGCCCGGCTTGGCGCTGGCCAGGGAGCTCGACACCCGCCACGACAGCGCGGTCGTCTCGCCGGGGAGCGCCGGTAGGGTCTCCGACTCGGTGGTCACGTCCCTTCGAGCGTATCCCGTAACCGCGCGACGAGCGAGACCGTCGACGGGGGTCAGCCGCCCGCCGCGCCGGGGCCGGGCTCGTCGATGGGCAGCAGCCGCTGCCGGCCGCGCCGGCGCTTGACGAGGTGCTCGATCACCTGAGCCCGGCTCTGCGTCGGCCATGGCCCGGCGATCTGCCCGACGCGCCAGGGCCGGCCGGCCCGCGTCGCCCGGGCGCCCCCGCGCAGCTCGCCGTTGTGCTGGCGCAGCCGGCGGGCCACGTCCTTGGCCACGCCGACGTAGGTGCGGCCGGCGCGCGAGACCAGGACGTAGACGAACCACATGCCGACGACCTTTTGTACCCCGAGCATCGGCCCCGCTGCCGCGACGCGCAAATTTGCGACGACGGGGGTCGGCCCCTGGCCGAGATCTGGTACGGTGGCGCGCGATCGGCGGTCGCCGGAACCTCCGGGCACGCGCCGGCATCGCACCAAGAACGCGCCACTCGACGGAGTACCAGACATGACCGGGAAGACCGCCAAGCTCATCCTCGCGGACGGCCGGGAGCACTCGTTGCCGGTGGTCGTTGGGTCGGAGAACGAGCACGCCATCGACATCCGCTCGCTCCGCAACGACACGGGGTACATCACGCTCGACTCCGGGTACATGAACACCGGAGCGACCACCAGTGCGATCACCTACCTCGACGGTGAACAGGGCATCCTGCGCTATCGCGGCTATCCGATCGAGGAGCTCGCCGAGAAGTCGACCTTCGTCGAGACCAGCTACCTGCTCATCCACGGCAAGCTGCCGACCCAGGTCGAGCTGACCGAGTTCTCGCGCAAGCTGACCTACCACTCGATGATCCACGAGGGGATGCGTCACTTCTTCGAGGGCTTCCCGCCGGGCAGCCACCCCATGGCGGTGCTGTCGGCGATGGTGACCTCGCTGTCGGCCTACTACCCCGACTGCCTCGACCGCGACGCGCCGATGGACCTGCACGTCACCCGCATCCTGTCGAAGGTGCGGACCATCGCCGCCTTCTCGTACAAGAAGACGATCGGCCAGCCGATCATGTACCCGCGCAACGCGCTCAGCTACTGCGCGAACTTCCTCCACATGATGTTCGCCGTGCCGGCCGAGCCGTACGAGCCGGATCCGGTCGTGGTCAAGGCGCTCAACCAGCTGCTCATCCTGCACGCCGATCACGAGCAGAACTGCTCGACCTCGACGGTGCGCATGGTCGGCAGCTCGGCGGCCAACGTCTACGCCGCGGTCGCCGCCGGCATCCTCGCCCTGTGGGGCCCGCTGCACGGCGGCGCCAACCAGGCCGTGATCGAGATGCTGGAGCAGATCCGCAATCCGAACGGGCCGTACAAGGGCGACTACAAGAAGTTCATCGCCGAGGTGAAGGACAAGAAGTCCAACCAGCGGCTGATGGGGTTCGGCCACCGCGTCTACAAGAACTACGACCCGCGCGCGAAGATCCTCAAGAAGATGGCCGACGAGGTGCTGCAACACCTCGGGGTCAACGACCCGATGCTCGAGATGGCCAAGGGCATGGAGGAGATCGCGCTCAAGGACGAGTACTTCGTCTCCAAGAAGCTCTACCCGAACGTCGACTTCTACAGCGGCATCCTCTACCGCGCGATCGGCATCCCCACGCCGATGTTCACGGTGATGTTCGCCCTGGGCCGCATCCCCGGATGGCTCGCCCACTGGAAGGAGATGGTCGAGGATCCGACCACGAAGATCGGCCGCCCGCGCCAGGTCTACACCGGGCCGACCACGCGCCACTACGTGCCGATCGAGTCGAGGTAGTCACACGCGGCCGCGGCGTGTGCGTTCGGCGCTCGTCGCGGTTGCGGTCAGACCGACGCCGCGGCAGATTCGACCCGTGCCCACGGTCGCCGAGCCCACGTCCACCGCGCTCACCCACGGGATCCGGGTGACGGTGCGCTCGCAGTACCTCGCCGAGCAGTCGGCGCCGGAGCAGCGGCGCTACGTCTACGCCTACACGGTGGCGATCTCGAACGAGGGCTCCCGTCCGGCCCAGCTGCGCACCCGCCACTGGGTCATCACCGACGGCCACGGCAAGATCGAGGAGGTCCGGGGCGACGGCGTGGTCGGCGAGCAGCCGCGGCTGGTGCCGGGGCAGCGCTTCCAGTACACGTCGGGCTGCGTGCTCGAGACCCCGATCGGCACGATGCACGGCAGCTACCAGATGATCCGGGACGACGGCACCTGGTTCGACGCCGAGATCGGCACGTTCTCGCTGGTCATGCCCCACGAGAGCGACCGGCTATCCTTGAACTGATTCCGCAGGGTTCTCGGATAGTTGCCCTTCCGCTCCGGAGCGGCCTCACTTTGTGCCAAGCTCGGGGCCGGGTGGTGGTTCTAAGACCATGTCCATGACCCCTGCGCAGCGTGAGGCGGAGACCGCCGCTCGCCTGGTGGCCGCCGCCAAGGGCGGCGACCCGCGCGCGTTCGAAGAGCTGGTCCGCCGCTACCGCAAGCGCATCTTCGCGCTGGCGCTGCACCTGACCGGCTCGCCGTCCGACGCCGACGACATCGCGCAGGACGTGTTCATGCGGGCGTACAAGGCGCTCGATCGCTTCGAGGGCCGCAGCGAGTTCTTCACCTGGGTGTACCGCATGGCGGTCAACCGCTCGCTCAACGCGCGCCGCGACAAGGGCCGCCGCCCCGAGGACCCGCTCGAGGATCCCCGCGTCGAGTACGCCGTCGCGATCGACGCCCACGGCGATCCGCAGCGCGCGGCCGAGCTGCGCCAGACCTACGCACGCCTGCTGCGCGCGCTCGACTCGCTGCCGGCCGAGATGCGGACCTCGGTCGTGCTGGTGTCGCTGCAGGGCATGTCGCACGGCGAGGCCGCGGTGGTGCAGAAGTGCAGCGAGGGCACGATCGCCTGGCGCATGCACGAGGCGCGCAGCCGCCTGCAGGCGGCGATGGCGCCCGACACCCTGGCCGCGATGCGGCGCAAGCGGGCGCCGCTGTCGGGCGAGCTCGAGGGCCTGCTCGCCGAGTGGGGCCTGCCGGTGCTCGCGCCCGGCCGGGCCTGACCGTCAGGGCGCCGGACAGGCGCCGAGCCGCTCGATCAGCCGCTGGTGCGAATTCTGGGTGTCGCCGCCGCACCGGCAGGTGCGCGGCGCGAAGTCGCCGCACGGCTCGGGCGAGTCGAGGAAGCTGCGCGGCCCGGTCCCGGCGAGGACGCTCATGAGGCTGGCGGCGTTGTAGATCCGGTCGAGGCCGTGCGCGCCGGCGATGCCGAACGAGACCGCCACGCACAGGTCGGCGGTGCTGGCGACGAACGCCGGCCGCGCGATCACGATCGCGCGCCGGATCGGCGCGCAGTCGGCGTCCGAGAACGGCGTGGCGACCGGCCAGTTGCCGCTGTACGGGAGGCCAGGGTGGCTGGTGCTGTCGGTGAGCACGACCTCGACGTGCTCGGCCGCGCCGGGATCGATCCGGGTGAAGCGGACATCGTAGCGGGCGAAGTTGGTCGCGAGGCAGGCCTCGAGCGCCGCGATCTCGGCGGGGCCGTTGGCCCAGCCCGGCAGGGTCGCGTCGGCGCGCACGATCTGGCTGGCGTTGGTCGACGAGTCGTCGTTCGTCGCCGGGGAGAACGTGCCACCGCCGGTGTTGAGGTAGACGACCCGGCTCCCGTGCGGGCAGCCCGGGGCGATCGCGGCGTCGGGAGCGGCGTCGGGAGCGGCCGCGGCGTCAGGGGCCAGCGCGCCGTCGGGAGCGGCCGCGTCGGGAGCGGCGGCGGGGTCGGCGCCGCCACAGGCGGCGATCAGGCTCAGCGCGAACAGCGGGGCACATCGCATGCGCCGATGATTGGTCAGGCCGCCGGCGCCGTGAGTGGCAGCGCCCGGCAAGCTTGCGTCCGGTGTGTGTGTGATCGATCTCGCGCAGGACGGGCCGGACGGCGGCTTGAGCGCGGCTGGACCCGCCCGTAGGATGGGCCCGCCATGCGATCCCTCGCTCGCTTCGCCCTCCTGGTCAGCCTGATGGCCACGATCGGCGCCTGCTCGCTGATCACGGTCAAGCAGGACCCGTTCCCGCCGCTGGTCATCGCCTCCGATCGGCCGCCGCCGCCGCCGCCGAAGGTCGTGCTGACCGACTCGAACATCCAGATCATGGACAAGGTCCAGTTCGAGCTCGGCAAGGCGGTCCTGCTGCCGGCCTCGTTCCCGCTGCTCGATCAGGTCGCCCAGGTGATGTCCGAGAACGAGCAGATCGAGCTGGTCGAGGTCCAGGGCCACACCGACGCCTCGGGCACCGCGTCGATCAACCGCAAGCTGTCGCAGGCGCGCGCCGAGTCGGTGCTGAAGTACCTCACCGGCAAGGGCATCGCCAAGAAGCGGCTCCAGGCCAAGGGCTACGGTCCCGACGTGCCGATCGCCGACAACGCGACCCCCGAGGGCGCCGAGATCAACCGGCGCGTCGAGTTCAAGATCGTCAAGCAGGGTCCCAAGAAGACCCTGGTGCAGGAGGAGTAGCCGATGCGTCTCGTCACCCTCGCGACCGCGGTCGCCCTCCTCGTCCCCGCCGCCGCCGGCTGCAAGAAGTCCGGCCTCGGGCCCACCGTCCGCACCGACGTCACCGCGCGCATGCAGTCGGCCGAGGGACCGATCACCGCGTGCTACTCCGCCGCGCTCGAGCGCAACCGCAAGCTGCGCGGCACGCTGGTCCTGACCTTCGTCGCCGCGGCCGGAACCGGCCAGTTCGAGCAGATCAACGTCAAGGAAGGCCTGCCCGATCCCGACCTGACCAACTGCGTCGTGGCCGAGGTCGGCAAGCTCAAGCTCGAGACCCCGCAGAAGACGGCGCAGGCGATCGAGTATCCGATCCGGTTCCAGCCCAACAAGTAGCGCGGTAGGGTGCGCCCGGAAGGATCCCCGGAAGGACGCACCGACGATGAGCCAGACGCCCAATCGCTCCCCCACCCACCGCGACGTCGACCTGGGCCGGCTCGCCAACCTCGGCCTCGAGATCGAGGAGCTGGCCGGCGACGGTCCGCTCACGCCCGACCGGGTCATCCAGCTCGCCGAGGAGCAGGGCAAGCCGGCCAGCCACTACTACGCGGCGGTCGCGCTCGCCACCGACCTCGAGCTGCCGACCGCGCCGGTCACCGCCGTGTTCTGCGCCGGCAAGTGCCAGGCCTGGGGCGCGCTCGACGCGATCGACGCGGCGGCGGCGACGTGGGAGCAGCGGCCGGCCTTCGCGATCGGCGTGCGGTCGTGCCTCGACAAGTGCTTCGACGCGCCGGTCTGCGAGCTGCGGACGCCGGCGGGCACGGCGACGATCCTGCGCGCCAAGCCCGACGAGGTCGTGGCGGCGATCACGGATGCCCTCGACGCGGTGTGAGCGGGAATAGGCCGCGACTGCGGCCAGTTGACCTGGTCTCCCTCGCCCGGCGGCGGTAGGGTTTGCCGGTCGTACGTCATGCTGCGCCTCTCGAAGATCAACAAGTTCTATCGGGTGGGGGCGCACAGCCTCCACGTCCTGCGCGACGTCGACATGGAGATCGGCGACGGGGAGATGGTGGCGATCATGGGCGCGTCGGGCTCGGGCAAGTCGACCTTGCTCAACATCCTCGGCATCCTCGACGCCTACGACGCCGGCGAGTACTGGCTGGGCGACACGCTCATCCGCGACCTGTCGGAGACCCAGTCGGCGCGCTACCGCAACCGCTTCATCGGCTTCATCTTCCAGTCGTTCAACCTGCTGCCGTTCAAGACCGCGGTCGAGAACGTCGCCCTGCCCCTCTACTACCAGGGCGTGACCCGGCGGGCGCGCAACCGCACCGCGATGCAGTACCTCGAGCGGGTCGGTCTGGCCGACTGGGCCGAGCACCGCCCGTCGGAGATGTCGGGCGGCCAGAAGCAGCGGGTGGCGATCGCGCGGGCGCTGATCGCCAAGCCGCGCATCATCCTCGCCGACGAGCCGACCGGCGCGCTCGACTCGCAGACCAGCCATCAGATCATGGATCTCCTGGCCGAGATCCACGCCAGCGGCATCACGACGATCATCGTCACCCACGAGGCCGACATCGCCGCGCGCGCCCAGCGCACGATCCGGCTGCGCGACGGCAAGGTCGAGGCGAGCGCGTAGCGATGTTCTCGGCCGACCGCTGGGGCGAGGTGCTGTCGACGCTGGCGAAGAGCCCGCTGCGCTCGATCCTCACCGCGCTCGCGGTGGCGTGGGGCATCTTCATGCTGGTGGTGCTGCTCGGCATGGGCCGCGGCCTGCGCACCGGCACCGAGAAGAGCTTCTCCGACGACGCCACCAACAGCGTGTGGGTGTTCGGCGGCTCGACCTCGAAGCCGCACCAGGGCCTGCCGGTCAACCGCCGCATCATCTTCGACAACGGCGACTACGACGCGCTGCGCGAGGTCGAGGGCATCGACAAGCTGACCGGCCGGTTCTTCGGCGGCGTGTTCGGCAACGAGACCCGGGTCCGGGTCGGGGCCAAGGTGTCGTCGTTCGACGTCCGCTCGGTCCACCCCGACCACCTGTACCTCGAGAAGACGATCATGGTGGCCGGGCGCTACCTCAACGACACCGACCTGCGCGAGCGGCGCAAGGTCGCGGTGGTGGGCGTGCCGGTCGCCGAGTTCCTGTGGGGCCACACCGACGTGATCGGCCAGTGGCTCGAGGTCAACGGGGTGTCGTTCCAGGTGATCGGCATCTTCACCGACGAGGGCGACGCCGGCGAGCTGCGCAAGCTGTACATCCCGATCACCACCGCTCAGCTCGCGTTCAACGGCGCCGACCGCATCAACATGATGATGTTCACGGTCGGCGACAAGAGCGTCGCCGAGACCAAGGCCCTGGTCGACGACGTCACCGAGCTGCTGGCCGAGCGCGAGCGGTTCGCGCCCGACGATCCGCAGGCGATGCGGGTCCGCAACAACCTCGAGCAGTTCGCGACCTTCCAGGAGATCTTCTTCATCATCGAGATCTTCATCATGCTCATGGGCGGCTGCACGCTGGTCGCCGGCATCGTCGGCGTCTCCAACATCATGATGATCGTGGTCAAGGAGCGGACCAAGGAGATCGGGATCCGCAAGGCGCTGGGCGCGACGCCGTGGACGATCGTGTCGACGATCCTGCAGGAGTCGGTGTTCCTGACCGCGGTCGCCGGCTACCTCGGCCTGGTCGCCGGCGTCGGCCTGCTCGAGCTGATCGCCGCGGTGGTGCCCGACAACGACTTCTTCGGCGACCCGGCGATCGACCTGACCATCGCGCTCGGCGCCACCGCGGTGCTGGTCGCCGCCGGCGCGCTGGCCGGGTTCGTCCCGGCGTGGTCGGCGGCGCGGGTCAGCCCGGTGGTCGCCCTGAGGGACGAGTAGCCATGGTCGACGTCGACGTCTTCGCCGAGATCGGCCAGAGCCTGGGCCGGCACAAGCTGCGCACCGCGCTGACCGCGCTCGGCGTGTTCCTCGGCATCTTCATCTTCGTGCTCATGGTCGGGTTCGGCCCGGCGCTGCGCGGCGCGATCGACAAGCGCATGGCCGGGTTCGCCACCAACGCGGTGTTCATGTGGGGCCAGCGCACGTCGATGCCGTACGCCGGCATGCAGCCCAACCGCCCGGTCGGGTTCGACAACGCCGACATCCCGGCGTTGCAGGGGCTCGACGGGGTCGAGCACCTGGCCCCGCGCAACCAGCTCGGCGGCTTCCGCGCCGGCGCGGTGGTCAAGCGCAACGGCAAGACCGGCAGCTTCCAGGTCGCCGGCGACTACCCGGCGTTCCAGTACATCCAGACCCCGCTGATGCGGGCCGGCCGCTTCATCAACGATCGCGACATCACCGACCGGCGCAAGATCGCGGTGATCGGCGAGGAGGTCGCGCGCCAGCTGTTCGCGCGCGGCGAGAACCCGATCGGCAAGGCGATCGAGATCAACGGCATCCAGTTCGAGGTGGCCGGGGTGTTCGGCACCCGCGCGATCGGCCAGCAGGGCGATCAGCAGATGCGCATGGTCCACGTGCCGTTCTCGACCTTCCAGCAGGCGTTCCACTTCGGCGATCACGTGTCGTGGTTCGCCATGACCGCCCGCCGGGGCGTCGACGGCGCCGATCTCGAGCGGCGCGCCCGCGAGCTGCTGGCCCAGCGCCACAAGATCTCGCCCGACGACGAGATGGCGATCGGGGCGTGGAACGCGGCCAAGCAGTTCGAGAAGCAGGGCGCGCTGTTCTCGGCGGTGCAGTGGGTGCTCGGCGTGGCCGGGCTGTTCAGCCTGCTGGCCGGCGCGATCGGCGTGTCGAACATCATGCTGATCACCGTCCGCGAGCGGACCAAGGAGATCGGCGTCCGCAAGGCGCTGGGCGCGACCCCGCGCAACGTGGTCGCGATGGTGGTCTCCGAGTCGGTGTTCCTGACCATCGCCGCCGGCTACCTCGGCCTGGTGTTCGGCGTGGCGCTGATCGAGCTGCTGGGCTGGGCCATCGACAAGGCCGGCGACAAGATCCCGCTCGGGGCGCCGCAGGTCTCGCTCGACTTCGCGATCTTCGCGACCGTCACCCTGGTCGTGGTCGGCGCCCTCGCCGGCCTCATCCCCGCGCTGCGCGCCGCCGCGATCCAGCCGATCGTGGCCCTGCGCGACGAGTAGTCCCAAGTGAGCCTGCCATGAAACGCATCCTCCCCCTCCTGATCGTCCTCGCCTGCATCGGCGGCGCCGCGGCCACGATGTGGTTCCTGTGGTCGAAGTCGAAGAAGAAGCCGGTGCCGGTCCGCACCGAGCACGCCGAGATCACCGACATCGTCCAGAAGACGGTGGCGACCGGGGCGATCGTCCCGCGCGAGGAGGTGGAGATCAAGCCGCGGGTCTCGGGCGTGCTGCAGGAGCTGTTCGTCGAGGCCGGCGCCCAGGTCAAGGCCGGCGATCGCATCGCCCGCATCCAGATCGTCCCCGACGCGGCGTCGCTGCAGCGGGCCGAGTCGGGCGTGCAGGCCGCCAAGATCGCCCACGACAACGCCCGCCGCGAGCTCGAGCGCGCCCAGGGCCTGTACAGCCAGGGCGTGATCGCCGAGGCCGAGCTGGCCCGCTACAAGACCGACCTGGCCCTGCGCCAGCAGGAGCTGGCCTCGGCCGGCCAGGGCCTGCAGATCGTCAAGGAGGGCCAGACCCGCGGCGGCACCAAGCTGTCGAACGTGATCGTGACCTCGACGGTCGCCGGCATGGTCATCGACGTGCCGGTCAAGGTCGGGTTCAGCGTGATCGAGTCGAACACGTTCAACCCGGGCACCACGATCGCCGTGGTCGCCGACATGAGCGACATGATCTTCCTCGGCCAGGTCGACGAGAGCGAGGTCGGCAAGATCAAGGTCGGCATGCCGCTGTCGATCAAGATCGGCGCGCTCGAGCAGGAGATCTTCGAGGGCAAGCTCGAGCACATCGCCCCCAAGGGCAAGGAGATCGAGGGCGCGATCCAGTTCGAGATCAAGGCCGCGGTCACGCCCAAGCCGGGCGTGTTCGTGCGCGCCGGCTACAGCGCCAACGCCGACGTCGTGCTCGACAAGCGGACCGGCGTGCTGGCCATCCGCGAGGCGCTGCTGCAGTTCGACAAGGGCAAGCCGTTCGTCGAGGTCCAGACCGGGCCCGGCCAGTACGCCCGCCGCGACGTCAAGCTCGGCCTGTCCGACGGCATCCACGCCGAGGTCCTCGAGGGCGTGACCAAGGACGACGTGATCAAGCAGCCGCAGAACGCCGGCCCGCCCGGCATGGGCGGTGGCCCGGGCGGCCGCGGCGGTCCGCCGCGCGGCGGGGCGCGCCGGTAACCCCTGGCCGCGTCGGCACGCGAGGAGGCTCGGTTGACCGACGCATTCCGTCGATTGTATACAGTGCACAATGCGCCGCAACATGAGCCAACCCTTGGAAGAGGAGCTGCGTGCTCGCATCGTGCGCGGCGAGCTGGCGCCGGGGAGCCGGATCAACGAGGTGCGGGTGTCGGAGGCGCTGGGCGTGTCGCGAACCCCGCTGCGCGAGGCGTTGATGCGGCTGACGGCCGAGGCGTTCGTGGAGGCGCGGCCGAAGCTGGGGTTCTACGTGCGCCCGCTGTCGGCGGCCGAGGCGAACGAGCTGTACGCGATCCGCGCCAAGCTCGACCCGTGGGCGCTGGCGCTGGCGGGGCTGCCGGATGCGGCGGTGATCGAGCGGCTCGCCGCGGTGAACGACGCGCTCGCCCGGACGACGACGGCGGAGGCCGCGCTCGAGCGCGATGACGAGTGGCACCTGCTGCTGCTCGCGCACTGTCCGAACCGCGTGCTGCTCGACCTCATCCGCCAGATGATGTGGCGCACCCGCCGGTACGAGCACACCTACTTCCACGACGCCGCCAACCGCGCGACGGCGGTGAGCGAGCACGGGAAGCTGATCGCGACGCTGCGCGCGGGCGACCTGGCGGCGGCGTGCCGCTGGCTGGAACAGAACATGTCGACCGCCGTACCGGTGCTGGTGCACGAGCTGGAGGGCCCGTGAGGGTGGCGCTCGTCGCGATCGCCGTCGCGGCTTGCGGCGGCGCGGCCGTCGCGCCGCCGGCCGGCTCGACGCCCGATCCGCTCGTCGGGCTGTGGGGCGCCGATCTCGACTTCGACGTCGGCCCGAGCGGCACCCTGCACGTCGTCCCGGTCGGCGACGGCTGGCGCGCGCGGCTCGGGACGACGTGCAGGGTGCCGCTCACCGTCGACGGCGACGAGCTGACCGGCGACGTCGGCGGCGGGCGGGTGCGCCTGCGCCGCGCCGGCGACGCGCTCGGCGGCTTCTGGATCCAGCCGCCCACGGTCGCCGATCCCGGCTATGCGTCGCCGCTCGCGCTCGTCCGCGATCCGGACGGCGCCTATCACGCGACCGTCGCGCCGTTGCGGCCGAACGTCCACGTGTACCTGTCGATCGCGCCGGACGGCGGCGCGCTGCGCGCGTTCGTCCGCGAGCCCGGGCACAACCTCGGCCGGCAGCTCGGCGTGATGACCGTCGCGCGCCACGGCGATGCGGTGGAGCTGCGCACGGCCGACGGCACGGTCGCGCTGCACGGTCGCCTCGCCGGCGAGCACCTCGAGCTCACCGTCGACCGCATCGGGCTCGCGCTCGAGCTCACGCGGCGCGGCCGCGACGCCGCGCCGGGGTTCTACCCGCGGCCCGCCGGCGCCACGACGGATCTGGTGACGCCGGCCGACCTCGGCGACGGCTGGCCGGTGGGCTCGCCGGCGGCGGTGGGCCTCGACGAGGCGCCGCTCCGCGCGCTGGTCCAGGCCGTGGCCGAGGCCGTGCCGACGAGCCCGCGCAGCCCGGCGATCCACGCGATCGTCGTGGCGCGCCACGGCGTCCTGGTCGTCGACGAGTACTTCGCCGGCCACCGCGCGGATGGGGTCCACGACACGCGCTCGGCCGGCAAGAGCTTCACGACGACGCTCGCGGGCATCGCGATCGATCGCGGCGAGCTGGCGCTGATGGCGCCGGTGTACGCGGCGATCGGCGCCGCGCCCGACGACCCGCGCAAGCAGGACATCCAGCTCCGGCACGCGCTGTCGATGTCGACCGGGCTGGCCTGCGACGACCACGACGCCGACAGCGCCGGCAACGAGGACCGGATGCAGGCCGAGGCCGACTGGGTGCGCTACACGCTGGGGTTGCCGGTGGCGCACCCGCCGGGCGAGCACGCCGCCTACTGCTCGGGGACCTTGAACCTCGTCGGCGCGGCGATCGCCGGGCCGAAGCGTGCGTGGCTGCCGGAGCGCCTGCACGCCGATCTGATGGCGCCGCTGGACATCGCCCACTACTACATGAACCTGCAACCCGACGGGCAGGGTTACATGGGCGGCGGCCTCCAGCTCCGCACGCGCGATCTGGCCAAGCTCGCCCAGGTGTTCCTCGATCGCGGCACGTGGCGCGGCAAGCGCATCGTCAGCGCGGCGTGGGTCGACGCGGCGACCTCGGCGCACGCCTCGCTGAACCGCCCCGACGACTACGGCTACGGCTGGTGGCGCATCCGCTACCACGTCGGCGACGCGACCTACGACGCGTTCTACGCCAGCGGCAACGGCGGGCAGCTCGCGATCGCGATCCCGGCGCTCGACCTGGTGGTCGCCATCCAGGCGGGGAACTTCAACGACTACCCGACCTGGCGCACGTTCCTCGAGGACGCGGTGCCGCGCCACGTGCTGGCGGCGGTCGAGCGCGAGGCGCCCTGACGGCGGACCGCTGTGCGCGTAGCCGGCGGTCGACGATCTGGTCAGCGCCGGTCACTGGCGCCCAAACCCGCGTCGAGGCTAGGGTCGCGGCGATGCGCCTGCCCTGCTCCGTCGGTGTCGTGGTCCTGGTCGGCTCGGTCGGCGGCGCGGCGGCGCAGCGGTGGGACGACGCCACCGCGCGGACGATCGGCACGACCGCCGAGTGGACCAACAAGGTCGAGCTGGCCGATCTCGACGGCGACGGCTGGGTCGATCTGCTCTTCGCCAACGGCGGCGCCTACGCGACCCCCGGCGCGCCCGAGCCGCAGCGGGTGTTCCGCAACCTCGGCGCGTGGACCGGCCCCGGGCCGCTGGTCGAGGAGATCTCGACCGCGGTGTTCGGCACCGCCGGCACCCGGCTGAGCCGGGTCATCAAGGTCCGCGACGTCGACGGCGACGGCGACCAGGACGTGTTCGTCGGCGGCGCCCACGGCACCGCCAGCGGGCTGTGGCTGCGCGGCGACGGCGGCGCCTACGCCGACGTGTCGGCGACGCACCTGCCGGCCGGGACGGTCGCGCTCGGCGACGCCGAATTCGGCGACGTCGACGGCGACGGCGACCTCGACCTGGTCGCCGCCGACTGGGGCGGCCCGCCGCTGACCGTGCCGGGCGGACCGCTGCGGCTGTGGCTCAACGACGGCGCGGCCGGCACCCGCTCGCC
>Ga0247822_10001259_pt1 | contig 15333 bp, 13 predicted proteins | sample 13C_Cellulose_Da_FD_192423 | JGI IMG/M metagenome (GOLD analysis project Ga0247822, IMG submission 192423) | Soil microbial communities from agricultural site in Penn Yan, New York, United States - 13C_Cellulose_Day30 | ecosystem: Environmental > Terrestrial > Soil > Agricultural land | place...
GGTTCGAGCATTTTCGCGCTGCTCGTCACGACCAGCTGGAAAGCGTGATCGCCGCGGCGCTTGCTGCGCCCGGTCCCGTCATGTGCGAGATCATCCTCGACGAGGAAGTGCCTTTCGCACCGAAGCTTGGTGCGAAGCAGCATCCTGATGGACGCATCACGTCGCCGGCGCTTGAAGATCTTTCGCCGTTCCTCCCGCGTGAAGTTCTGCGCGAGAACATGATGATCGACTTGCTCGACGAATGAACCCCGCCAAACATGACGCACAGAGCGCCGAGGGGTGGCTCCGGAGGCGCTTCGGCAAGCTGCACGGGAGACCGATGCGCTTCCTCGTTGCCGGCGGGCTCAATACGGTCGTCGGGACTTCCGCCTATCCGCTGCTGCTGTGGCTGAGCCCATGGTTCCGTGAGCATTACCTGGTCGCGCTCGCGTTGGTGCAGGCGTTCTGCCTCTGCTTTGCCTTCACCACGTACAAGTTCGGCGTGTTCCGCACGCGCGATACCAACGTATTCAACGAATTCTGGAAGTTCTCGTCCTATTACGTGATCAACTATGCGGCGAACTGGATCGTTCTCCCGCTGCTCGTCGAAGTCGGCAAGCTCGATCCGCTATGGGCGCAAATCGGCTTCGGCCTGACCGTGCTGGTCGGCAGCTGGTTCTGGCACAGCCAGATCTCGTTCAGCTCGAAGGCGGCAAAGCCGCGCTGAGCAGGTGGCCGAAACGCCCTGCGCTTACAGCTTGTGAATGACTGCCTGTCCCGTGAGCAGCGCAAGAGGCTTCTCCGGTTTGTCCGCGAAGAACTCCTCAATGGCTCTGCGTGCTCCGGGGCACGAAGCGAAGCCGTAATCGTCGCAAACGATCACGCCGCCTGTCGGCATGCGCGGATAGACGAAGGCCAGAGTGTCCAGCACGCCCTGGTACAGGTCCAGGTCGATGTGGGCGAAGCAGACCTTCTGCTTTTCTAGTCCGGCGAAGGTGTCCGGAATCCAGCCCTTGTGGAAATGGACGAAGTCGCCCGTTCCAACGACCTTTTGCACGCCTTCCAGCGACGTATCCGCGAAGTCCCCCGAGACGTGGCGATCAAGCTCATCGTCGGCGACTTTCATGCCTTCGAATGAGTCGAACAGGTGAAGCTGCTTCTTCTGTTCCTCGGCTACCCGGCGGAGCAGGCGGGCCGTGCCGCCCTGAAAGACGCCGGCCTCGAGCATGATGCCTTCAAGAGAGGATGCATGGAGCGCCATCTGCCAGACCGTCCAGGCGCGCTCGATGGGGACGACGGTGTAGGGGGAAATGCTGTCGTACAGGTCGACGAACCATTTCGCGCGCCAGGGCTGATAGTGCGGCTTGTAACGATCGGCGTCCGGGATGCTCTTCACGACGAGACGGCGGTACAACTCGCTCCAGATGAACGGCGGTGTGACCGCCCTTGCGAGCTCAATGCCTGGTGCTCTGGTCGTCCTGATCGCGAAAAGTCTCACTTGGATGCCCTTGGTATCGTCTGTTGTTCGACGCTCGGCCGGGGGATCATCTCCTCCAGCCGCGCCACTTTTTACAGGATGTACTTGAGCCGCAAGCCCAAAGAAAAAGGGCCCGGAGCGATTCAGCCCCGGGCCCTTAAAGCTTAAGCAGCCGAGGAGGCCAGCCTGACAGGCTTCGGCGTCTCGGTCTCAAGGCCGCGGTCGAGGATCATCTCGACGAGCTCCGCATTCTTGTGAAGCTTTGAGTCGATGCTTTCGACCCCTACGGCCCCGTGAGCCGCGATCGGGCGCGTCACTTTTTCGCCGCCGACGAACTCGCGGGTCGAAATCTGGCCCTTGAGCAGCGGAACCGAGAAGTAGACGTCGTCGTGCGTAAGGACTTCGCCCACTGCAACGTCGCGCTTGGTGTAAACGCCGCGGACCAGCGCATCGAGATAACGCCGCTCGCCTTCCGGGACATTGCGGCGTGCAGCTGCGCCATGGCCGCACATTTCCTGCGCCTTCTTGAAAGCGCGGAACCAGATGTCTGCCTGCTCCGGCTTGGTGCAGTAGGAGCTGACCGGCACGCCCTCATAGTCGATGTCGATGTGACGTTCGAACGTGCGGGCGCCCTTGCCATAGGCGATCAGGATGGAATCGTGCCAGTCACGATATTCGTGCGTGGAGAAGCCGATCGTGATGTGCGGATAACGCGCCTTCAGGAAGTCGATCTGGTCGAGTTCGAGATCGCTGTCTTCCGAGGGGTAAAGCGAGACGCAGTGGTTCAGCGCGAACGGGATGTCGCGCGACGTGAAGAACTCCACGAGTTCGTCGATGTGATCCAGGTTGGCGCCGCCAGAAGAGGCGATCACCGGGAGGCCCGTCGACGCGATCTTCGCGAGCAGAGTCTTATCGCGAATGTCGGAGCTTGCGATTTTCAGGATGTCGACGCCGAATTCGACGCACTTGTCGACCGAAACTTCGTCGAAAGGCGTGACCATCGTCACCATGCCGGCTTCGCGGACGGCTTCGACCATCGCGCGCAAGTTCTCCCACGGCATCTGCGTGTCGAGCGTCTTCTTGATGTAGCGAACGTCGGCGCGGTCGCGGAAATCCTTGTGAACGAAGGAATCAACGTCGCGGAACTGCAATTTGATCGCGGCATGGACGTCGTTGAAGCGTACGACCCGCGCGAAATCACTGATTATCTTGAGGCCGCGCTCGAGCTTGCCCCAATGATTGTTGGCAAGTTCAAGAACGAACAAATTTTCGAAAATCGAAACTGACATAGAATCCCCCAAACCCGCGGATCGCTTAATGGCTTGAATAGTCGGCCCTAGATTACTCGGCGCTGACTGGCCAGCGTTTTTCCCGCACTGCAGCATAACCTGATCGTCAAATTATCGTTAAATTCGATTACGTTAGCAGAAAGTTCTAGAATGGTCTCGACCGTTTAGCCCTAACGCTTGGGACGACCTTGCTGCAAGGCCGCGATTTTCACAGTTCGCGCGATTACGCATACATGTCACTTCTTAACCACAGTTAAATATGGCCTTGTGAATCCCGCCGCGGCAGGCGGTAAGCCGTTGTGATGGCGGTGGTCTTGCCCTAACCGGTGGGGGACCGCTAAGCCGCGCTCGTCACTCCATCAGCCAGAAGCCCGTTCATGAAATCCAGCGAGTTCGTTACCCGCGACTGCCCCCTCTGCGGCTCCGCCAAGCGGACGATGGAAGTGTCGAGCAAGCGCCGTGCAGAGAGCATGAGCCTTCAAGATCTTCATCCGTACTGGGAAACATTTGCATCCGAGAAGGTGTTTTTTTCCTACGCGCGATGCTCGGATTGCGATCTTCTATTCGCTCCGAGTTTCTTCAGTAACGACCAACTCTCCGAGTTGTACGCGGACATGCCTGCAAACATGCGGGTGGTGACTTCGGACGCGATCGACGCGACCCAGCGCAGTTACTTCGATGCGATCGCGGAAACGGCGCCGCTCAGCGGCGGCTACCTCGAGATCGGACCGGACATCGGCCATGTCGCTCAGCATGCTGCGCGCGAAGGGGAATTCGACAAGTTCTGGCTGTTCGAGCCTAACAAGGCCGTGCATCGGCAACTGGCGGAGTCAGCGGGCGGGCGGCCGCATTACATCAGCACCGATATGACCGACCTGTCGGCCGTGCCGGACGGTTCAGTCGGGGTCGCGGTCATGGTTCACGTGCTCGACCATCTGCTCGATCCGGCCGACCTTGTGCAGCAGATCCGCGCGAAGCTTCGCCCCGACGGCGTCCTTGCGATCGTGACCCACAACGAGGCGTCCGTGCTGCGGCGCATCATGGGCAATCGGTGGCCGCCGTTCTGCCTGCAGCATCCTGAACTTTACAGCCCGGAGTCGATTACCCGGCTGCTTCGCGCATCGGGTTACAGCCGGGTCGAGGTTCGCCGTGCGAAAAGCTATTTCCCGATGTCGTTCATGGCCCAGCAGGCTGCAGGCGCGGTCGGGCTGAACCTCAGCCGGGTACCACTGCCGGATGCCGTCGTCGGATTGCGTCTCGGCAATATTCTGACGATGGCTCGGAATTAATTCCGCGGCACGATTGAGCCGGGCGTTCGGAAGTCAGGCCGGAGGAAGGAGCTCGCGGCCACCGGCGACGAGGGCGCCGCCGGCAAATAGGACTTCGGCGGCCTCATCCCATAGTTTCCGGCTGGTCGCGGCGAGGATCCCGAGACCGCCGTCGTGGAAGCTGTACGGCGTGCCGTCCCAGCGGGCGACATAGCCGCCCGCTTCGGTCAGCAGCAGCGCTCCGGCAGCATGGTCCCAAGGCAGGGTACGCTGGAAGAGAGCAACATGGTTCTCGCTGCGGCAAAGCCGCGGATAATGCTCGGCTGCGCAGCGAGGGATCGGAACAAGCTCGAACGCCTCGGCGCCACGCGCCGTCGTCGCTTCCCGCAGCGCCGGAGTCATGAACTGCGTCGCCAGTCCCGCGATCGGGGTGCCGGACGGGTCGCTGGTCTTGAGCTCCTGCCTTGCGCCTTGGCCGTCCGTGACCACCGCGCCTTCGCCGGGTGCTGCGGTGAACATCAGGTTCTGGACCGGATTGAAGATCCAGCTTCCGATGGTGATGCCGTCGGCGGCGAGCGCCACCATGGTCCCGAAAGGCTCGCGCCCAGCCGCGAAATGTGCGGTGCCATCCAGCGGATCGACGACCCAGACAAGACCCTCGTCGAGGCGATCAAGGACGCCAGGGTCTGCAGCGCACGCTTCCTCTCCGACCACGCGCGATCCCGGCAGGATGACTGAGAGATGCTCCTCCAGCATCGCTTCGGCCTTGTGGTCGGCGATTGTAACCATCTCGCCGGGAGTCTTCTCGGAAACCTCGCCGTCGCGAAGCTGGCGGAAGTGCGGCATGATCGCGCTGTCGGCGACCCGCCGCAGCAGGGTCTCGACGTCGTCTTTTAGCGATGCGACGAGTTCGTTTCCGTTCGTTGGGCGAAGCAGGTTCACGCCCGCACTTCCTCCGCGCCGACGCATCCCAAGCTGCTGTATTCTTCGAGCTGGCGGAAGCTCAGCTCACGCGCGTCCTCGCCGGACGCAACACCCTTGTGCCATTCGACGACTTTCTCGAGCGCCTTTTCGAGGCTGAACCGCGGTCGCCAGCCGAGTGCCGCGCGCGCCTTCGAACAGTCCAGCTTCAGAAGAGTCGCTTCGTGCGGCTGCGTGCCCGTAGGCTGATCCCATCCTTCGGCGCCCCACATGTCCAGCATGCGATCCACGATCCACGCGACCGGCTTCGCATCGTCTTCAGAGGGACCGAAGTTCCACCCGTTTGCGAAATCGTCGCGCCCTTCGAGGAGCTTCTCCGCGATCAGCAGATAGCCCCCGAGGGCCTCCATCACATGCTGCCACGGCCGCACCGAATTCGGATTGCGGATAAGGGGCCGCTGCCCGCTGAGCATTGCTCGGACGATATCCGGAATAAGTCGATCGGTCGCCCAGTCGCCGCCGCCGATGACGTTGCCCGCGCGGACAGACGCGATGCGCGCGCCGTTCTCGAAGAAGGAACGGCGGTATGCCGAGATCACGAGTTCAGCCGCGCCCTTGCTGCTGCTGTACGGGTCATGTCCGCCCATCGGATCGCTTTCCCGATAGGGCCAGATCCACTCACGGTTTTCGTAGCATTTGTCGCTGGTGACGGAGACTACGGCGCGAACACTTTCCGCCCTGCGGCAGGCGTCGAGCAGGTGCACGGTGCCCATGACGTTGGTCGCGTAGGTCTCAATGGGATTGTCGTACGAATAACGGACGAGCGGCTGGGCAGCGAGGTGGAATACGACCTCCGGCTTGGACGCATTCACGGCCGCTTCGACCGCATCCATGTCGCGCACGTCGCCTTCGATGTGGTTCACGAGCTCGGTGAGCCGCGTCTGTTCGAAGAGGCTCGGCTCGGTCGGGGCAGGGAGGGAGAAACCCGTAACTTCCGCGCCGAGCTGATGCAGCCAAAGCGAAAGCCAGCCGCCCTTGAATCCGGTGTGGCCCGTTACGAGAACTCGGCGTCCCTGCCAGGCGGACGTTTTCACCAGCATTTCCAAGGCGCTCCGTCCTGCCACAGCTCTTCGAGGTAAATTCTGTCGCGCAGCGTATCCATCGGCTGCCAGAATCCCTTATGCCGATAGGCAACCAAGTCGCCGTCTTCGGCAAGGCGCTCGAGGGGCTCGCGCTCCCAGACTGTATCCGGTCCATCGATAAGACCGAGCACTGACGGATCGGCGACGAAGAAGCCGCCGTTGATCAGGCCGCCGTCGCCGGCCGGCTTTTCCCTGAAGCTGCGGACGAGATCGCCTTCGAACTCGAGAGCGCCGAATCTGCCCGGTGGCGCGACCGCGGTGATCGTCGCCTTCTTCCCGTGACTTTTGTGAAAATCGATGAGCTCGCCAACGTTGATCGCCGCAACGCCGTCGCCGTAGGTGAGGCAGAAGGGCTCGTCCGGATTGAGATAGCGCTCGACAGCCTTCAGTCGGCCGCCGGTCATCGTGTCTGCCCCCGTGTCCACAAGGGTGATCCGCCACGGCTCGCTACGATTCTGGTGGATCTCGGTCTGGTTCCTGCTGAGGTCGATGGTGACGTCGGCCGTGTGCAGGAAGTAGTTCGCGAAGAACTCCTTGATGATGTATCCCTTGTAGCCAAGGCACACGATAAACTCATTGACGCCATGGGCGGCGTAGATCTTCATGATGTGCCACAGAATCGGCATTCCACCGACTTCGACCATGGGCTTCGGGCGAACCGAGGTTTCCTCGCCGAGCCGGGTGCCCAGACCGCCGGCCAGAATTACCGCCTGCATTGCCATCCCACCCTTGCGTTACCCCTTGTCATGTTCTGCTTCGCAGCGCTTAGCGCACAGATAAACCCCAACGTTATCTTGGGTTTAGCTTCCCTAACGATGTGATCCTAGCCCCGCGACTCGCTTCAATGAATCAATCAGTGTTGCCGCAGCTTCACCACTCTTACGAGCGGCCCTCCGGCCAGGCCGAGCTGTGGCTCGAATAGTGCAACGGTACGGCCGCCCGCAAGCAGCTTCTCGTAGTTCCGGATTTCCTTGGGAAATGCCGCGGCTTCGGCCCGGTAAAGGTCGTAATATGTCAGGATCGCATAATCGGCCCGGCAGCTTTCGAGCCGATCCGGACTGACGTTGCCGAAATCTACGATCGGACTGCCCTGCCGGAGATGTTCGACCTGTTCGTAGTCGACGCCCTGGGTCAGCATCCGCACGGCATCGACGCAACCGGCGCCGCCGATCGGGAACAGGAACGTCCACGGCTGATGACGAAGGCTGAGCTCCAGGTGCTCGATCGCCACCGAGCTTCCAGGCGGGATGTTCGCGACCGCCCAACGCGCCGCTTGCGAGCGCGTGTCGTTCGCGCGCTCCGCCGACTGCGCGAAGGCGCCCGCGACAGTAGGCATGGCAGCGAACGCGGCGAGGGCGGCAATTATCGCTGTTCGGCGCTTGGAATTGACGGCGGATGCGATCTCCTCGCCAAGCACGACAATCGCGACGGCGGCGAATACGCAGAACATCGGCAGCAGCGGCAGAACCCAACGCGACCAGATCAGGTTCTGCGACGCAATGAGCGCCAGGAAGCCAAGCGCAGCCGGAATCAGCGTCCAGCGTGATACTCGCGATCGGACGGCCGAAACTACAAGGCCGGCCAAAATGAGCAACAGGCCCATCACACCTACGGATTCGCGCACGGGATGCCAGAGGTACCACCAGCCGTTTCGAAAGAAGCCAGCCCCGGTGTGGCCGAGGTGACGAGGCCGCGCTTCGTTCGACAGATTCGCCAGGACGGTTTGCCAGTCGAGGAAGATGAAGGGGGAAGCAACGAAGATCCCGACGAAAACCGCCATGCCAGCCACAATTACGCCGAGCAGGTCGCGCCTCAGCTCAGACCGCGATTCAATCCCACGAGACGCCGCCGCACCGAGCACGCAGATGAATATCGTGACGGCGGGCCATTTCGTAGCGACCGCAAAGCCGGTGAACAGGCCCGCGAGTATGTAATCCGCGATCCGGCCGCGCTGTCCGATACGGATTGCGAAGAGCAGCGAGGCGAGCATGAACACGCTCGCATGGATGTCGGTGCGGACGACCTGCGACCAGGCAATATGGACCGAGTTGAAAGCTAGAAATGCGGCGGCGATCAGCGCGACTGCGGTGCCATGCGTGCGCCGCCCGACCAGATACGTCATCCAGACAGCGAGCACGCCCAGCAGGGCCATTGCTGTGCGCGCCGGGATGAAGAGAAGCCCGGGATCGGCAAAGGCCGCCTTCGCAAACTCTTCGACATTTGCGTACGCGCCGAAAGCGATGCCGCTTCCGACGACTGCGGCGTCGATCAGGGCGAGCAGATAAATGGTGGTGGAGCCCGGGTGGCCGAACCATTTTGGGTTGAGCGTCCCGTTCGTAAGCAACTCGAGAGCCTTGATCATGAAGATCGGCTCGTCGGGATCGTACAGGCTGGGCAGGCCGAACCCGATGTTGTGGAGACGCCAGGCGAGCGCAACGAGCAAGATGATTGCGAGGGCGCTATATCTGGCGCCGCGCCCTAACGTCATGATCTTGGCCGTGCTTTCCTGGAAATTTCGAGGCGCGCTATACGGTCGTTCCTGCAGTGGCAAGCGCACATTCAGCGCGGGGCTGCCGCACGGCGAAGACGGTCATTGATGGCCGCGCCAAGTCCATGATCGGGAACTGGAGCGACGGCGATGCGGGACTCGGCGGACTCGTCGGCCGCGTGAAGCAGTTCGAAGAGCCGCGCTGCGGCCTCCACGAGGGTGCCGGATGGACTGAGACTCATCGCTCCGTCTACTTCGCCGAAGCCGATCAGGAACTCGTCCGCCTGTGCTTCGACCGCGTTAAGGCGCAGCGGTTTCGAGGGTGCGTAATGGCTTGCCAATTGACCGGGCGCCTCGATGCTCGTCCCGGCGGCTTCAATGGCGCCTGCGACCTCAATCGGTCCGCGCCGAAGCAGGCGCAGCCGCCCGTCGGTAGCCGCAACAATCGTCGATTCCAGGCCACGTTCGGTTGGCCCAGCATCGATGATTAGCGGGATCCGCCCGCCCAGTGTCTTTGCCACATGCTCGGCCTTCGTCGGGCTGATCGAGCCGCTCGCATTGGCGGACGGAGCGGCCAGCGGCCGGTCAGTCGCCCTTAGGAGCGCCTGCATGGCCGGGTGAGCCGGCACGCGGATCGCGATGGTGGACAGGCCCGCCGTGACCAGCCCTGCGATCCCCGCGTCACCCCGAAGCGGCACTACGAGCGTCAGTGGGCCGGGCCAGTGCACTTGCGCCAGACTCCGCGCTCCGGACCCGAACTCACCGATCCGCTCAGCCGTTTTCAAATCGGGCACGTGAACAATCAGCGGATTGAAGCTCGGACGGCCCTTCGCCTCATAGATCCGGGCAACGGCTTCCGCATTGGTCGCGTCGGCCGCGAGACCGTAAACCGTCTCTGTCGCGACGGCGACGAGATGACCGGACTCGATCAGCCGCACGGCTTCGGCGATCGTCTCTGCATCATACGGTAATATGCGGGTAGTTTCGGCCACGGCGGCGGGGCTATAGCGGCCGCCGGGCTTCAGCAAGGATGAGTGGATGAGCTTCGTCTGTCCTGTGAACGATCAGCGCCTCGTCTTGAACCATGTTGTGCGCATCGCGGAACTGTCCAAGTCGAACCGCTTCGCAGAGGCTACGTCCGACACTGTCGATGCCGTCGTAGAAGCTGCTGCAGAATTCGCGCAGGGCGAGCTTGCACCGCTTAACGACGTAGGCGACCGCCATGCTTCGCGCTGGGACAATGGCGCGGTAACGACGCCGCCGGGCTTCCGGGAAGCCTATGCGAAGTTTGTCGAGGGCGGATGGATGGGACTCTCCGCTTCCGTCGAGGCAGGGGGACAGGGGCTTCCGAACGCTCTGTCGGCCGCGATGATGGAAGACTTCAACGCGGCGAACGTCTCCTTCGCGCTTTGCCCCATGCTTGGGCTCGGCGCAGTCGAGGCCATCGAAGTTCATGGTTCCGACGATCTGAAGCGCGATTATCTGCCGAAAATCGTCAGCGGCGAATGGACGGCGACGATGAACCTGACCGAGCCGCAGGCCGGCAGCGACGTCGGAGCGCTCAAATCCCGCGCGGTGCCGGCGGGCGACGGAAGCTGGCGGATATCCGGAACCAAGATCTTCATTACCTATGGCGAGCACGACCTGACCGACAACATAATTCACATGGTCCTCGCCCGCACGCCCGGAGCGCCGGAAGGCACGAAAGGAATTTCGCTGTTTCTGGTGCCGAAAGTGCTGCCCGACGGCGGTGCGAACGATCTTCATTGCGTTTCCATCGAGCACAAGATGGGTATTCACGCCTCGCCGACTTGCGTGATGGCCTATGGGGAGGATGGAGGCGCTACGGGGTGGCTGGTCGGTCCCGAAAACGGCGGGATGCGCGCCATGTTCACGATGATGAACAACGCACGGCTCAACGTCGGACTTCAGGGCGTCGGACTGGCCGAGCGAGCGACGCAGCGGGCGGTCGCCTATGCGCTCGATCGCAAGCAGGGCCAGCGCAACGGCCTGCCGATGACGATCGCGGAGCATCCCGACGTGCGGCGAATGCTCGTGCGGATGCGGGCGCTGACGATGGCTGCGCGTGCACTTGCCTATTATGCGTTCGGGCAGGCCGATCGCGGGGCCCTGGGCGATCGCGAGGCGGGACTCCGCGCGGACGTCGTCACACCACTGGTGAAGGCCTGGTGCACCGACGTCGGTTGCGAAGTGACGAACCTCGGCATCCAGGTTCACGGCGGCATGGGCTTCATTGAAGAGACCGGCGCAGCCCAGCACCTGCGCGATGCTCGGATCGCGCCGATTTACGAAGGCACGAACGGCATTCAGGCTGCGGACTTCGTGCAGCGCAAGATCGGCCTCGACGACGGCGCCGCGCTCGACGCCTTGTTCGCCGACATTCGCGCCGAGGCCCAGCACGAGGAACTGATTGCCCTCACGGACGAGGTCGAAGTGCTTGTCGCGACTGCCCGCAACTCGGCGCCCGACGATCGTCTGACCGGCAGCTATCCGCTCATGACGATGATGGCGGTTCTCACAGCCGGCTGGCTGATGGAGCGGCTTGGGCGGGCGATTGATGCAGGCGAGGGTCAAGGCGAGTCAGCGAATGCCGGCCGCCGCGCCGCAATTGAATATTTCCTGTCGGTGGTAGTGCCGGAGGCGCTCGGGCTTGGAGCAGGCGCGGAGGCAAGGGCGGAGTTGCTGTACCGAGCCCCCGCCGAAGAGCTTGCTTAGGTGCGTTCGCGCTCGATCAGCTCCGTCGGGCTGATGCCGAGGCGGTCCATGCGTTCTCGGACCGCAGGCCATTCCTCTTCAATGAAGCGCTTGCGCTCGCCGTCGCGAAGCCGAGTGCGCGCACCCGAGGCGACGAACAGGCCGACTCCGCGGCGTACGGTGACGAGCCCTTCGTCCTGAAAACCCTGATAGGCTTTCGCGACGGTCAGCGGGTTAGCCTGCTGTTCTGCAGCGAGCGCCCGAACCGACGGCAGCGGGTCGCCGTCACGGAACTTTCCCGAGAGAATTGCGTCCGCGATCGTCTCCCGAAGGCGAACGTAAACAGGCTTTTCATGGCTCGTGCGAAGCGTCATGCTGTTCTAATACAGCACTGCGCACTGTCGGTCAATCGGAAGGCGGGTCCCAGTTCCGGACGATTTGCTCCGGATCGGGCCGCGGCCGCTCTTCCAGTTCGCGTCCCGGCGAGCCGATGTAGATGAAACCGGCGATGCGCTCGCCTGGCTTGGCAAAAGCCTCGTTCACCTTCGGCGAATAGGCTTCCCAGCCCGTGATCCAGCCGCCGACATAGCCCATCGCGTGGGCCGCGTGCAGGAGGTTCATCGCGGCGGCGCCGGCGGACAGCTCCTGCTCCCAGACCGGGATCTTGTGGTCCTGCACGGGCGAGGATAGCAGTATAACCAGCGCTTCGCCCTGCCGCGCGAACTGATCCGCCTTCTCGTGATGCGCCGGTCCGGCGCACGGATCCTCTTCCTGCAGTGCGCGGCGAAGGAGGAGAGCGAACTGTTCGCGCTGCTCCTTGCCGACGATTACGAACCGCCATGGCGAGAGCTTACCATGGTCGGGGACACGCATGGCCACTTCGAGGATCTGCCGCAGTTCGTCGTCGGATGGCCCAGGGCCGACCATTTCGCGAGGACGTCCGGAACGGCGGGTTTTGAGCAGCGAAAGCGCTGAGGAGCGGTCGTTGAGCATTTGCCCGTTCATCTAGGGTTGCGATGCCTTTGCAACAATCGGCTTCACAAGACCGTTTCCCTCGTTAGGGTGCCGCGCGTATCCGTGCGCGCCTGATTGGGGGATTGGGCGCCCTTTGAGTTTTCGGGAGAGAGGGATCGTGGATCCGCAAGCCGTCATTCCAGTCATCGCAGGCGTGTTCCTGCTCGCATTGCTCGGAGGCGGCGCGGTCGTCGCCACCACCCGCCAGCCGGAGTTCCTCGGTCATCCGAAGGGCCTCTACATGCTCTTCTTCGCCGAGATGTGGGAGCGCTTCTCCTACTACGGCATGCGAGCTTTGCTGATTTTTTACCTGACAAAGTGGTGGCTTTTCGACGACGGCAAGTCGAACCTGATCTACGGCGCCTATACCAGCCTCGTGTACATCACGCCGGTGCTCGGCGGCTATCTCGCCGACCGCTATCTCGGACAGCGCAGGGCGGTGCTGTTCGGCGGCATCCTTTTGATGCTCGGCCACTTCCTGATGGCCGTCGAAGGGAACGGCGGACAGAGCGATCCGATGATCAACGTCTTCTGGCTGGCCCTCGCCTTCATCATCGTCGGCTCCGGCTTCCTCAAGGCAAACATCTCCGTCATGGTCGGTCAGCTTTACTCGCTGACGGACATCCGTCGCGACGGCGCCTACACCATCTTCTACATGGGCATTAACGTCGGCGCCGCGATCGGCACGATCCTCGTCGGCTATCTCGGCGAGACCTATGGCTGGGCCTATGGCTTCGGCCTTGCGGGCTTCGGCATGCTGCTCGGCCTCGTCGTCTTCGTCCTCGGCCGCAAGTCGCTCCTTGGCGCGGGCGAGGCGCCGGCGCGGATTTCGAAGAACAAGGAGTTCGCGCTCTACGGCGTCGGCATCGCGGCCGTCGCAGTGATCTGGGCACTGATCCAGTATCAGGACGTCATCCAGACGATGCTGATCATCTCCGGCTTGGCGCTGCTCGGCTACGTCGTCTACGAGGCGTTCAAGCTCGAGCCGCACGCTCGCGACCGCATCTTCGCGATCCTGTTCCTGATCGCATTGAACCCGGTCTTCTGGGGCCTGTTCGAGCAGGCGGGCGGTTCGCTCAACCTCTACACGGACCGCTTCGTGGATCGCGCCGGCGTGCCAGCGTCGATCTTCCAGTCGATCAACCCGATCTACATCATCCTGCTGGCGCCCTTGTTCGCTTGGCTGTGGACGTTCCTCGGAAAGCGTGGGCTGGAGCCGTCGGCGCCCGCCAAGTTTGGCCTTGCGCTGCTGCAGGTCGGTGCGTCGTTCCTGGTGTTCGTCTGGGGCGCGCAGATCGTTGGCGTCGAAGTGATGACCCCGGTCATCTTCGTCTTCTTGATCTATCTGCTTCAGACCACCGGCGAGCTCTGCCTTTCGCCTGTCGGACTGTCGGCAATGAACCGGCTCGCGCCGAAGTTCATGGCCAGCCTGATCATGGGCGCATGGTTCTACATGACCGCGGTCGGCAACTTCGTCGCCGGCAAGATCGGTGAGGCCACCGGTGGCCATGACGGCGAAATGACCAAGGAAGGTACTCTTGCCGTCTACAACACCATCGGCTGGTGGACGGTTGGAATCGGTGTGGTCGTCCTGGCGCTGTCGCCGTTCGTGAAGAAGCTCATGCATCTCGACACGCTGCGCGACGACGATCGCCTGGCGGGCCGGGAGGAGCTCGCCGAGCCGCAGGCCCCGGGCATGTTCCCGCAGGGCGAAACGGCACCGCGTAACGCCTAGCCGTCGGGACGGGGGCATGATGAAGCTGAACGGGTTGGGGAGCGTCCTTGCGGTCGCTCTCCTAAGCGCCTGCGCGCAACTGACGCCGCCGCCCAAGAAGGCTGCACCGGTGCGGATCAATCAGGATCCGTATCCCTCCACCTACCATCGCTATCCGGGCGCGCTGACGGTCATCCGCGGCGCGACCGTGTTCGACGGCGAAGGCGGGCGCATCGACGGCGGCACGGTGGTCCTCGCAGACGGCGTCATCCGGGCGGTAGGCGGACCTGATACCCCCGTGCCGGCCGGCGCCTACGAAGTCGACGGGACCGGCAAGTTCGTTACGCCCGGCGTCATCGACGTGCACAGCCACCTCGGCGACTATCCATCTCCCGGCACACAGTCGCTCAGCGACGGGAACGAGGCGACGAGCCCCGTTCGCGCGGAGGTCTGGGCGGAGCATAGCGTTTGGCCGCAGGATCCGGGCTTCAGCCGTGCGCTGATGAACGGCGGCGTCACCGCGCTTCAGGTTCTGCCGGGCTCGGCGAATCTCTTCGGCGGCCGCTCGGTCACGTTGAAGAACGTGCCGGCGCGCACGGTGCAGGGAATGAAGTTCCCGGGCGCGCCCTACGGGCTGAAGATGGCGTGCGGCGAGAACCCGAAGCGGGTCTACGGTTCGAAGGGCCAGATGCCGCAAACGCGGATGGGCAATGTCGCCGTGACCCGCGCGACGTGGATCAAGGCGCAGGCATACAAGCGCAAATGGGACCGCTACAACAAGAACGGCGGGGATATGCCGGAGCGCGATCTCGCCATGGACACGCTCATGGGCGTGCTCGCCGGCAAGATCATCGTTCACAACCACTGCTACCGCGCCGACGAGATGGCGGTGATGATCGATGTGGCCAAGGAGTTCGGCTACAAGATCGGCACGTTTCACCATGCGGTGGAAAGCTACAAGATCGCGGATCTGCTTGCCGCCAACGGCATCTGCTCGGCGATGTGGGCGGACTGGTGGGGCTTCAAGATGGAGGCCTATGACGGGATCAAGGAGAACATTCCGCTGGTCGACAAGGCAGGCGCCTGCGCGATCGTCCACTCCGACGACCCGAACGGCATCCAGCGTCTCAACCAGGAAGCGGCGAAGGCGCTCGCCGACGGCCGCCGGATGGGCCTCAACATCAGCGACGAGCACGCCTGGACCTGGCTGAGCTACAATCCGGCCAAGGCGCTCGGCATCGCCGACAAGACGGGTAGCCTGAAGGTCGGGAAGATGGCGGACGTCGTGTTGTGGAACGCCAATCCCTTCAGCACTTATGCTCGACC
>Ga0247822_10001260_pt1 | contig 15328 bp, 11 predicted proteins | sample 13C_Cellulose_Da_FD_192423 | JGI IMG/M metagenome (GOLD analysis project Ga0247822, IMG submission 192423) | Soil microbial communities from agricultural site in Penn Yan, New York, United States - 13C_Cellulose_Day30 | ecosystem: Environmental > Terrestrial > Soil > Agricultural land | place...
AACTCGGGTAACGCCAACAAGATGTATGGCAAGGCCTGCGCGAACTGCCACCAGCAGGTGCACGGGTCGAATCACCCGAACGGAAAGTTCTTCTTGCGGTGACCGGGAGGCATGCGATGCGCAATAGACTGATCACACTTGCAGCACTGCTGGCCTCCGCACACGTGGCGCTGGCCCAGACGCCGCCCACCAAGCCGGCGCCGGCGGACGTACCTTCGAACGGACTCGCCGACGTCGGCGTCCGCTTCGGCAGCGACGATGGTGACGAGGCCCGCTTCGAGCGCTACCGTGACCTGCGCCCGGGCGCGGCGACCTTGTTCGAATGGACCAAGCACACCGACAGCTACCGGTTCAACGCCGGGGCGTCGAACGTCGGCTACCGCGATCAGCGCTACTCGGCCGACTACTACACCGGAAAGCTCGCAGTGAGCGGCGTGTTCGACTCGATTCCGCTCAACTACTTCTACGATGCCAACTCGTTCTGGACGACTGACGGGAATGGACGGTTCACGCTGCCCCTGGACGTCCGGCAGGGCATCCAGGGACCGACCAACTCGACCACCGATGGAACGGCGGTCGGCGTACCGTGTGCGCCCGGCGGTCCACCGGCGGCCTGCAGCGCCACCACCGCCGCCGCGGCCATCACCAACCGGTCGATCTACGCGAACACGGGCCTCTTCCCGCAGACGCAGGACATCCAGGTCCGGCGCGACATCCTCGGCGGCACGGTCAGGTACACGACGTCGCCGGCGTTTTCGTTCAAACTCGACGCGTCGACCACGTCGCGCACCGGCAACATGCCGTGGGCGGCGTCCTACGCGTTCAACAACGCCAACGAACTGGTGATCCCGATCGATCAGCGGAACAACGAGCTGAAAGCCGGCAGCGAGTGGGTGAGCAACAAGGGGATGCTACGACTCGATTACTGGGGCAGTTACTTCACCAACGACATCCAGACCCTGACCTGGGACAACCCGATCCGGGCGACGGATTTCAACAACGGCCTCGTGCCGCCCAACGGCCCATACGACCCGAGCGGCTACAGCAACGGCAACGGCCCCGCCCTCGGACAGGCCGCGCTCTGGCCGAGCAACAACCTCAACTCGATCGGCACCACGGGGATGTTCAAGTTCACCCCGCGGACGACCGTCAACGGCAACCTCACCTACACCTTCATGCGTCAGGACGAGTCGTTGCTGCCCTGGACGCTCAACTCGTCCATCAACAACCCCACCGTCCTCGCCGCGTTCCCGGGTCTTCGGCAACTGCCGCGTTCGTCGGCTGAAGCGGCGGTCAACAGCACCAACTGGCTGCTCAATTTCAGCAGCCGGGAGCTGCGGTTCGTGACCATCCAGGCCCGCTACCGCTACAACGATCACGAGAACAATACGCCTCATTTCGACGGACGGGAGTACGTGCGCTTCGATGCGGTGCCCGAGGAGTTCGTCGACGATCCGAACACGCCGTACCTCGAGGGCTTCTCGGAGTATTTCCAGATCACGCGCAAGAACCTGGACCTGAACGGGACCTTCGGGCTGAAGGCGTTCGGCTCGATCCGCGTCGGCTACGCCAACGAGGAGTACGAGCGCGAGGGGCGCGGCTTCAGCGACGTCAGCGAGAATACGTTCCGCGCCGCCTACGACGCACGACTCTTCAACTACATCGGCGTGCGGGCATCGCTCGACACCGGCCAGCGCCGCGGCGACGGTTTCATCCTGAGCGGGATCGACTACGAGGAGGGACCTGCCGGGACGCAGCCCGGGCTGCGGTATTACGACGAGGCGGACCGCGATCGCACCAAGGCGATGCTCGTCCTCAGCGCCAACCCGCACGACCAGGTCGGCGTCTTCTTCCAGTTCACGACCACGCGCGACACGTTTCTGGGCGATGAGTCGATTCCCGCGGGCCGCGAACAGTTCGGCCTGCTGAGCAACGACATCAATGCCTGGGCGGCAGGGGCGGATTACAGCCTCAACGACATGGTGCACTTCGGCCTCACCTACGGGTGGGACAAGTTCAACGCGGTGCAGAAGTCGCGCAACGCGAACCCGCCGCCCGACCCGACCTGGACCGACCCGGCGCGCAACTGGTTCCTGGACAACACCGAGAAGGTCAATACCGTGACCGCCTATGTGGACATGCTCGGGTTGATGCAGTCGAAGGCGGATCTGCGCGTCGGCTACGAGATGAACGACTCCGACAACAACTTCGACTACTACGGCCCCAGAATCGACTCGCTGACCGCCGCCGGGCAGTTCATCCCGTTGCCCAACGTCGTCAACGACTGGCGCCGCTTCACGGTGGATCTCAAGTACTTCGTGAGTGCGGCCGTCGGGATCGGCGTGGGCTACTGGTACGAGAACTTTGACGTCACCGACTGGAACACGCTCGACTTCGACCCCGGGAATTTCACGGGTGGCGGTCCGGTGGGCTTCTATCCCTCCACCGGGACGCCCCGCATCGACTGGCTGGGCGGGTTGATGACCGGCTACGGCAACCGGCCCTACAGCGGCGGCCGCTTCTTCGTGCGGATGCTCTACCGCTTCTGACCATTCGTTCCCTCTCATGTTCACGAGGGCGGCCTCCGTCGGGGCCGCCCTCTTTTTCGTTGCCGACGCGTGGTCGCGCTTGCCGGAATCCTGACGGACGGGCGGCTGCCCGGCGGTCGATTCCGACGGGTCTCTGTCGAACGGCCGCGGCACGGTCCCAATCGCGCTCAAAAGACTCACACCCAGAGGTGGCCTGTCCTTTGCTCGATCGAGAGTGAGGTTGCCGTTTCGACGGTGGCGCCGTCCGTGGGGACCGGCCGACGCCGTCCCGGGCGGCAGCCTCTTCGTGACGAGGCGAGCGATGATCGATCGAGAGAAGGTGCTCACCGTGCTGCGCCGCCGCTTCCCTGAAGCGACATCCGGTCAGCTGGCGGCCGCCGCCAACGCCATCGTCGGCTTGGACGACGAGTGGGAGATGGTCGAGCCGCACAACCTGGCCGCCCTCATCGACTGCATCAGGCGCGGCACCGAGTTCAGGTTGCTCGAACGACGGCACGACGGGCGTGGCTGATTCCCTGTTCGTGCTCCTGGTCGCCGTGCTCGGCGGCGCCGCCGTCGGTGTCGAGCGACAGTGGTCCGGCCATGCGTCGGGACCCGCCGCCAGGTTCGCCGGTGTCCGCACGTTCGCGTTGCTCGGGGCGCTGGGGGGCGTGGCTGGCCGCCTGTGGGCCTGGGACGCCGTGCCGCTGGCAGTGGTCATCCTTTCGGTGTCGGGTCTGCTGATTGTCGTCGGCTACGTCGCGGCAAGCCCACGCGACGTGGATGCGACGACCGAGACCGCGGCGCTGGTGGTGCTGGGGGCCGGTGCGTGCGCCGGCCTCGGGGAGACCGGCGTCGCCAGCGGCATCGTTGCGGTCACGGCCCTCCTCCTCCTCGAAAAGTCGCGCCTCCATGATCTCGTCGCGCGCCTGCAAGGCCCCGAGCTGGGCGCGGCGTTCCGCTTCGGGGTGATGGCGGTCGTGGTCCTCCCGCTGCTGCCAACCGGTCCGCTGGGGACCTGGGGTGGCGGCTTCCGCCCTCGGGAACTGTGGCTGCTGGTCCTGCTCTTTTCGGGCCTGAGCTTCATCGGCTACATCGCCGAGCGAATCATCGGCGCCTCGCGCGGCTACGTGATCGCGGGTTTGCTGGGAGGCATGGTGTCGTCCACGACGGTGACGCTCGGCTACGCGCGCCGCAGCCGCGATGAGGCCTCGATGGCGCGGCCGCTCGCCCAGGGAGTGATTGCCGCCAACACCGTGCTGTACGGCCGCGTGGTGCTGGCGGCCGGCATCCTGAGTCCGGCCCTGGCCCTCGCGCTGGCGCCGGCGCTGGCCGTGCCGGCTCTCGTGGGCCTGATCGCGGTCGTGTCCGGTCTGCGGGCACCGCCACAGGGTGACGCGGCTCCCGGGCCCGTGACCAGAAATCCGCTGCAACTCCGGAGCGCCCTGGAGATGGCCGTGTTGTTCCAGGTCGTGCTGATCGTCGTGGCCCTGGTCGGGGACCGTTTCGGAGCAAGCGGCCTGTTGGGAACGGCGGCCGTTCTGGGGCTGAACGACGCAGATGCGCTCACGCTGTCGATGGCGCGACAGGTAGGTGGTGGGGTGGTGTCCCCGACTTTGGGAGCGCAAGCGGTCGCCGTCGGTCTCCTCTCGAACACCATCGTCAAGGCGGGGCTGGCCCTCACCGCAGGCCGCGGCGCCTTCCGCGCCATCACGGTCGCGGTCCTGTTGCTGATGGCTGTGGCGCTCGGGGCGGCGATTGTGCTCCTGGCGAACGGGGGCTAGCGGCGGTCCGGCGGCGGCACGACGAGGACGGGCACCGCCGCGCGCTCCAGCACGTCATGGCTGGTCGAGCCGAGGAGCAGCTTCTGCGGCCGGCCCAGCCCACGCATGCCCATCACGATGATATCGGCGTTGCAGTCATCGGCCTGCGCGAGAATCTCCTTGGCTGGTTCTCCGACGCGCACGCTCACGGCCGCGACCGTGGCGGGCGGAAGGCCCGGCGCCGCCCGGTCGAGGAGCTGGCGCAACTCCTGTTGCGTCTGCGCGTCGAGCGCGGCGTCCGCGCCGGCAGCGGAGGCGCCCGCCTCGAGCAGCGGATCAACGACGGTGACGAGCGTCACGTGCCCGTGCGTCGCGCGCGCGAGCGCCAGCGCGGCGGCCAGGGCACGTTCGGAATCCGCGGAAAAGTCCACGGGGCAGAGGATGTTGGTGAACACGGTCACTCATCCTAGCCCAGGTCCCAGCCGCCAGTGGCGCAGCGCTCGACGGCGGCCGCGCCACCTCACGCGCTGGCCCGCCGAAGTCGCAGGCTGTTGGACACGACGCTGACCGAGCTGAAGGCCATGGCGCCGCTGGCGACGATCGGGCTGAGGAGAATGCCGAACGCCGGATACAGGGCTCCGGCCGCCACGGGGATGCCGATGACGTTGTAGACGAAGGCCCAGAACAGGTTCTGCTGCATGATGCGCATGGTGCGGCGCGCGAGGTGAATGGCGTCGGCCACGCCATTCAGATCGTCACGCATCAGCCTGACGTCGGCGGCGTGCGTGGCGATGTCCGTGCCCGAGGCCATCGCCATGCCCACGTCGGCCTGGGCGAGCGCGGGCGCGTCGTTGATGCCGTCGCCGACCATCACCACCCGGCGGCCCTCCGCCTGCAGCGCCCTGACGGCCTCCACCTTGCCGGCCGGAAGCACGTCGGCGATGACGCGGGAGATACCGGCCTCGGATGCGATCGCCAGAGCAGTCGCCCGCCGATCCCCGCTCAGCATGACGACAGTCAGTCCCATCCCCTCGAGACGTCGCACCGTCGCCGCGGCCTGATCGCGCAGGGTGTCAGCGAGCGCGATGATGCCGCCCGCCTGGCGATCCACCGCAACCAGCACCGCCGTCTCGCCCCGAGCCGCCGCCTCGTCGGCGAGTGCGATTAGCCCAGAAGCCTCCACGCGTTCACCGCGCAGGAAGGCCGCCGTGCCCACGAGCACGTGATGGGCGCCCACCGTGCCGCCAACACCCTTGCCTGGTATGGCCGAAAACATCGACACGGGGTCGGCCGGGAGCTGGCGCGCGTCGGCCTCACGGACGAGGGCCGCGGCCAGCGGATGCTCGGATCGCCGTTCCACCGCGGCCGCATGCCGCAGCAGCATCGCGGGATCGTGGGTTCCGATCGGGCGGATGTTGACCACCCGAGGCTCCCCGCGTGTAAGGGTGCCGGTCTTGTCAAAGACCACGGTGTCGACACCGCTCAGCCGCTCGAGCGGCTCGCCGCCCTTGATCAACACCCCTTCCGCCGCGCCGCGCCCGGTAGCCACCATCACCGCCGTCGGCACGGCCAGGCCCATCGCACAGGGGCACGCGATGATCAGCACGGCGACGGCCGGCAGCAGCGCGCGTACCACTGACGGTTGCTCGGGGAGGAGCCACCAGAGTCCGAACGTGAGCACCGCAATGCTCAGGACCACCGGCACGAACACGCCCGAGATGCGGTCCGCCAGGCGTTGAATCGGCGCCTGAGAGGCTTGCGCCTCGCGCATCAGCCGCATGACCTGCGCCAGCACGCTCTGGGCTCCCACTGCCGTCGCTTCGAGCTCGAAGGCGCCCGATCGATTGATGGTGGCGCCGACCACCCGATCGCCGGCCTGTTTGTCGACGGGAACGGATTCGCCCGTGAGCATCGACTCGTCGACCGCGCCAGTGCCGGCGAGGATGCGTCCATCCACCGGAAACCGCTCGCCCGGGCGGACGATGACGAGATCGCCGGTGCGCACTTGCGCGATCGCGACATCCACCTCGGTGCCGCCGCGGCGCACGCGCGCGACCGAGGGCTGCAGCCTGGCGAGTTGCCGGAGCGCGGACAAGGTCTCCATCTTGGCTCGGGCCTCGAGCGCGTGGCCCAGCAGCAGCAGCGCCAGGATGAAGATGATCGCCTCGTAGTAGACGTCGGGGCTGGCCCCGCTGGCCAGGAACAGGCCGGGCGCCAGCGTCGCCGCCAGCGAATACGCGAAGGCCGCGCCGGTGCCGACGGCGACCAGGACGTTCATGTCGGCGGAGCCGTGGCGCACGGCCTTCCAGGCGCGGACGTAGAAGTGGCGACCGGCCCAGGCCATGGTCACGACGGCCATCCCAAGCAGGGCCGAGAGCAGCCACCCGCGTGGCGCCTGATAAAGCGTGGGCCACACGTCGCGCAGCCGGGGATCGATGAACGCCATCACCCGGCGCTGGAGCGGGTCGGCCGAGGCGTGGCCGGCGTGATCGGCGGCGGCCATCAACGGCATCGACAGGATCATCGCCGTGAGCCCCAGGCCGAGGGCGGCCACCGCCTTGACGAGGAACTGGCGATACTCCGCCCGCTGCGCGGCCTCGCGGGCATTGTCCTCCGCCAGCGCGTCGGTCACCGGCTCGGGCAGGCGCGCCTCGTAGCCGGAGTCGTTGATCGCCGCCACGAGCACCTCTGGCGACGACACCCGCGCGTCGTAGGCGACGGTGGCGGAGTGCATCATGAGGTTGACCGAGGCCTCGGTGACGCCTGGAACAGATCGCAGGGCGCGCTGCACGTGCGCCTGGCACGCGGCGCACGTCATCCCTTCGACCGGCAGCGTGACCTGGACGGGGAGCGAAGCGGCCGCCTCGGAAGGAGCGGGCATACCTCCCAAGTTACAGGTTCAAAGTGCAAAGTCCAAACGTTGAACCTTGACACTTGGACCTTGAACAGTGGCGCTCGCTCTACCCGGCGTCTTGCAGCGTGATCCTGGCGTCGGCTGCGGCGGTGGGGGAGCCAGGCGGTCCCGCAAAGAGCGGGTTCACGTCGAGCTCGGCAATCGCCGGGCAGAGGGCCATGAGCCGGTCCAACCGCAAGATGACCTGTTCGAGTGCGGCGAGGTCGGCCGGCGGGCGTCCCCGGGCGCCGTCGAGGAGCGGAAATCCTTTCACCGCCCGGATCATCTCGCGCGCGTCGAGGTCCGACAGCGGATGGACGCGGAACGCGACATCCTTCAAGACCTCCACGAAAATGCCCCCCAGTCCGAACATCAGCAGCGGCCCGAACTTGGGATCCCTTGTCGCCCCGAGTATTACCTCTGTACCGTGCAGCGCCTGCTGTTGCAGCACCAGCGTGGTTCGCGGATCGCGCGTGGCCGCCGCCTGGGTCATCGCGACGTAGGCCGTCCCGGCAGCCTCGGCTGAGGTCAGGCCGACCCGGACACCGCCCACCTCCGACTTGTGGACGATCAGCGATGAGCTCACCTTGGCCACGATCGGGCTGCCGAGTTCGGCAGCAGCGGCGACGGCCTCGTCGCGGCTCCGAACTTCACGCCAGGGCAACACCGGGATGCCGGCGTGCTCGAGGACGCGCTGAGCCTCGGCGAGCGTCAACTGGCATCGACCCTCCGCCCGTGCGCCGGAGATGATGGCGTCGATGGCGGAGGAGGAGATGTCGCTGAAGGCACGCCGCCGTCCGGTCGGGCGTGCGAGCCAGTGGCCGTGCCGCACCAGGGCCGCCAGGGCCCGGGCCGCGTCTTCGGGAAAGGTATACACGGCCAATCCGGCGCCGCGCATCAAGTCGATGGCTTCACGGGAACGGACGTTGCCCATGAAGCAGACGAGGATGGGCTTCTGGCAGCCGGAGGCGCCCCGGACGATGCCCTGCGCCACGGACGGCCCGTCGATCATCTCGAGGGAGGTGAAGATGACGACGAGGGCGTCGACGCCCGGATCCTCGGCCACCGCACGGATCGACGCTTCGTACTGGGGGGCCTCGGCCGTGGCAATCATGTCGACCGGGTTGGTGACGCTGGCCTCGGGCGCGACCGCGGCGCGAATCAGCCCCTGTGTCTCGGGCGAGAGCGTGGGAATCTGGAGACCGAGCTCGATACACGCATCAGTGGCGAGAATCGCGGGCCCGCCGGAGTTCGTGACGATGCCGACGCGGGTGCCCGCCGGGACGGGCTGGCTGGCGAACGCCGTGGCGAAGACGAACAGCTCCTCGATGCTGGTCGCCCGGATGACGCCGCTCTGGGCGAACAGCGACTCCACGGCGTTGTCCGCCCCCGCCAGCGAGCCCGTGTGCGACGCGGCGGCACGGGCCCCGGCCGCCGTGCGGCCCGACTTGACGGCGATGATCGGCTTCTTTTTCGACACCCGCTGGCAGATTTCGAGGAAGCGCTGCGGGTTGCCGAAGCTCTCCAGGTACATGAGGATCACGCGCGTCTGCGGATCCGCCTCCCAGTACTCGAGCAGGTCGTTGCCCGACACATCGGCCTTGTTTCCGAGGGACACGAACATCGACAGCCCGAGCCCGCGCTCGCGCAGCAGGGCCAGAATGGCTTCGCCGAGCGCGCCGGACTGCGACGAGAAGGCGACGCTACCCGGTATCGGCTCGTTGTCCGAGAACGACGCCTGAAGGCGGACCGCCGGGTCCATGTTGATGACGCCCATGCAGTTGGGACCGACCAGGCGGATGTCGTACTGCTTGATGATGCGCACCACCTCGCGCTCGAGCGCGAGCCCGGCCGCGCCGGTCTCCTTGAAGCCGGCCGTGATCATGACGACGGCGCCGATGCGCTTGCGGCCGCACGACTCGAGCGCCGCGAGGGCGTGCGGTTTCGGCACGGCGATGACCGCCAGATCGACGGCATCGGGAATGTCTTCGACGCTCGCGTAGCACTTGAGGCTGTGGACGACCGCCGCGTTGGGATTGACGGGGAACACCTGCCCCTGGAACTCGAAGGTCAGCAGGTTGTGGAGGATGGCGCCGCCGACGCTGCGCCGGTCCCGTGAGGCGCCGATCACGGCCACGGCACGCGGCCGGAACAGGACGTCCAGCGAGGACATCAATGCACGCTGCAGGAGCCGGGGCCGTCGGGATGACCGCAGCTGCCGCAGGGGCCCACCGCCGGCGACGAGGCCTGCGCGCGGGACGGGGCGCTCACGGCAAACACCGACAGGCGCTTTTCCAGGTCGTGACTGTGGCACTCAGGGCACGCGAGCTCGGTCGATTCACGCACCAGCAGCTCGAACTCCCGATGACACGCCCGGCACTCGTACTCGAACAGAGGCATGGGGAAAGCATAGCAGTTTGACAGAATCTGTTGGTCTCTTGATGTCTCGATCTGGTGATCGAATCTGGAGATCAGGTGATCGGACGGTCTATCAGGTGATCTATCTGGTGATGGCTGCTAGATACTTCGCCAGATAGATCCCCCGATCAAGAGATCGTTCGATCGATCGCCACATCACCAGCTCAAGAGATCACCAGATTCTTCCCTGTCCAGTACAATCTATCTGTGCGTTCCATCATCGCCGCCGTCATGCCCGCGCCCTTCAGTTCGATCGAGCTCCGCGAGTTCAAGGAGCCCGAGCTCGAGCCTGGCGGCATCCTGCTGAAGACGATCTTCTCGGAGGTGTGTGGCACCGACGTGCATCTCTGGCACGGCCGCTTGAGCGGCGTGCCGTACCCGATCATCCCGGGGCACGTGTCGGTCGGCACCATCGCGAAGATGCGCGGGACGATTACGCTGGCCGACGGTCACCCGGCGCGCGAGGGCGATTCGCTGGTGTTCTTCGACGTGCACCGTACCTGCGGGCGCTGCTATGCCTGCGCGAGCGGCACGCCGACGAAATGCGCGGAGCGCAAGGTCTACGGGATCACCGATGCCGCCGCCGATGGCCTCTTCGGCGGCTGGAGCGAAGCCATCTACCTCGAGCCCGGCGTCGTTGCGGCGCGGCTGCCCGATCGCGTGACCGCCGAGGACTACATCGGTGCGGGCTGCGGGTTGATCACCGCCGTGCACGCCGTCGATCGAGCTGCGCTCAGGCTCGGCGACCGCGTCCTGGTGCAGGGCACCGGCGCCGTGGGCCTCAGCATCGTCGCCCTGGCCCGGCTGTCGGGCGCGGCCACCGTCATCGCGGCCGGCGCACCGTCCGACCGCCTGGAGCTGGCCCGGCAGATGGGCGCCGACCTGACGCTCGACATCACCAAGACGAGCGGCGAGGAGCGCCGGGCCCTCGTCGCCGGGCTCACCGGGGGCCGTGGTCCCGACGTGGTCGTCGAGGCCTCTGGATCCGCTCGAGCCGTAGAAGAGGGTCTGGACCTGGTCCGGGAAGGCGGGCGCTACGTCATCGCCGGCCACTACACGGACGCGGGCCCAAGCACGATCAACGCGCACGAGCACATCAACCGCAAGCACCTCGAGATCCGCGGGTGCTGGGGCAGCGAGGCGGGCCACTTCATGCGCGCCCTCACCATCCTGGACCAGCACGCGAGTCACCTTCCGTGGCGGGCGATCGGTGCTCGAGTCTATTCGCTCAACCGTCTCAACGAGGCGTTGGCCGACGCCGAGACCATGCGCCTGCCGAAGGCGGTGGTCGACCCGCAGCTGCGGGCCTGACCGCACCCGAGCGGTATACTGTAAGGATGTCTACCCGCACGACCGAGTCACAGGGCGTGGCCAACGCCCTCCGCCGCAACGTCGCGATCATCGCCCACGTGGACCACGGCAAGACCACGCTGGTCGACGCGATGTTCCGGCAGGCCGGCGTCTACCGATCCAACGAGCGGGTCGCCGAGCGGGCCATGGACAGCAACGAGCTGGAGCGCGAGCGCGGCATCACCATCCTGGCCAAGAACACCGCTGTTCACTACGGCGACGTGCTGATCAACATCGTGGATACGCCGGGGCATGCGGACTTCGGCGGAGAGGTCGAACGCGTACTGTCGATGGTGGACGGCGTGGTGCTGCTCGTGGACGCGGCCGAGGGCCCGTTGCCGCAGACCCGCTTCGTACTGCGCAAGGCGTTCGAGAGCGGACTGCCGCCGGTCGTGGTGATCAACAAGATCGATCGCGCCGACGCGCGCGCGCAGGAAGTGCTGAACGAGGTCTACGACCTGTTCATCGATCTCGACGCCACCGAGGACCAAATCGAGTTTCCCGTCCTCTACACGAGCGGGCGCGCGGGGACGGCCACTACCGACCTCGCCGTGCCGGGGGAGAGCCTGCGGCCCCTGTTCGATGCGATCGTGGCCAAGGTGCCGCCGCCGATCGGCGATCCGCAGGCCCCGCTGCAGATGCTGGTCGCCAACCTCGACTCGAGCGACTACCTCGGGCGGATCGCCATCGGGCGTATCTTCAACGGACGCGTCGCGCTCAATTCCCCGGTCGTCGTGCTCAAGCTCGATGGATCCGTGCAGCCGCTGCGTGTGACCAAGCTGTTCGCCTTCGAAGGGCTGAAGCGGGTCGAGATTGCCGAGGCGGCGGCGGGGGACATCATCTGCCTCGCCGGCATCGAGGACATCAACATCGGCGAGACGATCGCGGACCCCGAGCACCCCAATCCGCTGCCGCCGATTGCCGTCGACGAGCCGACCGTGTCGATGGTGTTCGGCATCAACACCTCGCCGATGGCCGGCCGGGACGGGCAGTACGTCACGTCGCGGCACCTGCGCGAGCGGCTCGATCGCGAGCTCCTCGGCAACGTGTCGCTGCAGGTCGAGAGCACCGACACCCCCGAGCAGTTCAAGGTCCTCGGCCGAGGCGAGCTGCAGCTGGCGATCCTGATTGAGATGATGCGGCGCGAGGGTTACGAGCTGCAGGTCTCCCGTCCCGAGATCGTCACCAAGGTGATCGACGGCCAGCGAATGGAGCCGGTCGAGGACCTGGTGATCGACGTGGCCGAGGAATTCCAGGGCACCGTGATCGCGAACTGTGGGGGGCGGCGCGGGACCATCACCAAGATGGTCAATCACGGATCCGGCCGGGCCCGGCTGGAGTTCCGCATCCCCGCGCGCGGGCTGATCGGGTTCCGGTCGCAGTTCCTGACCGAGACCAAGGGCACGGGCATCATGAACCACCTCTTCGCCGGCTGGGAGCCTTGGGCGGGCCCGATTCCGTCGCGAGGCACGGGCGTGATGGTGGCCGACCGGACCGGGGTGGCGACCGCCTACGCCATGTCGAACCTCCAGGAACGGGGCGTGATGCTCATCGAGCCGCAGACCACGGTCTACGAAGGCATGATCGTCGCCGAGCACGCCCGCCCCAACGATCTCGACGTCAACATCACCAAGGAGAAGAAGCAAACGAACATGCGCGCGTCCACCGCCGACGAGGCCATCCGCCTGGTGCCGCCGCGCCTCCTCGGGCTCGAGATTGCCATCGAGTTCATCAACGACGACGAGCTGGTGGAGGTGACGCCGCGGGCGATCCGGCTTCGGAAGAGGGTGCTGGCCCAGAACCTCCGGCCGAGGAAAGACGATGCCTGAAGGCGAGGGCGTCGGGTTCCCACTAGTAGACAAAAGCCATCCCAACCGCCGACTTCGTCCCTGTAAGTTGTTGATGCAATTAGGGATCAGAAAGTCACGAATCTTGCAGTGGGAGATCGCACCATGCGGCTCTCGCGGCTGGTGCTCCTCCTGTTCCTCGCCGCCCAGTTGTGGGACGGCATCTTTACGTGGGTCGCGGTCGACACCCACGGCCTGACCGCGGAAGGCAACACCATTCTCGCCGCGTGGATGATGGTGATCGGGCCGACGGCCACGCTTCTCGCGGCCAAGCTGGGCGCGGCCGCCGGCGGTGTCCTGCTCTACTCGCGCGGCGTGCATGGCATCCTGGCCGGCCTCACCGTGCTCTACGCTGTGGGGGCGATTGGTCCCTGGCTGATCCACTACAGCGTGCTCTGATCCTGCGGCGCCCGCGCCTTCACACAATTCGCATCGTTCCGCCTGCCAGTGCGATGGCCGCCGTGGCCGCGCGGGGTGGCGCGCGTCGAACAGCTGTAGTCTCGGGCAGAGGCCCCAATCCGTCCGCCGGCCGGTTCGTGTTTACACTGTCGCAAAGGGACACAATATGTAGTGACTCCGTCTCCGGAAACCGCTAGTATCAGCTGCACCCAACCGTGGGACGGAACGACGCCCGTAGAGGTGCGGCGTCGAAGGAGATGAGATGGCAAAGAAAGCCAAGAAAGCGAAGACCGCCAAGGCCGCAAAGCCTGCCGCGAAGAAGACCGCGAAGAAAGCTGCGAAGAAGTCGGCCCGCAAGCCGAATGCCGCGTTCATGCGGCCGGTGACACCGAGCGCCACGCTCGCGGCGGTGATCGGCGACAAGCCGATGCCGCGCACCGAAGTGACCAAGAAGCTCTGGGTGTATATCAAGAAGAACGGCCTGCAGGACGCGAAGAACCGGCGTCAGATCAATGCCGACGACAAGTTGAAGCCGGTTTTCGGTGGCAAGCCCTCGGTCAGCATGTTCGACATGACCAAGCTGGTGGGCAAGCACCTGAAGTAGCTTCAGGCGAACTCGGCCGCGTACAAGCCACGGAATCGCGGAGCGCGCGCGTCCTCGTCGGACGCGGCTCCCCGTTTCCGTGGCTTGTGCGTTTCTGGGGCTGCCTTCTTCCTCTCCTACGGGAAGATGCCGAGCTCCATGTAACTGCGCGCCACCTTGTGGATGGCGTTCACGAACGCCGCGATCCGCAGATCGGGGATCCGCGGATGCGCGCGCCTGGTGGCGAGCAAGTCCTGGAAGGCGCTGATCATCGTTTCTTCGAGTCCCGAGTTCACCAGATCGGCTTCGTCGGGTCCCTTGGCCATGGCCGCGCGCTCGGTGTCCGAGAAGCGCTTGCCCGTGGCGCCCTCGATCGCCTTGAGCATCTGCAGCTCGTTGGCCTGCTCGTGCCGCTTCGACAGGCGCCCGAACCGCACGTGCGACAAATTCTTCAGCCACTCGAAGTACGACACGGTGACGCCGCCGGCGTTGCAGTAGATGTCGGGGATCACCATGATGCCCTTCTCGCGGAACACCGGGTCGGCCTCCGGGGTCGTCGGACCGTTGGCGCCCTCGAGGATGACGCGCGCCTTGATGCGCGGCGCGTTCTCCGCCGTGAACACGCCTTCGAGCGCCGCCGGCAGCAGCACGTCGCAGTCGAGCTCCAGGGCGGCCGCGGTGTCGGGCAGGTCGGTGGCGCCGGGGAATCCGAGGATCGATCCGGTCTGCTTGCGGTGCTGGAACACGGCCTCTTCGTCGAGGCCCGCCGCGCTGAGAATGGCGCCCTCGCGCTCGGCGATCGCGATGATCAGGGCGCCGCCCTCGCGGCAGAACTTGGCCGCGTGATAGCCGACGTTGCCAAGGCCCTGCACGACGATGCGCTTGCCCTCGAGGCCCGGTGACAGCCCCAGCCGGGCCATCTCGTCCGGCTGTGCGCACGCTTCGCGCAACGCGAAGAAGAGCCCGCGGCCCGTCGCTTCGCGACGGCCGCGCACGCCACCTTGTGTCACCGGCTTGCCGGTCACGCATCCCATCGCGTCGAGCTGTCCGGGGTTGAGCGCCGCGTAGGTGTCGGCCATCCACGCCATCTCGCGCTCGCCCGTGCCGTAGTCGGGCGCGGGTACGTCGATGCCAGGCCCGATGAAGCGCTTCTTCACGAGCTCGTGCGTGTAGCGCCGCGTGATGCGTTCAAGCTCGTCGACCGAGTAGTTCCCAGGCTCGATCTTGATGCCGCCCTTGGCGCCGCCGAACGGCACGTCGACGATGGCGCACTTGTAGGTCATGAGCGCGGCGAGCGCCATCACTTCCTCTTCGTAGACTTCAGGGCTGTAACGGATGCCGCCTTTCACCGGCAGCTTGTGATGACTATGCTCCGCACGCCAGGCGTGGATGACCTCGATGGTGCCGTCGTGGCGGCGCAGCGGGAAGTCGAAGCGGTAGACGCTGTTGCAGACGCGAATCTGCTCGAGCAGCCCTTTGGGATAGTCGGTGAACTTCGCTGCCGCCTCGAAGTACTGAGTAACCTGGTCGAAGAAGTTGGCCTGCCC
>Ga0247822_10001261_pt1 | contig 15326 bp, 6 predicted proteins | sample 13C_Cellulose_Da_FD_192423 | JGI IMG/M metagenome (GOLD analysis project Ga0247822, IMG submission 192423) | Soil microbial communities from agricultural site in Penn Yan, New York, United States - 13C_Cellulose_Day30 | ecosystem: Environmental > Terrestrial > Soil > Agricultural land | place...
CGATTCAGTAGAGGCAATCGAAACGGGTACTAAAACCGGCCCCGTCGTTCCGACGGCAGCTCGGTCGCGGGACAGAATCAGCCGACGAACAGCCCGGTCCGGGCCAACCCCGCCAGCGACGCTTCAAGTTTGGCCTCCAGCTCCCCCGGCGGGACGACTTCCGCCAGCTCCGCCGCGAGTGCCGCCCGATCCCGGGTGCCGTCCATCAACTGGACCAGCTTCCGCTCGGCATCCCCCTCCAAGTGCAGCGTCAAGTGGAACAAGGTGGTGACCGAGGGGCCGTGCCGCGCCTGGACCCGGGCGAGGGGGTTGGCGGTCGGCCGCTCCCCGGGGGTGAAGGCGACGGCCGGCCGGTGCCGGTGCAGGTCCAGCAGCCCGGTCGTGTAGGCGTCGAGGACCACCGACGCGACCTCCTGCGGCCGCACGCTGTCCGGGTCGCTCGGGGCGACCAGCCCGGCCGCCGTCCGGGTCAGCTCGTCGAATGGGATCCGCTCCGGGGACCGCTCGAAGACCACCGCCAGGATCGCCTTCGGCAGCGGCCGATCGACCGTGGCCCGGAGCCCGGAGGCCGCCTCGAAGGTCATCGCCGCCCCGGGGGCGAGGTTGACTTCCCCGTCCGCCGGCCGGCCGATCACCGATGCCGACAGGCCCGACACCACCGCGGGGAGCGGCTCGGCCGTCGGGGCGTGGCGGTCGTGGCAGAGGAGTGTGTGGCGGAACCGGCGGAGCTTCAGGAAGTCGAGGTACTGCTCCTTGAGCACCGGGTCGTGCCGCCGCATGCCGCCGAGGATGCCAGCGACCGGCGGCGGGAAGCCGGCCGTGCGCATCGTCGAGACGACCGACTCGGCGACGAACTTCAGCCCGAACGCCCGGGCGTGTTCGACGAACTGGTGGAAGTAGACCGGGTCGTTCACCTCCGACAGGTCGTCGTGGTAGAGCATGTGCGTGTCGGCCGGGTCGGCCGCCGCCTTCGCCTCGGCGACGGCCGCCGCGGCGAGGATGTCGCCGGCGTCGCCCACACCCTTGACGAAGAAGTCGAGGAACTCCCGGGCGTCGGCGATCTTCTTGCCCGGTTCGGTCGCCCCCAGGGTGTGGAACTTGAGCATGTCCCAGAGCAGCCGGCGGAAGTGGCCCCCGGGGAGCGTGTTGTAACTCACGTACCCGATCCCGTCCGGGGCCAGCGCCTGCCGGTAGTGGGCGAGCAGCCGGTCGCGGACCGGGGCCGGCACCCACGAGTAGAGCCCGTGGGCAGCCACGTAGTCGAGCGAACCCGGCTCCGGCTCCCACGTCATCAGGTCGGCGTGGTGCAGGGCGACATTCGTCAGCCCGAGTTCGGCCGCCACCGCCCGGCCACGCTCGATGGCCGCCCGCGACAGGTCGAGGCCGATGAACCGGGCGTCCGGCAGAGTGAGGGCGGCGGCCATCAGGTGGGTGCCGTCCCCGCAGCCGACCTCCAGATACCGGCACCGGTCCGGGGGGCACGGGGAGAGCCCGAACAGTGAGCCGACGACAAAAAGCCGGTCCGGGTGGGCCTGCGGGACGGCCCGGGTCTCGTAAGCGACCTGGTCGTAGGAGAACGGGGCGTCCACGGATCGTCCTCGGGTTGGGGCCAGCCGAGTATAACACGCCCGCCCGGTCCTTCGCCGGCGCGATCCACAGCCTGCAAGCGACGAGGCTCACTCCATTCGAAACAGGTAAGCGGTTCCGTTATCGTTCAGCGTGGCGACGTGCCGTCCGTCGGCGGCCACGCTCACCCCCGTCACTCGACCGGGTAGACGGACGGTTTGGCGAACCCTCCCCGTTCCCCACTCCCGGACCTCCAACCGGGGGTCGTCGCTCCCGTCGTCGCAGACGAAGCCGACATACGACCGGGCGTCCGGCAGGAACGCCGCCTCGTAGACCCGGCCAGGGCCGCCGTCTGGATTGGTGACAGGCGTCTCGTCCCAACCCTGGCCCGTGAGCTGGTACTGGATCGGTCGTGCAACATCTCCCCCAACTACGAGCAGTCGTGTCCCGTCGGCCGAGAAGACGGGAACGCCGCCCGACCCGGTCGGCACCAGGCGGGTGGGCTGCAACTGGCCCCCGGTTACACGGAATACTCGAACCCCGACCTGGCGCTCCACCGCGGCCACCCATGTCCCGTCGGGGGTGACCGCGCACCGCCCCCACCCGCCGGCCGCCCGCTGATCGGACTGGGGAGCGTAGCCCTGATCGCGCCACTCCCAGAGGGTCAAGGCGCGGGACGCACTGGTGAGGAGGTGTCCCCCGTCGGGGGTCAGGGCCAGGTCGAACACGGCGTCCGGGTATTCGAACGGGACCGGGGCAGGGTCTGGCGTGTCGAGTGACCAGACCGTGAGTCCGGGTCCGTTGCCTGCTTGGACCACATGGGTGGCGTCCGCGCTTACGGCAAAGCGGCCGGCCGCCGTCCCGGTCCGAGAGGCAGTCAGTTCGCGGCCGACCGCCGGGGCGGAGCCAGTCAGATCCCAAAACCGAACCCGGCCGTCCGCGTGGGCGGCGACCAGCGTCCCGTCGGCCGCCAGCACCGCACCGTTCACCCGCGAAGCCGCGTCGAACGGCACCCTCTCGGCGGGCCGTGACCCACCCAGGTCCCACGCCCGCAGGGCGGTCCCGCCTGTGTAGAGTCGGTTCGCGTCCGGGCCGTAGGCCAGCCGCACGCCCGACCCACCTTCACCCGGGAGGTCCACGGCCGGCAGCGGGCGGGGGGCCGGGCCAGACAGGTCGAACCGGAGCACGCTGGAGCGGAGCGTGCTCACCGCCAACTGCCGGCCGTCCGGTGATACCGCGAACTCCACGTATCCGCTGGCGTCGGAGTCCCGGGCGATCAGTCCGGCGTCTTCCAGGCCGGCCCCTCCGAGGCGCCAGGCCCGCACCGAGGCCCCCGGATCCTCCGCCGTGAAATCCGCGGTGTAAAGGGTCTTCCCGTTGGTGCCGAAAGCAGCCCCGATCCAGAACCGGCCGGGGCGTTGTAGGACGGCGAGTTCGGTCGGGGTCTCCCGCGACAGATCCCACAGGCGGACCGCCACGTTCTGGCAGTTGATCGCCAGTGTCGAGCCGTCGGCGGACACGGCCAGCGCCTGCACCCGTGTGGACGCCAGCCTGTCGAAATCCAGCGGAGTCAGGGTGAAGGTTCGCCGCGGGCGCGGCCCGCCCCGCGAGACGTCCCACACGGTCAACCGCCCGTCGCTCTCGGCGGTCAGGAGCGATCCGTCGGGTAGGAAGGTAAAGCACGCGACCGCCGCAACGGGGAGTCGCCCGAGAGGTTTGGCTACCGGTTTGGCTACCGGTTCGGACACGTCGTAGAGTGCCGTCGGGCCGAGCAGTTCGCCCGCGGCCAACGTCCGGCCGTCCTTGCTGACGGCGATCCGGCCGAGAGATACTCCGTCCCACTCGATCGTGCCCGTCGGGGCGAGTGTCGAGGGATCCCAGAGGGAGACACGCCGGATCGGGCGTGACGCGCTGAGAGTGGCGACCCACTTCCCGAGCGGGTGGGGAACGATCACCCCCACCCCGCCGAAGTGCTGCCGGACGCCCGACCCGATGACCCCCACCAACTCCGCTGGCGCGCCAGTCCACCGCTCGGCCACTGGTATCTGGGCCGGGTCCAGCCGGATCGGCCCGCCGGCCGCGCGGACCGAGGGCGCTGTGTGCTCCGACTGATCGCTGTCGGCCATCCGCTCCGACGTGCCGCGGGATACGACCCAGGCCACGACCCCGACCACAGCAGTCGTCAGCAGCACGCCCGCGGCCACGGCCGGGTACCAACGGGCGCTGGGCGGGCACGCGGCAGGCAGGAATGCCACGGTCGCGGCGGTCGTTGCGTCCAGGGTCGGACCCAGGTCCGAGCCGGAACTCGGGTCACACCGGGGAGTATCCTGTGCGGGCCAGACGAGGGTTGCCGCAGGCGGTTCGACGCACGGTAAGGACTGGGACAGGGCGCGTGCCGCGGCCGCCACCTCCCGGGCCGTGCCCGGTCGTTCGTCGGGGCTTTTGGCAAGCAGCCGGGTGATGAGGTCGGACACCTCGCCGGGAAGGGCCGGGTTGAGCGACCGGGTCGGCGGGGGGTCCGTCTTGAGCACGTACAACATCGCGGTGAACGGGTTCGGGCTTTCGAACGGCTGTCGGCCGGTCGCCATCTCGTACAGGACCGCCCCCAGGCTGAACAGATCCGTCCGGCCGTCCACCGGGTCTCCGCTCACCCGCTCCGGGCTCATGTACGCCGGCGTTCCGATCAACTCCCGGTTGGCGGTGATCTGGTGAAGTGGTACGTCCGTCGCCCGGGCCAGGCCGAAGTCCAGGATCAGGCACCGGCGGAACCGGGCGCCGGGGTCGGCCGCCGGCTCAGCCTCCAGCCAGACGTTGCTCGGCTTGATGTCGCGGTGAACGATGCCCTTTGCGTGGGCGGCGGCCAGCCCCTCGGCCACGTCGTGGGCCACCTGGAGCAGCACGTCCAGCGGTGCGACTGGCTCGCGGTTGAGCCGGTCTTCGAGGGTTTCCCCGCGGAGCAGCGGCAGGACGAGGTACGGCACTCCGTTCGCGTCGCCGACCTCGTAGACCGGGATGACGTACTCGCTCTCGACCGCGGCCTGGACGCTGGCCTCGCGGAGGAACCGCGCCCGGGCGGTCGGGTCGGCCACGGCCTCGGGCAGGATGAGCTTGACCGCGACCTGCCGGCCGTCGCGACTATCTTCGGCCCGGTACACCGCCCCCATTCCGCCTTTCCCCAGTTGCTCGAGCAGGCGGTACTCCCCGACCCGGTCCGGGTGTGAGGGCCTTCGCCTCACAGGCGTGCGGAATCCGGTGGGGTATTTGTCCTCCGGGGGGCGGATGGTCCCGGCCGCGTGTAGCTGTCCCCCGATGTCCACGGAGCTGCTGTCCTCGGCCCGGCGGAGGTCGGCGAGCAGCTCGCTCAACTGGGGGATCAGGTCCGGGCGGTCCGGGCACAGTTCCCGTGCCGGCGGGTCGCGACCCTCCGCGCGGGCCGCCCGCCAGGCGTTGACGTACGGCAGGAGCGGGTCGTGCAGGGACATCGTCGAGACCTGAGCGGACGGGCTACCGGGCGCGGCGCCGCTGCCGCCGAGTGTACCCGGCGGCGCGGCGAGCCCCAAGGCGGTCCCGGAAGTGACGCCGGCCTTCGGGCGAGGGATCTTGCCCTTACCCTACGGCCGGCTCACGAAGCGCGATCCGCTAGAAGAACCGCCGGTACTCGGCCCGCACGACGTCCTTGTACCACACCTCGCCGGTGAGGGACCGGCCGTAGCCGATGTAGATGTCGTTCCGATACTGGCTGTTGCAGTCGTCTTTGCCGAACCCGAGCCGCAGGCCGAGCTTGGCGTTCACGATCGTGGCGCCGCGGGCGTTCACCACCTCGTTATCGGCCAGCTCCTTGCCGTTGAGGACCGTCCAGCCGACGACCTCCGCCACCGGGGCCACGTACCCGCGGTCCCCCCGGACGGCCATGACACTGGTGCCCAGCCCGTAGCGCAGGACGTTCCCGGTGAAGTCGCTCCGCGGGCTGAGCGGGATCTGGTCGCGCAGCTCGCCGAACATTTGCCACCGGGGGGACATCTGCCGCAGGTAGAGCAGCCCCGGCTCCAGCCACCAGTTACCCGTCCCCAGCCCGTCGAACGTGTTGCCGCTCGGGGCGATCGCCCGGAGTTGGAAGGTGAGGACCTGGTCCGGGCAGTACACCAGGGCGTACTTGAAGCCGAAGCTCACGTCGCTGAGGCCCTCGGTGTTCCGGTTCACGTCCGGGTTGAGGAACCGGATGGGGACGGTCAGGAACGCCGACAGCCGGGGGGCGAACGCATACTCGAAGTACGGGGCGAGTTCCTGGTAATCGACGCTCGTCTCGGGCAGCGGCGGGCCGTGGGCGTCGAGCTGGGGTGGCGTGACGTCCCGAAAGCAGCCGCACTTGGCGTAGAAGAACTCGGCCCGGTCCGGCCGGTTGTTGCGGTACGCGGTGTCGTACCGGAGCCGGAACATGGTCACCGGAACGGCGTTGTCGATGTAGCCCCCGAGCGCGACAGCGGCCGACTCGCCCACCCCCGCCCCGGCCAGGGTGCTGGCGAACGACGGCGTCGGCTCGGTGGCGGCAGCGACGGGTGCCGACGGGGTCAGGTCCGGCAGCGTGCCCGGCGTCGGCTCGGCCGGCGGGGTGGCCGGGAAGAGCGAATACGGTTGACCCGGCGTAACAGAATAAGGCTGGGTCGGCGGGCACGCGGGCGGTGGCGGGCAACCCGGGGGTTGAGTGTGTTGAGCGGCGGCCCGGTCAGCGACCAGGGTCGTGGCGGTCACCGCCGTTGCCACGCGGAAGAGTTTGCCAAGCCGGGACATCCTGTCCTCCTGGGCGCGTCCGTGCGCCTCGTCACGATCGTGAAACGGTTCGGAGACGACCTCACTCCTACATCGGTCGGTCGCGCAGGGGGCACGAGTTGCACAGAACCCGCGCATCCCGCCCGTCCGGCGAGGCGGTCGGAGGGGGTGGCCCGGATGGCGGGGTTGTAACGATTTCGCGGCTCGCCAATGTAGGGTGGGTCGAGTCTTCGAGGCCCACCGTTTTGACGCACGACGGTGGGCCTCGAAGACTCGACCCACCCTACTTCTCCCCCGAACCGATCCGGCGGCTGCGGAGTTCGTCGGAGAGCACCTCGATCGGGTCGCCGGCCCGGTCCCGGTCGGTTGCGAGCCGGGACCGCACCTGATCGACGACACCCCCCAGGGTTTGCTGGCTGGCGACCGCCTTCTCCAGCAGCGGGAACAGCCGGTTGGTCGAGGCGTCCACCTTCCACCCGTACCGCAGCAGGGGCGGGCCCGCCGCGAGCTTGTCGCCGACGCCGGACTGGACCGGCTCGGGGTCCGCCACGTTCAGGAGCACCAGCCGCACCCCTGGCGTGGCCGGCAGGCCGTCCACCCGGACGGCGAACCGGGCCGCCGCACGCTCCGAGTACCGCAGGCTGCGCGACGTGTGCAGCCACCGCCGGCCGTCCGGGCCGACCCAGTCCCGACCCTGGTAGTACACCAGGACCACGTCGTTGAGCCACCGGTCCGGGCCGCCGGAACTCATCCGCTTGAGTTCCCGTCCGACCTCGTCCAGCGCCCAGGCCAGGCTTCCATCGTCCACCTCCCCGACCAGCGGGGGATAGAGGACGGCCCGGGTGAACGCCCCGACCTGGAACTCGCCGCGGTCGAACCGCCCCGCCCGGTCGGCCGGCACGGTCCCGCCCAGGGAGGCGACCATCCGCTGGGCCAGCGCGAACCGATCGGCCGGAGGAACGTCCACCCCGACGACGAGTACGTGCAGCCGCTGCTGGGTGATCGGGGCCCGGCATCGGACGTGAAACTCGGTCCCGCCGACCGCCTGCTGCGGCAGCGGTCCGTCCCGGCCGGCGGCGTGGAGTTCGAGGCGCACCCGGGTGTCGGCCGCGTTCAGGAAGACCGGCACGCGGAACGTCCGCTCCGCGCTGCCGCCGGCCGGCGGGTCGAGCCTGGCGGGCAGGTGCCCGACCTGGTTGGCGAACAAGACCACGGACAGGCCGGGGTCGCGGGCGGCCGCCTCGTCGGTCGCCCAGCGGACCCGCCCGCGGACCTCGACGAACCCGCCGGCCGCCTCCGCGAACACCTCCCCGCCCGCGGTGGTCTGGCGGGTCAGTGGCTTCGCCTCCGCGCCGGGTTCCTCGACCGCGTCGATCACCACCCGGGCGCCGGCCGGCGTGTAGCTGACCGCGACCTCGGCGACCGCCTCGCCGCCAGCGTTCACCGCGACCACCCGCACCCGGTTGACACCCGGCCGCAGGTCCACGTCCGCCGACCCGGTCAGGGCGAACCCGTCCGCGACCGCCGTTGCGGTCTTCTGGTCCACCGCCTTCACCTTCTCGAACTCGGCCCCTGGCCGGCCGGCGTGCCACACCTCGACCCGGGTCAGCGGCGTCGGCGAAGACACCTTGAATCCGGCGGACATCCGGGGTCGGTCGGTGGTGCGGTCCTGCGTGCCGTCGGCCAGTGCGATGACCGGCGGGTGGAGCGGCACGATCTTCCGCTTGACCGCGGCCTTCACCGGGTCGCTGTCTCCGTCCGCGTTGCGCGCGGCCACGGTGACACTGTCCTTCACCGGCACGGCCGGGGCGGTCAACTCCCACCACACCACCCCGGGCATGGTCGAGACCTTGCGGGGCGGGTCGGTCGCGACCGCCCGGCCGTTCACCAGCAGGCCGGTCGGTTCCATCCCGTCGGCCGCGGACACCGTGGCGACCACGTCCGCGACCCCACGGTCGCCGGCATCCACCGGGCCGACGCGGATGACCCGCGGCGGACGGCTGAAGCGGATGGCCGCCAGGTTCGGCCGGGTCTCCTCCCGCCACCGGTTGCGAGCCACCAGGCCGAGCCGGTTCTCCCCTGGCTCCAGGGTGACGGTGGCCTTCCACGTCCCGGCCGCCCCGTCCACGGCGGCGTCGAACGTCCGCGACCGGCCGCCGGCCGATGCCACGACCACCGTGACCCGCACCTCTTCCCCGCCGGCGGGGAGACTCCCGAAGGCGACGAACGCGCGGTCCGTGACCGCGACCCCGGCCGGGATGGGATCGAACCGCACGGCCGGCAGCGGCGGGTGGTACGCAACCTCGGCCACCACGGTCGCGTACTCGCTCCGCACGGCCTTCGCCCGGACCCGGAGCGTGTGCGGCCGGCCGGGCGAAAGGGTCACGTCGCGGCGGACGGTGACCTTTCGCTGGGCGATTGCTTCGAGTTGTGCCGGCTCCCACTTGCCCGCCCCGTCGTCCCATTCCACCGCCATGATGGGCTCGTCGGCCTCGATCTCGGTGGAGAGGCTCACCTTCGCGGCTGCAGACACCAGCACGGGCCGACCGTCGGCGGTGCCCGGCTCGGCCACGGAGGTCACGATCAGCCGACCGACCCGTGGCGGCGGGACGGCCTTCGGCGGAGTGAACACGACGCCGAGTTCGACCTCGTGGGACTCGTACCGGGCGAACTCGCCGGCGCCTTTGGTGGTGGCCGTCAGCCGGACCGATGTCCGGCCGGGCTTCAGCTTGACCTCGGCCGGCGCGTACACACCGTTTCCCTTGAGAGTCAGCGCCATCGAGCCGCGCTCGCCTGATGGGTCGGACCAGTCCAGCCGGACGTCCGCCTCGCCCGAACCCGACTCGACCTTCGCGGCGAGTTGCACCGTGTCCGCCTCGCTCGTGACCGTGGCGCCCTCGACGGGCTTGCCGTTGACGAGGGCGGTCAGAGTCGGCGCCGGTGGGACGAACACCACATCGACCGTGGCGGCGACGCCGGGCGGGGATGTTGGCGTCCGGTGGAGCGCCACTTCGATGGCGTGGCGGCCCCGCGTCCACTTGTGGTCGGACAGGTCGATCGCGAACGTCCGGTCTTGCCCGGCGAGCGGGATCTGGTTCCACGCACCCGGTTCACCCTCGGAGGCCGTCGCACGCCACATGAGGACCGCCCGGTCCAGCGGGAAGTCCTCGGAGTGGTCGCTCACGTCCACACGCAGCGCGACCTTCGCGTCCCGGATCATCGGCAGGCCGCCCGGCGCGGGCACCGCCCCGACGACCTGCGCCAGCAACCGGGGTGGCGGGGGCGGGTAGGCGTCGGTGTGGGCATCGATGGCCGCGGCCAGTACGCCCGTCTCGGCGAGGAACCGCAAGATGTCCTTTCGGTAGTACGTCTTGCGGTACTGGTCGGCCCCGGCGAACGCGGTCGGCGCAGCCGGGTCGCCGGTCGCCGTCAGCCAGCCGATGCGGGCCTCGGCGGCCGGCGAGCTGGCATCGTATGGGCCGGTCGGGCTCCACCCGATCCAGTCCGGGTTACCGTCCTTCGCAGCGGGCGCCAGCCAGAGGGCGAAGAGCGGCCCCCGCTGCTCCACCCCACGGCCGACGGGAAGCATCACCGGCTGCGGCTTTCCCTTCACCCGCACCGACACCCGGCCGCCGACCGGCCGCGCCCGGACCGCCCAGGCGAACTCGACCGCCGACCGGACCGGGTCGAGTTTCCCCTCGGCCCCGGCGAACCCCTCGATCACGTTGCCAGCCGCAAGCCCACCCGGCGCGTCGGTGTTCACGGACAGAACGCGAACCTCCTTGCCGTCGTCGGTGACTTGCAAGCCCTCGACCGCCCCGACCTCCTTGTCCAGGTCCGCGAGCGACCAGACGGAGACGGTCCGGTCGCCGCCGACCGCGGCCAGCAGCGGCCGGGTCGGCGAGAACGCCAGCGCGCGAACCACTTGCTCGGGGCCGACGAGCTGCCGCAATCGCCGGCCGGTCGTACCGTCGAACAGGGTGATCAGTGTGACGACGTCGGCCGGGTCGGTGTGGGCCACAGCGACCACCGGGCCGCGGCCCTTGTTCCACGCCGGTCCGGCCGGCAGGTAGGCGGCGGCCGTCGGGAGTTCGCTCGCGCGGAGTGTGCAGACCGTCCGCCGTCCGCCGGCGCGGACCACGACCTCGGCCGGCTTGCGGTCGGCGTCGAGGGTGATCTCGGCGTCGGCCGGCGCGGAGGCCTTCTGCTGGCCGTCGTTCGCCGTCGCCCGCCGGGCCGCGAAATCGAACACCAGGCCGCCCTTCGCTGGTGTCTGGTTCGCCTCACCGAGCCACAGCTTGTTGCCGTCCAGGAACGACACCGCGACGAACCCGCCGGCCGCTCCGGGGAGCACTTGCGGGCCGCCCTTGCCGGCGGCAAGCGCGGCCACGTCGTAGACCTCGACCCGGCGGTCGGTGAACCCGCCGACCGCAACGAACCGGCCGTCGCGGGATGACGCCAGGGCGGGCCGGCTCGCCACGCTGACGCCGGTCAAGCCGACCCGCCGCTGTGTGGCGTCGTCCGGGCCGAGCAGAAGTAACTCGGTCGGGCGGTCGCCAGGCCGGTCCGGCTTCGCCGTGGATTCGAGGAGCACGGCGAGGGACTCGCCGGCCGGGGCGAGGGCCAGCGGAAGGAAGTGGATGTCACCCTTCTTTGGGAACGCGACCGACTGCACGGCCCCCTGTCCGTCCGCCGGCCGGACGACGAGCCGGCCGGACGCGGGGCTGCCGCCCGGCTCGTTCCAGAACCCGCCGGACACGATGGCGGCCGCGCCCTGCCGACCGGGACGAAACGCGAGCGGGAGGTTGAACGCCCCGTCCGGGAACGTCTGGACGGTGTTCTCGGCCACGTCCCACACCCGCAGTTCGCCGGGCGTCTTCGGGTCCGGCTCCGGCCACGCGACCGCGACCCGCACGCCCTTCTTCCCGCCGCCTACCGGCCAAGCCGCCAGACCGGGCCGGGTCGGAGCAGCGGGAAACCCGGTGCGGGCGGCGATCTCCTTCCCGGTGGCCACGTCCCACGCCCGCGCCACGCCGACCGGCTTGCCATTATCGCCCCGTTCGAGGCCGGCCGACACCAGCACCGGGCCGCCGCCAGGGGACGGGTCGGAGAATGCCAGCGCGCGGACCTCCCCCTGGTGGCCACGCAGGACCTTGCCGCCGTTCGGGTTGGTCCGGTCGAAGAGGTACACGACCCCGACGTCGCGGCGCATGGCGGGCGGGAGTTGCCGCGAGTCGATCACGACCGCGTCCTGACCGATCCCGGCCTCGTCGCGCATCGGGCCGCGGCCGGCGACCGCGACCCACCGGCCGTCCGCCGACACGGCGACGGCGTTCACCGCCCCGGCGTTTCCCGGCCCGACGGGCAGACGCAGCGCGCCAGTTTCCCGGAACTGGTCCCCGATGCGGGTGTAGACCCGGACGACCTTGTCCAGCCCGCCGGCGTACAGGGTGGTGCCGTCCGGGGCAAACGCCAGCGACGTGACCGGGGCGTGCGGCCCGGCATGGCTCACCCGGAGGACCGGGGTGCGGTTGCCGGGAGGCAGCGGCGACTCCTGGGCGACGGCGGCGGCGGTCGTGGTCAGGGTGATGAGCAGGATGCCGAGAGTTCGCATGGTTCACCGTACCGGACCGCCTTTACCCGGTGGGGTCCATAGGTGTAATCCGGGAGCCCCCGGACTGCGGCCAACGGTGTAAGCCGGGAGGCCCCGACCGGTCTGCCATGCTCCGGGAAAGCCGTGGGCGCGATTATAGCTGGGGCCGGACCGGGGTCGGGAGTATAATCGCGCGGCCCCGCAGCGCCTCCCGACTGGACCCATGACGCTCATCCCGGACGACTTGACGCCTCCCCCGCCTCCTCCCCCTTCGCCCGGGCCAGCGCCGCCGGCCGACATCCTCCCGGCCGAACTCCAGTACCGGCTGATCCGGCGGATCGGCCACGGCGCTTACGGCGAGGTGTACGAGGCCGAGGCCCCTGGCGGAGTCCGGGTGGCGATCAAGCGCATCCTTCGGAGCATCGACCACCCGGCCGGCCGCAGCGAGCTGGAGGCGCTGGAGGCGATGAAGTCCGTCTCGCACCCGTTCCTGCTTCAGACGCAGGCGTACTGGGTGTACCGGGAACAGCTCATCATCGTGATGGAACTGGCCGAGGGCAGCCTCGCCGAGCGGATGCAGTGGTACAAGCAAAAGGGGAAGCCCGGGATCCCGCCCGAGGAGCTGATCCCGTACTTCCTCCAGGCGGCCGAGGCGCTCGACTACCTGCACAGCCAGAACGTCTCCCACCGGGACGTCAAGCCGCAGAACCTGCTGTACCTGAAGGGGTACGCCAAGGTGGCCGACTTCGGCCTGGCCCGGGTCCACGAGCACACCCAGACTTCGGTCGGGGAACACGTCGGGACTCCCATGTTCATGGCCCCCGAGACGTGGGGGAAGCGGGTCAGCCTGCACAGCGACCAGTACAGCCTGGCGGCCACTTACGTGACCGCCCGCCTCGGCCGCGGGGTGTTCCCCTCGGACCTGATCTACGAACTCGCGATCCAGCACATCCGGATGACCCCCGACCTGGCCCCCCTGCCCGAACCGGAGCAGCAGGTCCTGGCCCGTGCCCTGGCGAAGCGGCCGGACGACCGGTACCCGAACTGCCGGGCGTTCGTCGAGGCACTCCGGGACGCCGTCCTGGCTCCCCCGGTCCCGCTCTCGCCGTCCCCCGTACCGAAGCGGCGGGTGAGCACCTGGGGGGCAGTCGCGGCAGTCCTGCTCGGCGTGCTTCTCGTGGCCGGACTGGGCTACCGGGCGCTATCCCCGCCCGCGTCGGACGGCACAGACCGCTCGATACCTTCGACGGAGTGGTGTCCGCCAGGCTGGGATCCGTCCGAGGCTGCCGGGACGCTGACCTTGCCCGACGGGAAGCGGTATCACAAGCAGCTCACCCGGTCGATCGGCGGCGAGGTGTTGACCGCGGTCGCGGTCGCCTCGGCGCGGCCGGCCGATCCGGCCCTGTTCTACATGACGCGGGACAAGATCACCAACCGGGCGTTCCGCGCCGCCTGGGACCGCGCCGACACGGACCCCGGCTCCTCCGTCGCGGTGTTCCGCCGCAACTACGGGGACCAGGCCGCCGGCCTGTTGCCCGGGGAGTGGCGCAAGGGGGCGTTCGACCTGAACGGCGACAGCCTCGGGATAGACGGCGACCAGCAGGCCGTTCCGGTGGTCAACGTGACCGTGCCCGAGGCCGGACTGGTCGCGGACGAATTGGGAGGCCAGCTCCCGACTCCCGCGCAGTGGGCCAAGGCCGTGGGGATCCGGGACGACCCGGCCCGGGGCAGCCCGGCAGGGGACCCGCCCCACGACTTCGGCGGCGCCGCGCCGACGGGCCTGGCGCTGGGCCTGGACCGCGGCCCGTGGCCGGTCGCGCGGGCCACTCCGGACGTGAGCGTCCACGGGTTGCACCAGTTGGTTTCGAACGGGTACGAGTGGACCCGTGAAGCCAGCGACGGGCCGCCGATCAACCTGTTCAGCCCGCCGCTGCTGCGCCCGCGGGTGACGGTCGTCGGTCAGACCTGGGAGCTCCGGACCGTCCACACGTTCGTCGGGATCGCCACCGGGCTGGGTAAGAGCTACCCCTGGGACGACGCAAAGAGCGGGGTCGGCTTCCGACTTGTGCTGGAGCCCAGGTGAGCCTGCGAGCCATCAAGGAACAGCCCTTTTCGCTCGCGGCAGGACTCGGTTAGCCTGAGTTGCCGGCGGAAGCTGTCGTCTGCCGCCGGTCGCTGAACCGACGTACGAGCAGGCCCGCCGCATGACCGCCTCCCCGATCTACCTGGACTACAACGCCACCACCCCCGTCGATCCGGCGGTCGTGGATGCCATACTGCCGTTCCTGACGCGGCACCACGGCAACCCCTCCTCTGCCCACGCCTACGGCCGGGCCGCCCACGACGCGGTCGAGGCCGCACGCGGGCAGGTCGCCGCGCTGCTCGGCGCAGACCCCGACGAGGTCGTTTTCACCGGCGGCGGGTCCGAGGCCAGCAACCTCGCCATCAAGGGCACCTGCCTCTCCCGACCGCGCGGGCTGCTCGGCCGGCTGTTCGGCGGACGCGACCCCGACCGCGCCCACGTCATTACCACCGCGGTCGAACACCCCGCCACCCTGCAACCCGTCGAGTTCCTGCGCCGGCTCGGCACGCAGGTCACGATCCTGGGCGTGGACCGGTTCGGGATGGTCGATCCCGACGACGTGCGCAAGGCGATCACCCCACGCACCCGGCTCGTCACGGTCATGCACTCCAACAACGAGGTCGGCACGCTACTACCGATCCGGGAGATCGCTTCGGTCTGCCGGGAGCACGGCGTCCTGGTTCACACCGACTGTGCGCAGTCGCTCGGCAAGGTGCCGGTGAGCGTCCGCGAACTTGGGGTGGACTTCCTGACCGTCGCCGGGCACAAACTGTACGCCCCGAAGGGCGTCGGCGCGCTGTACGTCCGCCGCGGGGTGACGGTCGAGCCGCTGATCCACGGCGCCGGCCACGAGAGCGGCCGCCGCGCCGGGACCGAGAACGTGCCGTACATCGTCGGCCTTGGCGTGGCGGCGGAGGTCGCGGCGAAGTCGCTGCCCGGCGCGGCGGACGGGTTGCGACAACTCCGCGACCGACTGCACCAGAAGCTGCAAGCGGCGCTTGGCGAACGGCTGGTGCTCAACGGCCACCCGGAGAAGCGGCTGCCGAACACGCTCAACGTGAACTTCGCCGGCCACGTCGGCGCGGAGTTCCTGGCGAAGGTGCCCGGCGTCGCGGCGTCCACCGGGTCGGCATGCCACGAGGGCAAGGTGACGCAATCGGCGGTTCTCTGTGCGATGGGCGTGCCGCCGGAAGTCGGGAAAGGCGCCGTGCGGCTGACCGTCGGCAGGTACACGACCGAGGACGAATTGGACCGCGCGGCGGAGTTGTTGATCCAGGTGGGTCTGTCGGAGCCCGAAGCGTGAGCGAGGGTCCGGGC
>Ga0247822_10001263_pt1 | contig 15323 bp, 11 predicted proteins | sample 13C_Cellulose_Da_FD_192423 | JGI IMG/M metagenome (GOLD analysis project Ga0247822, IMG submission 192423) | Soil microbial communities from agricultural site in Penn Yan, New York, United States - 13C_Cellulose_Day30 | ecosystem: Environmental > Terrestrial > Soil > Agricultural land | place...
TCCGCGAGACAGACGACGCCCGCCCGACCAACGTACCGCGCTGGATCCGTCTGGAGACACCCACCGGGCCGATGGATGCGCTGGCCTTCGTCGTCTCGCCCCTCGGCGCCAACTATGCCGGCAGGCTGCCGCACGACGAGGTGGCTCGCACCCTCGCCCGCGCCGCAGGTCACTGGGGCTCGGGCGCGCAGTACCTCCACAACACGGTCGATCGCCTCGCGGCCCACGGCATCCGCGACCGCAACCTGTGGACGCTGCAGTCCATGGTCGCCGACGAAATCAGGATGCTCGCACTGCCCCGCGCAGCGTGACGCTAAAGGCCGGGCTCGCGCACGTGGGCCCGGCCAATCGTCATCTCGACGCTCACCTCGTCGTCCACCGTTACCCCGATCCGCCTGCGCACTGCGTCCTTGAGCGGCAACAAGTAGGTGTCGCCCTTGGGAAAGAGCGACGTCTCGAAGGTCACGCCTTCGATCGTCGCCTCAACCGGGATCACGCCCCAGCCATAACTCGCGGCCCGCTTCACCTTGCCGATTTCGGCCCCGATCTCAGGCGGTATCCGGGCATAGAAGAACGGCGCAGGTCCGCGCCACTCGATCACGACAGCACTGAAACTGAGTTCCATCGCCCTGCCCTCGGTCGGCTTGATGCATGGCGCAGCCTACGTCGATTGCCGCCCGGGGCGTCAATATCCGGTCACGCCGCGTCGCTACGGTCTCGCCCGCAACGTAGGAGGACCACAATGCCGACGCGCCTCAATCCCTATCTCAGCTTCGACGGCAACGCCCGCGAGGCCATGGAATTCTACAAGTCTGTGTTCGGTGGCGAGCTCACCGTCAGCACTTTCGCCGAAGGCGGCATGCCGCACGATCCTGCCGACAAGGACAAGGTCATGCACTCGCAGCTCGAGGCGCCGAACGGCTACTGGCTGATGGGTGCCGACACCCCGCCCGGCATGCCATTCACGGCTGGCAACACCATGACCGTATCGCTGAGCGGCGACAACGATGCCGAGCTCCGCGGCTACTGGAGCAAGCTCTCCGCCGGCGGCAACATCATGATGCCGCTCGAAAAAGCCCCCTGGGGAGACAGCTTCGGGATGCTGACCGACAAGTACGGCACGCCCTGGATGGTCAACATCGCAGGCGCCGGCAACGCCTGACCGAGAGCCAGGGAGGAGCTCAAGGGCCCCTCCCCGCTGTCGTCTTGCTTGCGTCCATCTCGCCGTGCACCGTCTCGTAGGCCCGGTCCAGCTCGGCCAGCACCGACCTCTTCGGCTGCGGCGCGCCCAGATGCAGATGACGCAACTCGTCCATGAAATCCTCCCACATCGGGGGGCCGCCCTCCTGGAGCGCGATCGTACGCGCCGCCAGCTCCGGCGCCGCCGACAGATGACGGACGCCCCAGTTGCCGAGCGCAACCATGACGGGCACGAGTTCAATCGCCTTCTCCGTCAGGCTGTAGATCGTACGCTGCTTGTGAGCGGGATCCGGCGCACTCGTCACCAGCCCCTCCTCCGTCAGCCGCTTCAGCCGGTCAGCCAGGATGTTGGTGGCGATCCCCTCGAGCGAACTCCCGTGCAGGTCGCGATAGGTCCTGAGGTTGCCGAACATGATGTCGCGCAACACCACGAGGCTCCATTTGTCGCCTAGCACCTCAACTGACAGGTTTATGGGACAACCCGAACGCCGATCCATGCGCAACTCCATTCCGCTTGCACTTTACAAGCAGTTCAGCTCAAGGTAAACTGCTTGCACTTCACAAGTGGTTAAACTGAGGCATTGACTTAACTATCGGAAGGGCGTTAGTTAAGTCATCGCTTAAGTGCGTACCGTGTGTCGATTTGACGGCCTCCCTTTCGTCTAGGAGGCAGAGTGTCCCTTGAGGAGGTTGCCATGAATTCCCGATACGGCTGGGTCGTCGTCGCGGCCGGCGCAGTCATCACCTGCCTGGCGATGGGCGCCATGTTCTCGTTGCCCGTCTACTTGCAACCCATTGCCGACGAAACCGGCTGGTCCCATGCCGGGATCTCCGGAGCCATGACCGTCGGATTCATCGTGATGGGCGTCGCCGGCTTCGCCTGGGGCACGCTCAGCGACCGGATCGGCGCGCGGCCCGTGGTCCTCATGGCCGCCCTCCTCCTCGGCGCGGGACTCGTTCTCGCCAGCCAGGCGCGTGATCTGCTGGTCTTCCAGTTCGCCTATGGCGGGCTCGTCGGCGCCTCCGGTGGTGCCTTCTTCGCACCGATCATCTCGACGACGCTCGGCTGGTTCGACAAGAACCGCAGCCTGGCCGTGTCTCTTGTGTCCATCGGCGGCGGCGTCGCCCCGATGGTCATCACTCCATTCGCCAGCGTCCTCATCGGCCAATACGGCTGGCGCAGCGCCATGCTGATGATCGCCGTCGGCGCCCTGGTCGTCGTCATCCCGGCAAGCTTGCTCATCCGCCGCGCTCCGGCCGTCCTGGCAGGACCCACGCCCGAGGCACCCGGCGAAGCGGCTGCTCCCGCCAGGCGCAGTTCGATGGCCTCGGTACTCCGCACCCCGCAGTTCATCGTTCTGGCCACCACCTTCTTTCTATGCTGCGCCGCCCATTCGGGCCCGATCTTCCATACCGTGAGCTACGCCATGCTCTGTGGCGCCCCGGCCCTCGCGGCAGCCAGCATCTACAGCGTCGAAGGTGTTGCGGGGCTCTTCGGCCGCGTGATCTTCGGCACCCTGGCGGATCGCCTCGGGGTTCGCCGCGTGCTGGTCGCCGGCCTCGCGCTCCAGGCCATCGGCATCTACTCCTACATCTACGTGTCGGAACTGCCGCACTTCTACATGCTCGCCGTCGTCCTCGGCATGGCCTATGGCGGCGTGATGCCCCTCTACTCGGTGATCGCCCGCGACTACTTCGGCCCGCACGTGCTGGGCACCGTCCTGGGCGCCGCGACCATGACCTCGAGCATCGGCATGGCGTTCGGTCCGCTCGGTGGCGGCTGGCTCTACGACACCTTCGGCACTTACCACTGGCTCTACATCGCCTCGGCCGCGGTCGGCCTCGCGGCAGCGGCCATGGCCCTCGCTTTCCCGCCACCACGGAAGACGAGCGATGATGAGCCCGGCGAGTTGCAGCCGGCCTGACTGAGCATAAAAGGGGCCCGCCAGGGCCCCTTTTCTATTGCCGGCAGAAGGCCTCAGGCCACTTCAACCTCGATTTTCGGCGCTTGTGGCGCGAGGACGATCTCGCCGTTCCCATCGATGAAATCGTCGAACAGCACCGTCGTTCGCTCCTCGGTGCCGACCACCACCGCCATCTGCCCGGGTCCCGTCAGCCGTCGGACCGGGACCGACGGCTGGTCGACGTTGAAGCTCACCGAATAGTGCCCGCCCGCCAGCGTCGTGAAGGGCAGCCCCCGCCAGGTTGCGGTCGAAGTCAGGTGCACATGCCCGGCGATGACCTGCCGGACATCCGGATGCGTCTTCAGCGCAGCGATGAACGCATCGGGCTCCAGCATGCGGATATCGTCCGAGCCGATATGGAGCGCATTGGCGTTGTGATGGAGGATTACGATCACCGGCCGGTCCATGGCCTCAGCGAGCTGCGCCCTCAGCCAGTCGATCTGACCAGGCTCGAGCAGGCCATCCACCCGCCCCGGCTCGGACGAGTCGAGCAGGATGATCCGGTAGCCCTTGACGTCGATGACCTTGTCCACCTTGCCGGTCTCGCCTGCAAAGTCGGCGCCGAACACATCGAGGAAAATCGGCCGGTCGTCGTGGTTCCCGAGCGTGATGTGAACCGGGATCGGCAGCCGGGCGACAATAGACTTCAGCCGCTCGTACGCTGCCGCCTGCCCGAGATCGGCGAGATCACCCGCCAGCACGCAGAAATCCGCGTCGCCGTGGCGCGCGATGACGGCATCCACCGCCGCCTCCAGCCGCGCGCTCGTGTCGAGCGTCATCGACAGCTCGCCCTCCGGCACCAGATGAAGATCGCTCATCACGAGGAATTTGAGTGTCATTGTCGGCTCCAGCTTTTCTGCGGCGTCCCTAGCCCCGCCCGATGACTGCTGCGTGACAGCTGTGGCGTCGTCCCGAGGAAAGGAGTACCGCCGTTGATCGACGCAACCAGGAACCCCGGCGCATACCCATGAAGAAGATCGGCTTTCTCTCCTTCGGCCACTGGACGCCCTCGCCCCATTCGCAGACCCGCTCCGCCTCCGACACGCTGCTCCAGTCGATCGAGCTCGCAGTCGCGGCCGAGGAACTCGGCGCGGACGGCGCCTACTTCCGCGTCCATCACTTCGCACGCCAGCTCGCCTCCCCCTTCCCGCTGCTCGCCGCGGTCGGCGCGCGCACGAACCGCATCGAGATCGGCACCGCCGTCATCGACATGCGCTACGAGAACCCGCTCTACATGGCCGAGGACGCCGGTTCAGCCGACCTCATCGCCGGCGGCCGGCTGCAGCTCGGTATCAGCCGCGGTTCGCCTGAGCAGGTGATCGAAGGCTGGCGCTACTTCGGCTACGCCCCGGCCGAGGGCGAGACCGACGCTGACATGGCCCGTCGCCATGCCGACGTGTTCCTGGACATCATCCAGGGCAAGGGCTTCGCCCAGCCCAATCCGCGCCCGATGTTCCCCAACCCGCCGGGGCTGCTCCGCCTCGAACCGCACTCCCCCGGCCTGCGCGACCGCATCTGGTGGGGTGCGGCGACAACGCCGACCGCACAATGGACCGGCAAGATGGGCATGAACCTGCAGAGTTCGACCCTCGTCATGGCCGAATCCGACAAGCCGTTCCACGTCCAGCAGGCCGAGCAGATCGCAGCCTACCGAGCTGCCTGGAAGGAGGCCGGCCACGAGCGCACGCCCCGCGTGTCGGTCAGCCGCTCCATCTTCGCCATCGTCAACGACCTCGACCGCAACTACTTCGGCGGCGACGGCGATAGCCAGGATCACTTCGGCTACATCGAACCCGGCAAACAGGCCGTCTTCGGCCGCAGCTACGCCGCCGAGCCCGACAAGCTCATCGAACAGCTGAAAGAAGACACGGCCATCGCCGCCGCCGACACCCTACTCCTCACGGTCCCCAACCAGCTCGGCGTCGCCTACAACGCCCACATCATCGAAAGCATCCTCAAGCACGTCGCCCCGGCTTTGGGGTGGAGGTGAGTCTCAATGAGACGGCGTATGGCAGCGTCGCCGTAAGGACACTTACCTAGTACTTGACCGGGCCAAGTCACGCATATTGGTCAAGTTCAAAATATCCCTGTTGATAATACACACCGCGCGATGAATCGACGCCGGACTCGTGCTGACTTGTCACGGCTATTGGTTTGGGGATTCCAATGACAACTCATGCTGACGTGGCAGTTGCCGCCGGACGGCGAAGCTTTGTGTTATTGAAGTTGACGCGCGTCCTGGCGGCATTGACAATGGCCACCAGCCTCACCGCCACAACAGTTGCGCCGGCCTTTGCAGTAACATCCTCACCCACCGCACCGGCATTGGCAGGCCTGGCGGCAGCGCCGGCCCCAACCGGGGAGTCCAGCGGCGAGGGCGCCGGCGATGTCTCGCCCTACCATGTCAATGGCGTCGGCAATGCCGAGCTCATGAGCACGTTGAGCAGCGCGGGCGAACCACGCTCCGCCAAGTTCGAGCCCCCCGAGACCCCCTACAACGGCGCCTTCACCCGCTCTTTCCCCATCGATGTCCCGCCCTTCTTCGAACTCACCCCCAAGCTCAGCCTGAACTACAACTCGGGCGACAATCGACAGCGTTCCGGAGACGGACTGTCCGTACTGGGCGTGGGTTGGACCCTGGTTGGTGGCGGCCTGATCGAGCGCCAGTCACACCGCGGCGGACTGCCCCGCTTCGATGCCACCGACACCTTCGAGATCGACGGCAATGTCCTGATGGACTGCGTCGTCGAAGGCGTGACGCGCGAGACACCGTCCTGCAGCGCCGGCGGCACCCATACAGGCCGTTATGAAACCTACGAGCGCATCACCCGGGTCACCGCCTCCAACACCTGGGAGATCACCGCGCGCGACGGCACCGTCTCGGTCTATCGGCCCCTCGGGTACTTCGCTCCCGCCGGTACCGAGGACGCCAGGCTCCGCAACGACTATCGCTGGCTGCTCGGCTCAATCACCGACACCGACGGCAACACCGTCACCTACAGCTACGACTGCGCTGCGCTGCCCACCTGCTACGCCACAGCCATCACCTACGGCACCAGCGCCATCCAGTTCCACTGGGAGACCCGCACCGACACCTTCACCCACGCCACCGGTATCTCGCTCGCCAGCGTCACCAAGCGCATGAAGACCGTCGCTGTCCGCACCGGCGGCAACCTCGTCCGCGCCTACGCCCTCGGCTACATCTACTCGTACGACACGATGCGAAGCCTGCTCGTCTCGATCAAGCAGTTCGGCTCAGAGGCCACCCTTAACTCGAGCACCGGCGCCCTCTCAGGCGGCACCTCGCTCCCCGCCGACACCTTCACTTATTGGGGCATGGGCTCCCGCCGCACGGGCACCATCATCTCGGATCGAGTGACGGCAAACACCGCACCCGAGGGAACGCCCAGCACAGGCGCGTTCGAGTTCTACAGGCCTTCCGCGCCGGGAGGTACTACCGGAGATTTCGATGGTGACGGCGCCCTCGACAGTCTGAGCTTCTCCGGGACCGGCACTGCATGCCGGATACAAGTTCGCCTGCGCGTCGCATCTTCTTCCGTCGCCACTTACCTCAGTTCCACGACCCAGTTGCCGTACCCGGGGTGCCCTGGAATCCCGATTCACGGAGGAGGCGTTGTCTTCGTGGGTGGGGACTTCAACGGTGATGGAAGACACGACGTGGCGGCCGAGAAGGCCTGGAGCAGCACTTTTCCACCGCAGCCCTTGCGATCCCAACTCGCTAGTCAGGGATACGGCGCCAACGATCTGTTTCTAGCGATGGTGTATCTCGACGGCGCGAACGTCGTCGCTTCTTCAATTACTCCGCTCGGCCCTCCAAACGGCACCAAACAGAAGTTGCGCAAAGATTATGTATTTGGCGACTTCACAGGGGATGGACTGACTGACATTTACCGCGGCGCACTGTTTCGATCCACAGGGACCGCATTCGTTCGCGAGGACTGGTACTCTTCAGAATACATTGCAAGTGGCGACTTCAATGCCGACGGATTGACAGACCTTGTCGCTAACGACGCTGCCAATCACAGAGTGCTTGTCTCCACCGGTACGTCCTTCGAATCCGTTTCCGTGGGCCGTCAATCCAAGGCGTTTGGCGATTTCAATGGAGACGGTGCTTTCGACTACGGCGGAGCGTCAAGCTACCACTACTCCAGCGGAAGCGGCACGATCAGACTCGATGTATCAGGCTACTACAATGAGAACTCCAGCCTGCTTCCAGTAGATGTGAACGGAGACGGTCAGGCGGATTCGGTAGAAAATTGGAGCCACAACGACCTTCAGCATGGGAACCTCTTTGTAAGGAGGGGAGGAACCGCCGTCCATCAATGCAACACCGGGCCGATTTCCGCTGCGATAGACGCAAATCGCGATGGCAAGGACGAGCTTCTAAAGCAGGACGGGACTGTCCAGACCTGCGAAGGCGATTTTGAGCCCGACGCAGTCCTGCCGGATCTTCTGAAGCGCCACACCCATGCGTCCGGCGGCACCACGGATGTCGAGTACCTCCCCTCGAACTATTGGAGCAACGGCTACCTCCCAACCGTTCTGCATGTCGTCTCGAAAGTCATCACCTCCGACGGCCGCGGCAACTCGTCCAAGACGAAGTATGCCTACGAAGGCGGAGCCTATGACCTGTTCGAGCGGCGCTTCCTCGGCTTCGCCAAGGTCACGGCGGAACTCCCCTGCGAGGCAGATGAGCCCACATGCCCCTGGGTCCACGCCTGGTATCGACAGGAGGCGGTCGCCGCCGGCTCGCTCAGCCGGCTCGAGGTCTACTCCCCAGATGGCAAGCTGCGCCGCAAGCTCGAGAACGGCTACGTCGTCAACCAAGCCTCCGCCCCGTTCACCGCCTTCAGGACCAGCGAGCAGGTCACCGACTACCTGGGCCCCAATGCCACCGACGCCAGCGCCACGCGCAAGGAGTGGACGTACGATGGCTATGCAAATCTCCTTGAGGAGAAGGACCTTGGCGCTGTCGCTTCTACCGCCGACGACGTCCTGACATCCACGGGCTACGAACTGAACCTCGCTGCCTACATCGTCGACAAACCGATTGATGTCCGCGCGACCGACGCGGCCGGCACCACGCTACGCCGAACCCAGTTACGCTACGACAACGCCGCATCTATCAACGTGGCGCCAACCAGGGGACACCCAACGACCACAAGCCGCTGGCTGGCATCAGAGAGCCGGTGGATCGAGGCATCTGCTGAGTTCGACAGCTTCGGCCAGCCGGTTGCCGAGGTCGACCCGCTCGGCAATCGCACCGAGCGCATCTATGATCCGACGGGCCAGTTCATCGTCGAAGAACGTAACCCGCTCTGGTTCGACGGCGACACGCGCCAGAAGACACAGACGGGTTGGCACTCGCGCTGCGCCGCCCCCGTCAGCGAGACCGATCTGAACGGGCTGGTCACGAGTTACCAATACGACGGACTTTGCCGGCAAACCCGGGTCGATCGTCCCTCGGGCGATTACCTCACGACCGCCTATCTCAACCTCGGCAACCCCACGACCCAGTATGTCGAGACCAAGGCCTCGCCCGCCGACGGCGCCAATCCCATTTGGTCGCGCACCTACATGGATGGACTCGGCCTCACCTACAAGACAACCGGTATCGGCGCCACCGCCGCCGCCCAGCCTGTCGTAGCTGAAACCAAGTACACGCGGCGCGGCGAAATCCGCCAGCAGAGCCTCCCGTACTTCCAAGGGAGCACGGTCTACTGGACGACGACCAAGTACGACGTACTGGGCCGCCCGGTGCTCGTCACGCTGCCCGACAACAAGACGAGCGCCATTGCCTATGAGGCACCGTCGGCCCAGGCTGGTATCAGGACTGTGAGCGTGACCGATCCACTTGGCCGCACCAGCCGCACCACCAGTGACGCGGGCGGCCGCGACCTCGCCCGGACTGGCTACCTCGGGGCGACCGCCGTCACCGAGTTCTTCGGATACGATCCGCTGGGCAATCTCGCATCGGTCATCGACCCAACCGGGAACGAATGGACGAACTCCTACAACACACTTGGCCGCCGCACTGCCAGCGTTGACCCCGATCTCGGTACCTGGACCTATGCCTACGATGATGCCGGCAGGCTCCTGAGCCAGACTGACGCCAAGGGGCAGCTGCTCACCTTTGCCTATGACCGCCTCGGCCGTGTCCTCACCAAGACGTCGGGCGTCGGCCTCCCCGGCGAGGAAATCGTAACCTCCACCTACGACGAGCCGAGGGTCGGCTTCTTCAACGTCGGCCAGCTCACCACCGCCACCAACGACAACGCCACCTTTGCCTACGACTACGACAATGGTGGTCGCCAGGTTCGCGATGCCCGCACGGTCGATGGCTCCACCTACACGACGGCGACAACCTACGACGCCGGTGGTCGCGTCGCCGCCAAGACGTACCCGGATGGTTCGAGTTCCGGCGCCTTCGCCTACAATGCCTCGGGCCAGCAAACCACCCTCGCCGGAGCCATCACCGGCACCACCTACGACGCAGCCGGACGGGTATTGACCATCGGCTATGCCAACGGCGTTACCACCACCTACACCTACTCTCCGCAGCGCGGCTGGCTGAACACCGTCGCGACCGCCAAGGGCACGACCACCATCCAGTCAGCGACCTACACTCGCGACGCAGCCGGGCGCATCACCGGTATCGACGGAAACCGCGCCGATGAAGACTGGACCTACAGCTACGACGCCCTCGATCACCTGCTCAGCGCCACCAACACCGGCGTTCCTGCGCTGAACCAGACTTTCGCCTACGATCTAGGTGGAAAGCTCACCTCCAACTCGGCGGTCGGTACCTACAGCTATCCAGCCCAGGGTACCGGCGCCTTCCAGCCGCACGCAGTCCAGACTGCCGGCAACTGGACCTTCGCCTACGATCTCAACGGCAACCAGACCTCACGCAGCACGGCCGCCGTCGTCGACCGCACCATCGATTGGGATGCCGACAACCGGCCAATCTCCGTCACGCTCAACGACGCCACCACAGCCTATGCCTACGGCCCCGATGGCGAGCGGCTGAAGAAGCAGACATCGGTCGGCACCACGCTCTATCTCGGCTCGGACATCGAGCGCGATCCCGTCGGCGGCTGGAGCACCTACCCAGTCCCCGAGCTGCGAACCGCCGCCGGCGCAAAAACCTGGCTCCACCGCGACCATCTGACCTCGGTCAGCCGCGTGACCGACGCCACCGGCGCCCTCAGCCGCGCCTCCACCTACCGCCCCTACGGCACTCAGGTGGAATCCATCCTCGCTCCACTCTCACCCCCCGAACCCAAAAGCTGGATCGGCGAACGCACAGATCCCGAAACGGGCCTCACTTACCTCCACGCTAGGTACTACGACGCTAGCCTGGGCCGGTTCCTCTCACCGGATTGGTGGGACGTGAGCGACCGGGGCGTCGGGACGGATCGGTACGGCTATTCGCTGGGCGATCCGGTGAACAAGAGCGACCCTAATGGGCACCGCTCGACCAATAGCCTCTTGTCTGATGGCGATCCCATTGGTGGTTCAATTGAGGTGTTCGACCCAAACCCAATGGATGGCATCGACCCTAACTCACGAACTTGGCGCGAGAGAGTGATCAGCCAAGGCGCAGGTTTGCTTGGGCTAGCCGCATTTGCCTTTGTTTTGGCGACCAGCGGAGAAAAGAAAAGCCCAACCAGCGCGCCTGTGGTCGTACTGCCGAATAACCCCGCGACAGTGGATGCCGACAGCGTCGTAGACCGGCGCGACTACAACCTGAAGCGCGAAGCTGCCAAGGAGAGTCTGAGACAAGCACTATCTCTCGATGCCCGACTTCGAAATTCCCACCTTGCAGGCGGCGTACACAAAAGTGGTGTACCCTTTGATGCCACTGGTTTCCCTGACTTCTCACAGTACGTCGTGTTGGAAGTCAGAATCACACCGACTGGTAGCAGAGCTGGAGACCGACGTGCTGCAAACAGAGCAGCAGGTTATGACCAGCAGCCAGAGGATATGGTATGGCATCACCATCAGGACGGCGTGACGATGCAGCTAGTTCCGGCGTCTATCCACGCCGTCACCGGCCACTCAGGCGGATTCAGAAAGAAATGAGCCCAACATTCACGCGACTTGGACCGGCACTGAGGACCGAGGCGATAGCATCTTTCGAACGAAGCTCAGGCAAGGGGAGACTGCCAGACTCCTACCGACACTTCCTCCTCCGAACAAACGGAGGCGCACCAACACCCGACGTTATCGACGTGCCAACGCTTAGGGGGTCACCAACTGACGTTGCCTTGTTCTTTGGACTGAACAGACTGGATCCGTCAGAGACGATCCCATGGAATCTCGCCGTATTTCAAGCCGGGCGACCAGAGGAGGAGAACGCAATTCCCATTGCCAGAGATGGCGGCGGAGGTTTGTTCTGCCTAGAGCTAAGGGGCCATCACGCCGTGCGCTACTTCGAACCCTTCATCCTAGACGAGAGCCACTATGTTTCCGCGGATTTTGAAGCCTTTCTTTGCGCGCTAAGAATGTTTGAGTAAGAGGCGCATCCAAGCACAGGTTGGGGGAGTGGCGCTGCTAACTCGCTCATCAGCCGCTAGCCCTCCATGTGCAACTCCTACGAACAACTCGTCACCTACGCCCAGTACCGCAACGCCATCCGCGCCGCGGGGCTCACGACGCCCGCCTCCGAGTCCGAAGCCGATCTCCGTCAATCCGACAACATCCGCATTGGTGACATGGGCCCGGTGCTCCGCGCTGCCGGCAATGGTGCCGAACTCGTGCTTATGCGGTTCGGGTGGCCGGCGCCGCGACCAAAGGCGCCGCCAAATGTATCCCCACGCATTCTCATAATTCGTGATCATGAACCCAGAGTCATTCGCGAACGACCTGTATCTCCATGTTGTTTTGAACAACATCGCAGAATACCAGACGATACTGGAGTCGCCATTACCTAACGGTACAATGGAATATTGGTTACAGTTGCACGAGTTTTATCAATCACTGAGCAGAAAGGAGCAAGATCTGATCCTGAAACTTATTAGGCAGGTTTCGGTAGACGCAATCGCCAGCATTTCGGCGTAATTGATGGGACAACCACCATTCTAGGGGTGCAATCCAAATTGACCCTGATGTCTGAGGGGGAGGTCATTTCCGGCGATCTGCATGAGCATTTTCTTAGCGCAGCGGAAGATGGGTGATTCCAACCCCAAAGGAGGAATGCACTCGAGCACCGACAGGTCCACACTAGGGCGAAGGTTCCATCTGGACGCATCCGATGTGCAACTCCTACGAGCAATCGGACTGCGCGTTTAGCTTCACGAACAATGACAAAAATAGATGACACTACCCCGCTTGATTTCGAATCATCCCCCATATGGAGATATACGGACTACGATAACGTACGACCAGAAATCACCATAATACCTATATTGGATACATCTGATCTGGTGTTTTTCTCGTCGCTTAAACTTGCCAGTGAGATCAGCATTCCAGCGATTTTTGGAAATGTCAGTGCCAGCAACTATATGCGGAACCGACACATGATGACCATCTCCTTGTGGTGCAAAAATAGATGGATATATCTGGAGAGATACCACGACATAGGTTTCACAATGGAATGGAGTGAAACTCTTCCTAACATCCTTCAGATGAGCGCCGAACAAATATTCCCTTTACAGTACGATCTGCGGCATCTCGTCGTCGGCAAGGAGGGGCCCTAGCTGGCGAGGTACCGCCTCGTCCTGCGGAACGGCTAACCCGCGACGAACTCATAGCGCTAGCGATGGCCTAGGTTCTTGTTGGCTTTGCGAGGAGAGTCTCAGGTGATCCTCTTTTCCGAAGCAGCTGGAGACTGCGAGAGGTATGCTAGCCTTGCTCTTCGCTAGTCACTGCCTATTCTGCCCTCTATGTGCAACTCCTACGAGCAACTCGTCACCTACGCCCAATACCGCGACGCCATCCGCGCTGCGGAACTGGCGACGCCCGCCTCCGAGTCCGAAGCCGACCTGCCCCAGTCCGACAACATCCGCATCGGCGACATGGGGCCGGTCCTGCGCGCTGCCGGCAATGGCGTCGAGCTTGTGCTCATGCGGTTCGGTTGGCCGGCGCCGCGGCCCAAGGCGCCGCCGGTGTTCAACTTCCGGTCGGACGGGCGGCATTTCGATGGCTCGAAACGCTGCGTCATCGTGCTCTCGGGCTTCTTCGAGTTCACCGGCTCGAAATCCCCCAAGACCAAGCACCGGCTCCGCCTCAAGGATTCGCCGGTGATGGGCATAGCGGGCCTCTGGAGCGAGGACGCAGACGGCGCGCTCAGCTTCACCATGCTCACCGCCCCGCCCGGCCCGGATATCGAGCCGGTTCATGATCGGCAGGTCTGCGTCCTACGCCCCGACCAGTGGGCCGATTGGCTGTTCCTGCAAAAGCCCGAGGCCGAACTGCTCACCGCGCTGCCGGCCGGCACGCTCATCGTCGAGATCGTGCGGCCCTAGCGATCTGCTTAAGCCAGCGCCACCGTTGCGCGCCATCCAGCGCAGTACATCGCGAAGCCGTGATTGCGCCCTTGCGCAACCCGATCTCCGGTCCCGCTGTTAGGGAGCAGCGCCCGGGGCTCGGTTTCCCTCCCGGCCGTGCCCCGGTGTCGCTTCAGACGACGACAGGAACGTCCGCGTTCCGAAAAGGAGGCGTCATGAAAGCCGCGCTTCTGGCCTTGGGCTTCGCTTTGCTTCCCGCCACCGGCCTGGCCCAGCCCCCAGGCGAAGGAACCACCCACACGTTCGTCGATCCCGAGTTCACCCGTACGATCTTTTGCGACACCTATTTCGAGGTGCTCGCGATCGCCACGGCGGATGATCCGGCGATCGTCTATGCCAACTTCATGGCGCGTCGGAACGAAAAGAATGAGCCGGTCTGCGCCGCAATCGCGCCGACCGGCTTCATCGTCGATGTCCGCGAGCTCGGCATCATGGTTCGTGGCCGGCAGCGCTATGATGCCTGGGCCGTGGAGACGCGCATCGGCACCGCCACGGGCTTCGCACTCTACCTCGAACGGCGTCACGACATCGTCGCGTGACGCCGCCCGATGGGGCCTGGATCAGGGCTCGATACGGCCCTGATGCGGCGCTTCCTCGGTATGTGCCTCGGGCTCGCTGCGCGTCTTCCACAGCGAGTAGAGTACGCCGCCGGCAAGCACGCCGATCGTCACCACCAGCGACAGGAGCGTGTCGATCTTCACGCCGAACGGCACGAGGGCCACCTTCGCGCCGATCAACACCAGCACGATGGCCAGCGAGACCTGCAGGTAGCGGAAGCGGTTCATCGCCGCCGCCAGGGCGAAGTAGAGCGCACGCAGGCCGAGGATGGCGAAGATGTTCGACGTGTAGACGATGAACGTGTCCTGCGTGACCGCGAACACCGCCGGCACGGAGTCGACGGCGAAGATCAGGTCGACGGTCTCGACCATGATCAGGGCGACACCGAGCGGCGTGAGGAAGGTCACGATCTTGCCGGTCTTGGTGTCCGGCAGCTTGGTCAGGAAGTGGTGGCTGTCGATCTTGTCCGAGATCCGGAAGTGCTTGCGCAGGAACTTGAGGATCGGGTTGGCCTCGATGTGAGGCTCTTCGTCCTTGTGCGCGAACAGCCTGACGCCAGTGAAGATCAGGAAGGCGCCGAACAGCACTAGGACCCAGCTGAACGAGTGCACCAGCGCCGCGCCGAGACCGATCAGGACCGCGCGGAACACGATCACGCCCAGGATACCCCAGAAGAGCACCCTGTGCTGGTAGATGCGCGGGATGGCAAGGAAGCTGAAGATAGTCGCGATGACGAACATGTTGTCCATCGCGAGGCTCTGTTCGATCAGGTAGCCGGTGTAGAACTCGAGGCCCGCCTCGGCGCCGCGGCTGAACCAGACCCAGATGCCGAACAGCACGGCGACGAAGACGTAGCCCGCATAGAGCGTCAGGCTCTCCTTGGCGGAGATCTCATGTGCGTTGCGGTTGAGGATGCCCAGGTCGAAGACCAAGAGGCCGATGACGATGGCAAGGAACGCCACCCAGAAGTAGACGGGAGTACCAAGGAAGTCGCCCATAAGGGCGCTGAGCAGCATATCCATGCCGGACCTCTCCATGAAAACGTTGGAGCAGTTCCGACATCACGGGG
>Ga0247822_10001264_pt1 | contig 15301 bp, 11 predicted proteins | sample 13C_Cellulose_Da_FD_192423 | JGI IMG/M metagenome (GOLD analysis project Ga0247822, IMG submission 192423) | Soil microbial communities from agricultural site in Penn Yan, New York, United States - 13C_Cellulose_Day30 | ecosystem: Environmental > Terrestrial > Soil > Agricultural land | place...
GCGCAGGGCTCGCCAGCGCCGTTCGAGGCGACGCTCGACCCGTCGGCGGCGGCGCCGGCGGCGCGACTGCTCGGCTGGCAGCGGACGTACTACTGGAACGACGCACGCGACGCGGCCGCGCCGCTCGGCACGGTCGGACGCGCGCCTCGCGCCCATCACGGCGAGGAGGCGTGCCTCACGCCGGGGCTGGTGGCTGCGGCGTTCGGCGACCGAGTGGATGACGCGCTGGTGGCCTCGCTGGGGTACGTCGTGGCCGACGGGCATGCGTGGTGCCCGGGACCGATCCAGGACGTCGTTGGCCCGTTCGGTCTGCCCGGCGGCACTCGTCGCGGCGACGGCGCGACCACGCGGGTCGTGTACGACGCCGACTGGCTCGCCGTGGTGGAGAGCATCGATGCGCTCGGGCTGTCCACGATCTCCGAGCTCGACTACCAGGTGATGGCCCCGGCGCGGACGACGGACGCGAACGGCACGGTCAGCCAGGTCGCGTTCGATCCACTCGGGCGCGTCGTCGCCAGCGGCGTCGAGGGCCACGTGGGCGCGCACCCGTGGGGCAGCGGGCCGCTGGGGACATGGGGAGCTGCGTCGGAGGCGACCACGGTCGCGGCGATCCTCGACGACCCGCGCGGCTTCCTCGGGACCGCGGCGACGGCGACGTGGGTCGACGACCGGGCCTGGGAGGAGCGCGGCGCGCCGGTGGCCGAGGTGCGCGTGGCGCGGGCGGCGCTGGTCCACGACGGCGATGGCGGCGGCGACGCGGCCGGGCCGCTTGAGGTCGCCGTCCGCTACTTCGACGGCTTCGGGCGCGTGTTGCAGGAGAAGGTCCGGGTCGAGCCCGGACCGGCCATCACCCGCGGCCCCGATGGCCGGGTGGTCGTGGATGCGCAGGGCCGCCCGGTCATGGCCGAGGTGGCCGAGCGCTGGCGCGTCTCGGGTCACGTCGTCTACGACGCCAAGGGCCAGCCGGCCCGGGTGTACGAGCCGTACTTCTCGGGGCGCGCGGCCTACGAGGACGACGCCGAGCTCGAGCGGTTCGGCGTGTCGACGCTGACGACGTACGACGCCCTGGGACGCGTGGTCCGCGTCGATTTCCCCGACGGGACCTACACCCGGACGACCTGGCAGGCGTGGTCGCTGGTCGAGGCGAGCCGCGGCGACACCGTGCTCGACTCGACGTACCGCGTGCTCCGCGAGGGCCGGCCGGCCGACGACCCGGAGCGGGTCGCGTACGAGCATGCCGCGGCTCACGCCGAGACGCCCGTGGTGACGCACGTCGACGCGCGCGGGGCGGTGTGCTGCACCGTCGCCGTCGGCAACGCGTCCGCCCCCGAGCGCCGCGTACGGAGCGTGGTCGACGCCAGCGGGCAGGTGATCGAGACCGTCGATCCACGCGGCCTCACCGCGTTCACCTACCGCCGCGACCTGCGCGGGCGCGCGCTGGCGACGACCAGCGTGGACGCAGGGGCGTCGTGGGGGTTGCCCGATGCGTACGACCGTCCGGTGCGGACGTGGGACGCGCGCGGGCACGTGATCGCGCGGAGCTTCGACCTGGCCGACCGGCCGACGGCGGTGCACGTGACCGGCGGCGACGGGCTGACGCCCCTCGACCACCAGGTCGAGACGTACCGCTACGGGGACGAGGATCCGGACCGGGCCGCCGCTCGGGCGGCGAATACGCTCGGCCAGGTGGTCGAGGTACGCGACGGCGCCGGCGTGACCCGCGCGTTCGCGTACGATCCGACGGGCGCCGTGCGCCTCGGCGACCGGCGCGTGCGCATCGACGTCGACGATAACCCCGACTGGCGCGGCGACGTCGCCGTCGAGGCCGATGCGCTGGCCTCGTCCGCGCGCACCGACGCCCTCGGTCGCGCGGTGTGGCTGCGGTTCCCCGATGGCACCGAGCGCCGCGACCGCTACCACGTGGGCGGCGCGCTGGCCTCGGTGCAGATGTCGACGCCCGACGGCGCCCTGGTCGAGGCGCCCATCCTGCACGGCCTCGCGCACGACGCCCACGGCCGGCGGACGGCCGCGCAGCTCGGCAACGGCTGTGTGCAGGCGTGGCAGTACGACCGGGACACGGGCCGCTTGGTGGCGCAAGACGCGCAGCTGGGCGCGCGCGCGCTCCAGCGGCTGCGCTTCACGTACGACCCGGACGATAAGGTGGTGCGAGCGCTCGACCTGGCCCAGGACGGCCCCACCGCGGTGCTGCCCTCGGCGGTGAGCGCCCGGCGCGACTTCCGCTACGACGTTCACGGCCGCCTGGTCGAGGCGACCGGCCGCGTGCATCAGGCGCTCCTGCCGTACGACGACGCGCCGGGAATTGCCGGCCCGCTCGGCGGCCGCCGCCACCTGTCGCTCGACAACGGCGCCGCCCTCGAGCGCTACACGCAGCGCTTCACGTACGACGCGTCGGGCAACCTGCGGCGACTCCAGCACGCCGGCGCGACGGCGAGCTGGTCGACCGACTTCTGGGTCGCCGAGGATTCGAACCGGTCGCTCCCCGCGCTGGATCCCAATGGCGTGCCCGTGGTCGACCCGGCCGGGCATTTCGACGCCACCGGTAACACCATCGCCCTGTCGCACCTGCGCTCGATGACGTGGAGCTGGCGCGGCTGCCTGGCGCGCGCGGTGACGGTGGCGCGGCCGGCCGCCGTCGATGACGACGAGCGGTACACGTACGGGGCCGACCGCGTTCGTGCGCGCAAGGTGGCGACCCGGCTGGTCACCGGCACCGGCGGCGAGCTGTCCACCGAGACCCGCGAGGTCGTGTACGTCGGCGACCAGGAGCGCGTGCGGGTGCGCCGCAACGGGGCGCTCGTGCTCGAGCGGTGGACGACCCACGTGGGCGAGGGAGACCAGCGCGTGGCCGTCATCGACCGCCACACCCTCGACCTGCTCGGCCGCGAGGTGGACGCCATCGGGCCGGCGCGTGTGAGGTACCACCTGACCACGCCCCAGGGCTCGACATCGCTCGAGCTCGACGAGACGGGCGGCCTGATCTCCTACGAGGAGTATCTGCCCTACGGCGGCGGCGCGTTCGTCGCCGGCGACGATGCGAGGGACGTCGCCCGCCGCGACGTCCGCTACGCCGGCAAGGAGCGCGACCAGGCGACCGGCTTGCTCGCGTACCGGTACCGCTACTACGCCCCGTGGCTCGGGAGGTGGCTGTCCTGCGACCCCATCGGTCCCGACGACGACCTGAACCTGTACCAGTTCGTGGGCGGAGATCCGATCGGCCGCGTCGACCCCTTGGGGCTGGAGGACGATGACGACAAGACTCCCCTGCCGATCGAAGAGCCTATCTTCGCTCCCGGAGCACCGAGGACGGAGGAGGAATCCCTAGCGGACATCAACGCGCAGGCGAAGAGCGACGGATACGTCTTCACAAAGTCAACGCAACTCGCTCCAGGCCAATGGCTCGCCTCCGGTCGGATTGATGTGCCCATGGTCAATCCGACGCAATCGCTACTTCCCTCCCTCGGCCGAGAAGCGTTAGAGGGGGCGCTCCATGATGCCCTCCGTCGCCAATCCCCGACGGACTCCCCAGGTGAGGTGAAGCTCAGCTTTGGCGCGGGTGTCATAAGAATGAGTGTCGCCGGCAGCGAGTCGGAGGGCGGCGGTTCGGGCTCCGACTCCAGCGATGGCGTGGTCGCCGCGTGGGCTGCGCCCGTCCGCGCCATTGTAGGCGGCATCATCGAGATCGGCGCTCGCATCGCGACCACCGTGGCCGGAATCGTCCAACGCGGACTCGAGGAGACCGGCGAGAGCTCGCATCGCACGAGCGCCGAGGACTCCAGTCCGATGGACGAAGTCCGCGCGGTCAATAGATTCCTCGACGAGAATGAAGACAAGACAATCAGCCTGAGCGAGATCGAGAATCTCGCAGGCGTCAAGGACTGGCCCATCGAACGCTGGACCGGTCTCATGGAGCTGGGCATCCGCGGTGGCTATCGCCCCGACGACGATGTCAGACAGCTAATCAGCGTAGTTTCCTACGTGTCCGGGAAACGATACGTCGCGGAGCAACTGCGGCTTGCAGAGAACAACGACAACGCGCGTCGACTCGAGCCCAACCCATACGGGGCATACGGGGCACCGCGCCTATACACGGAACGAGGAGATCGCGAGGCGGGCCAAAGGTGGCTCAACCGCCACAGGGATCCAAGACGCCTCATTGCGACCGCAGCCTTGGCCGTCGGCGTCGTCAAACCAGAAGTCATCGCGGTGGTCGGCTCCTTCCTGACCGGCGTGGACACCGGTGAGGCCATTACGGGGAGGAGCATAACAGGAAGAACGCTCTCCGATGACGAGCGCGACGCGACGGCCAAGAGTGCGACCCTCGGCTGGCTGGGCATCTTCAGCACAGCACTCATCACGCCCCGGGCGACGTCTGCCACACCTCGCGCACAAACAAGAGTCACGCGTGGCGACATTGGTGCGTTGGGCTCGGCCGATACAACCGCGGGCGGTGGACTCGCACCCGGAATCCTGACAGAAACAACAGCCGCAGAAGGCGGCGCAGCTAGGCACGGAGACTTCCATGGTCCATGGAGACCCCTGCCAGACCCGGATATCAGCTGGGGCAAGTACCTTCGGCAGAAAACCGGCACTGAACCGCCCGCAGGGATGCACCGGCCCCACGCGCATCATGGTGTCTTTAAGGAAGGACTACCCGGGCGCCAGCGCGAACTCGTCGAGGAAGCGCAAGACCTCGCTCGCCGGAGGGGTGGCATCGATCCCATATGGGGGCTAGAGAACCTAGGCTGGGCGCCAAATCGAGGTCACACTACGGCCGTAATGGAGGATATTTCCAATCGGCTTCGAGCTCTCGACGGCGCCAACGGGACCCCCGAGGATTTTGAACGTCTGCTACGGACCTTCCTTGCCGAGGCCGCGGCGCGATAGGATGGCCGAGGGATCACCAAGACCAGGAGGTCGCAATGACGGAAGAGGATCTGGATCGACAGTTCATCGACGGCGTGAAGCTGGCCATTCGTCGCACGGTCGCGGCCCTCAAGACGGAGGTCCCAGCGGAGACTCTGGCTGGCTACGTGCTCCTTACCGACGATGCGCTGGAGACGCTTTCGTACCTAGCAGTCACTGAGGAAGCGCTTCGTACTAACTCGGATCCAGATTTGCTGTTCGTTCCAACGGACTGGCCTTATGAATCCGGCTCGGACGCTTTCGACGCTGCTGACGCGCAGCTGCGCCAGCGAGCTTCCGTGGCAGCGGAGCTTCGAGAGCATGTCGACCGCTCATTCGGGATACTTGTGCAAGCACTCGCAGAGTCAAAAGCTGAAGGTGTCTTCGACCCTTCGGTATTCATATCCGTACTGAGTACCGATCCGAGCAAGTACTTGTTGACTCTCTGGGACTCAGCGGTGCGACGACTGAACGAACCGAACGTGGTCGAGGCGCGAGAGCGGTTTCTGGAGAAGTGGAGTTGAGAGCTCGGAAACTCCCTTCAGTACGCGACCATCGCCCGGTGGACCGGCTTTGGGGATCGTGATCGGAGCATAAGAGCCGCTGTGACGAGCGAAGAACGAGCCATCGGAAGGGCTGGACTGGGAGGTGTTGCGCTGGTCGGCGTCGGAGGCGGCGCAAGCCTTGGACCTGTTGGGCGCATCCGCGGGCTTCGAGGCCGGCTTCGCGCGCCGGCGGGAGGGTTGGAGGCACCAGCGAGACCAGGTCGTCCACGAGCTGGCCGTGCTCGATCGCAACCTGGTCGCGGCCCGCAAGCGCGTCGACCTGGCCCGCCGGTCGCTCGTCGTCCACGAGGAGAGCATCGCGCAGATCGACGGGGTCTATCTCGGGGCGCAGGAGCGCACCCGCGTCCTGCGCGACGGCCAGCTCATCGCAGACCTACGACCCCGCCGGCGTGGCGCGAGCGGTCGATCGACGCCTGCGGGTCGGCGACGACGCCGTGGACTGGCGCGGTGAGGTTATGCTCGAGACCGAGGCCCTCGCGACCGCGATCCGCGCCGACGCCCTCGGTCGCGCGGTGTGGCTGCGGTTCCCCGATGGCACCGAGCGCCGCGACCGCTACCACGTGGGCGGCGCGCTGGCGGCGGTGCAGATGTCGACGCCCGACGGCGCCCTGATCGAGGCGCCCATCCTGCACGGCCTGGCGCACGACGCCCATGGCCGGCGGACGGCCGCAGCTCGGCAACGGCTGTGTGCAGGCGTGGCAGTACGATCGGGACACGGGCCGCCTCGTGGCGCAGGACGCGCAGCTGGGCGCGCGCTCTCTCCAGCGGCTGCGCTTCACGTACGACCCGGACGGTAAGGTGGTGCGGGCGCTGGACCTGGCCCAGGACGGACCCGGCGCGGTGCTTCCCTCGGCGGTGAGCGCCCGGCGCGACTTCCGCTACGACGTCCACGGCCGCCTGGTCGAGGCGACCGGCCGCGTGCATCAGGCGCTCCTGCCCTATGACGACGCGCCCGGAACCGCCGGCCCGCTCGGCGGCCGCCGCCACCTGTCGCTCGACAATGGTGCCGCCCTCGAGCGCTACACGCAGCGCTTCACGTACGACGCGTCCGGCAACCTGCGGCGGCTCCAGCACGCCGGCGCGACGGCGAGCTGGTCGACCGACTTCTGGGTCGCCGAGGATTCGAACCGGTCGCTCCCTGCGCTGGATCCCAACGGCCTGCCCGTGGTGGACCCGGCCGGGCATTTCGACGCCACCGGCAACACCATCGCCCTGTCGCACCTGCGATCGATGACCTGGAGCTGGCGCGGCTGCCTGGCGCGCGCAGTGACGGTGGCGCGGCCGGGTGTCGTCGATGACGACGAGCGGTACACGTACGGGGCCGACCGCGTTCGTGCGCGCAAGGTCGCGACCCGGCTGGTCACCGGCACCGGCGGCGAGCTGTCCACCGAGACCCGCGAGGTCGTGTACGCCGGCGACCAGGAGCGTGTGCGGGTGCGCCGCAACGGGGTGCTCGTGCTCGAGCGGTGGACGACCCACGTGGGCGAGGGAGACCAGCGCGTGGCCGTCATCGACCGCCACACCCTCGACGTCCTCGGCCGCGAGGTGGACGCCATCGGGCCGGCGCGGGTGAGGTACCACCTGACCACGCCCCAGGGCTCGACATCGCTCGAGCTCGACGAGACGGGCGGCCTGATCTCCTACGAGGAGTATCTGCCCTACGGCGGCGGTGCGTTCGTCGCCGGCGACGATGCGAGGGACGTCGCCCGCCGCGACGTCCGCTACGCCGGCAAGGAGCGCGACCAGGCGACCGGCTTGCTCGCGTACCGGTACCGCTACTACGCCCCGTGGCTCGGCCGCTGGCTGTCCTGCGACTTCATCGGCCCCGAAGACGACCTGAACCTGTACCAGTTCGTCGGCGGAGATCCGATCGGGAGCGTGGACCCGCTCGGCCTCGAGGACAAGCCGACGCACTTCGCGCCGGGAAAACAGGAGACGCCAGAAGAGGCCCTGGCAGCCATCAACAAGAAAGCGGAGAAGGACGGCGTCAGATACAAGAGCGTGCGGCCGGCGGGGAAGGACACGCCGTACCAATGGGAGGCTTACGATCAGGAACCGATTCCGCAGGCACCAATCGCCGACGATACGCTCGACGAGTTTCTGACCCAGACGGACTCGGCGGAAGCGGAATCCCCGGCCGGAGACTCCGGCTCGCCCCTCTCCACCGCCTCCGACGGGAATGACGCGGCCGACGCTTGGGCTACGCCCGTCCTGGCCATTGTGGGCGGTATCATCGAGATCGGCGCCCGCATCGCGACCACCGTGGCCGGAATCGTCCAACGCGGACTCGAGGAGACCGGCAAGAACTCGCATCCCACGAGCGCCGAGGGCCCCAGTCCGATGGACGAAGTCCGCGCGGTCAATAGATTCCTCGACGAGAATAGAGACAAGACAATCAGCCTGAGCGAGATTGATAATCTCGCATGCGTCAAGGACTGGCCCATCGAACGCTGGGCCGGTCTCATGGAGCTGGGCATCCGCGGTGGCTATCGCCCCGACGACGATGTCAGACAGCTAATCCGCGTGGTGACCTACGTGTCCACGCAACGCAGCCTAGCGGATGCACAGCAGCTTGCAGTCAACAACGACAACGTGCTTCGACTCGAACCCAACCCAGACGGGCCATACGGGGCACCGCGCCCATTCACGGAAAGAGGAGACCGCGAGGCGGGCCAAAGGCGTCTCAACCGTCACAGGGATCCAAGCCGCCTCATAGCGACCGCAGTGTTGGCCGTCGGCGTCGTCAAACCAGAAGTCCTCGCGGTGGCCGGCTCCCTCCTGACCGGCGTGCACACCGGTGAGGCCATCACGGGGAGGAGCATAACAGGAAAAACGCTCTCCGATGACGAGCGCGACGCGAAGGCCCAGAGTGCAGTCCTCGGCTGGCTGGATATCCTCAGCACCGCACTCACCGGGACCCCGGCAACTAAGGCTGCGGAGGGTGCCGCCAACTTCCGCTCTGCCGCCGCCGCGGGCGACTCGACGGGTGGAGGAGTAGCAGGCCAGATCGATAGGGCGTACGCCCACCAGGCACAAACCCTAGCCAATCGTGGCGACATTAGGGCCGTGGCGTCCGCGGGAGACGTGGCGAGCACGGCGGCCACGGGCGAAAGAGTCAAGGACCTCTCAACGCCTGCAAAATATCATGTGGAGGACGCTGTCGACGCCGACCTTTGGACCATCGGCCAAGTGCAAAACGGCATCCTAGACTTAAACATACAAACTCGCTACATTGCGCGCGACGGCACCGTTGTGCGCGGTGCCCTGCGCGGGCAGGAGCAATTTGACGCGATCGTCAAGCATTTCGAGGGTCAGTTCACCGCCATTCGCGGGAGCTGGCACGCTGGCGACAACCTGGCGCATGTCGCGCGTACCGGTAATCCATACACGACTTGGACTGGTCAGCAAGCAGCGCGCCACGGCTACGGTAATGCAACTCGGGTTGGCTATGGTTTCTTGCCCGGCACCGATGACGGCGTAGGTGGCGGCGAGTACGAGTGGGTCGAGTTCCTATTCAGAAAGTAGAGCCTTCGGATGAGCGAAGAGGAAGACGACGAACTGCGTCTTGCAAATGAACTGCGGCGCCTGTGGGATCGCGGGACTCCCCCGTCCGCGCTCGTGCGAACTCTCAGATCTCGTGGGATGGGAGGCGGGCAGATCATCACTGTGATGCAGCGGGCGTTCGCGTTGACACTATCCAAGACCCACGCAATCACAGGCTGGCTTTCCCATGGAGACGATGAACGCTTAGACCGGTTTCTCATTCCGCACATGCCCGATCGACTCGAGGGCTCGAAAGACGCTCCTGAGCAGGAGTCATGATGCGCCCGGTTCTGCTGCCACGCTGCCACGCGAAACGGTACACCGCGGACATGAGCGGCTCTGAACGGGATCCAAGTTGACGAAGCTTGTGGCGGGTCGCGTCGTTTCAGGATCGCGGCTCAAAGGGACACGTTCCTGGGTCGTACCTCCTCGACAACGCAAGTCTTTTGGAGACTAGCGCGACGAAGCGTTCGGCGGCCGGTGATTGGCACCGGTCGCCGGCGACCAGCTGCGACCACGATCTCCGAGCTCGACTACCAGGTGATGGCCCCGCCGCGGACGACGGACGCGAACGGCACGGTCAGCCAGGTCGCGTTCGATCCACTTGGGGCGCGTCGTCGCCGGCGGCGTCGAGGGCCACGTGGGCGCGCACCCGTGGGGCAGCGGGCCGCTGGGGGCATGGGGACGTGCATCGGAGGCGACCCACGGTCGCGGCGATCCTCGAGGCCCCCGGCGGATTCCTCGGGACCGCGGCGACGTCGTTCAGGCACGAGGCACGGATGAAGTGCTGAACATTTCTGGAGGAGTACGAAGGTGAGCTTTCAAACCGTTGCAAACTTGCCATCCAGCGTGCCTTGTCGCGTTCGGTGCGCACTGGCACTGAACATCGCAAGGAAGGTTAGCGTCCTAGTAAGCAGCGAGTTTGCTGCCGCTCTTGATGGATTCGCTTCGCTGGCCTGGGAGTGGGTTGAGGCAGACCTCCCTCGCCTGAAGCAATTCTACGAAGCTTTTGATAAGCTCCACGTGGTGTTCACCGAGCTAGACGAGGGCGAGGAACCAAACGGGCAGGCGGCGTTTCTCGGCGCGTGCTGTGTGCTTTGGGAGGTGTACAACGAAGCCTGGCAGCTCAAGCGCGTGACCTCGTCGGAGCTACCTGGAGAGGTCTGCGAGGGTGACGCCGCCCTATGGGTGGAGTTTGCAGAAGCGCTCAACGCGGTCGAGGAGAGTCTGCCAGCTGGGCTTGCACGAGCCGTCGAACGGACCTCCATTGCGATGGCGGGTGCTCCAGACAACCGAGAGACGAGACCGTCTCGCAGCGACATCGAAGCCGCGTTCGAACGCGCTATGACTTAGAGCAACCCTGTGCTCGCCTGAGTTGATCCGAGAACTTGCATCTAGGATCGCCCTCTCATCTGGGGACGGCGGGGTTGCCTTTTCTGCAAGGCGAGACCTTGAAGCGGTGGGATGAAGGCGCTTGGCAGTTGGACTAAAAGGACTCCGTCCGGGTGATCGAACAGGAGAGCATCATGTCGTCATGGGCTGAGTGTCCTTGTGGACATCGAATCGGAACTGGTGCGTTTCCCAACCCAGGCGTTCATCGCGTAATGTCCGAGGAGGATTATGACGCTCTCACCAATCCACTGGATCGCACCAAAGTCGGTGTCTTGTTCCTTCAGGGCCGAGAACTCATCGAATGCGCGCGATGCGGCCGTATCCTGATCCGCGAGTCAACTGGCACCAAGTATCTCTCGTATTCTCCAGAGCAAACCGCATGAGGAGCCATGTCGAACCGTGCGTCTATCCCTGCGATTGCTGATTTTTTGCCTCCCGCGGCGACCGCGCGCCGCTGTCAAACACCATGAGAGCCGACGAATTCAGGTGTCACCCGCCACCGGCCAGGCCGCTGACAGGGCGGCCTTACGTCTCTCGCCACCTATGATCCCCATGGGATGGCCATGGGTCGACGACGCGAGCCGACCCTCGCGCCGAAGGAAGACCGCCACCACCAAGGCGACCCGCACCACGAAGTGAACCCGCTCCGACTGTCACCCCTGTCACCCATGGCTGCAACGAGCGCTGCCCCTGCCCGAAGTGAGCGCGGACGCCCCGAACGCTCGCTTATCGAAGCGCGGATCGTGTCACCCATCTCTTGATCGCACCGTCCCGATCGAACCGCACCCAACGCGATTCCGCGCATCTGCGCTTGGTCGGGAACCTGGTTGCGACCTCGATCGGGACCTCGTTGCGACCTCGATCAGCCTGATCGCTACCTCGCTGGGACTTCGCTCGAACCTCGATCGCACCTTGCCCCCGCCTGGGCACCACCTCGCTCCCACTTCGCCGGCCCGCGCGGACCCTCGCTCCCACTTCGCCAGGTCTGCGCGGGACCTCGCTCCCACCTCGCCCGGCCCACACGAGACCTTCGAGCACACCTTGGCCGACCTGATCGATCGGTCGTGCGCCTTCGCTCGAGACCTGGCAGGCGGGGGGGTACGTCAAGACATGGGTCCGAGCCAACGACGATCCGACCATGGTCGTTCACGCGCGCGCTTGCTAGCCTTGGCGGGCGAAGTCAAGCCGCCGGCGAGCGCGCGCCGACGCCGTTGGTGGAGGGGTTACTCTCGACCCGCTCGACTCGGCCCGGCCGATCAAGGGCATCCCGCACGCGCGGGTGGCCATCCGCGGGACCGCCGGGGCGAGCCCCGCATGGCTATCGACGACAACCCGAGCGACGAGGATTGCGACCTGACTGGCGGATGCCGGACACCCAGCGCGATGCCTGGGTCCGGGCGCCTCCTGCCGCTGAACGACTACGATCAGAAGTACGAAGAACCGCTGGAGCAGGCAGCGTAATCAACCTGTCCACCGAAGCGGGTCAACTCCAGCCTTGCTGTACGTCGAGCACATCGACGTTGCCGACGAGGGGCGCGTCAAGCTACTCGACGTCGCGGTCGTGCGGCGCCTCGCCGACACGCTCGGCATGGCGTGCAGCCTGGTCGTGCTGGACGGCGACGAGCTACGCCGCCTGCCCCAGTCGCAGCGGCTCGGCTTCTCCACCGTCAAGACCGGTCCCGCGCCGTCCCTCGTGCTCAACCAGAGCGGCCGTGCGCTCCGGGTCCGTGAGGCGGTCGCGCTCGACTCGTTCGAGATCGCCCCGCCGGCCGAGGTGGCGAACGAGGTGGCCCGGGAGGCCGCAACTAAATTTAGCTAGGTCCGTTCCCCGCCGCGTGGCAGCCACGTGGCAGCAGAACCCGTTACGATCCGCTAACCATGCGAAACGGCTACCTCAACGGGAATGTGTCCCCTATTCGCGGGGGGCCACGCAGTAGACCTCGGCGACGACCTCGATGACCTGCTGCGGGCTGGCGTTGCGGTAGTCGCAGCGCCAGCCGGCGGCGGTCTGCGGCGCGGCCATGGCGAGCGGGCGGGTGGAGACCAGCTCGGCGAGCCACATGGGGTCGGCGTAGCAGCCGCCGGTGACGACGAGATCGCGGGCGCGCTCGCAGCTGGCCACCGCCGAGGCGACCAGGCCGGGGCCGACGGAGACGCGGGCTTCGTGGCGGGACAGGTCGGCCTTGCTGGCGTAGGCGCCGGGCGGGCCAGCGGGGCCGCGTGGGCCCTGCGGACCTTGCGGGCCCTGGAGGCCCTGCGGACCTTGCAGGCCCTGGACGCCCTGCGCGCCCTCGGGGCCGACCGGGCCGGGTGGGCCGGCGGGGCCGATCGGGCCCTCGGGGCCGACGCCGGCGGGGCCCATCGGGCCGGCCGGGCCGAGCGGGCCGGGTGGACCGGCCGGTCCGGCGGGACCCGGTGGGCCGGCGATGCCGGCGTCGGGGCCGAGCGCGGCCAGCTCGAGCGCGACCTTGTGGGCGTCGATCCGCGTGCCGCCCTTCTCGATCGCCTCGAGGCGGGCCTGCGCCTCGGTGAGCTGACGCTTCAGCTCGTCGACGCGCGGGTCGGGACCGGTGCCGCGGCAGGCGGCCGCGGTCGCGATCGCGAGCACCGGCGCCCAGGTCCGCATGCGAGCCATCGTAGCGAGATCGTGCAGACGCCCGGGCCAGGGCGCGCGGTTTTTTTGCCCACGCCGCCGCCGCGCAGTACGTGTGAACGATGATCGAGCTGGTCGGGGTGACGTTCGCCCACGCGCACGGGCCCACCGTGCTCGCCGGCGCGGACCTCGCGGTCGGTCCCGGCGAGGTCGTGCTGCTCGGCGCGCCCGCCGGCGCCGGCGCATCGACGATCGCCGCGCTGCTCGCCGGCCGTCACGAGGCGACCGGCCGGGTCGCGATCGCCGGCCGCGACCTCGCCCGGCTGCGCGCGTCGTCGAAGGCGGCGCTGCGCCAGCGGCTCGGCATCGTGCCCCAGGACCTGGCCCTGGTCGACGATCGCACCGCGCTCGACAACGTCGCGCTCGCGCTCGAGGTCGCCGGGGTCGGCCGCGCCGCCCGCGCCGGGCGCGCCAACCAGGCCCTGGCCGCGGTCGGCGTCGCCGCCGGTATCGCCGTGCGGGCGCTGCCGATGGCCGCCCGCCAGCGGGTCGCCTGGGCCCGCGCCTTTGTCCGGAACCCGGACGTCCTGATCGCCGATCAGCCGACCAGCCACCAGGACGCCGACGGCGCCGATCTGTTCGCCGAATTGACCGCCGAGCTGGCCGCCGCCGGCGCGGCCTGCGTGGTGCTCGCCCGCGAGCCGCACCTGGTCGCCGCCGCCGCCCGCCGCGGCTGGCGGGCGCTGACCCTGCACCAGCACCGGCTGGTCGACGTCGCCGACGTCGCACCCGACGAGATCGACGCCGCCGAGCACGTCGTGTGGGAGAGCTCGCGGCCGCGGACCTCGCCGCCCGCCGACGACCTCGACATCGCCGTCGATGAGGCTGCGGCGATCCCCAACGTCGTGCCGTTCCCGGTGGCGCGCTCCGCCGGCAACCGGGTGGGCTGATGGGGACCGCGCTGGCCTCGACCCTCACCCGCAGCGCCCGCGCGCTCGCGCGCCGGCCGGCCGCGTCGGCGTGGGCGATCCTCGCCGTCGCCGCCGCGCTGGTCGGGGTCGCGGCGACCGACCTCGCCGCCCGCCGGGTCGGCGCGTGGTCGAGCGATCTGCGCGCCCAGGCCAGCATGGTCATCTACCTCGACGAGGCCGCGACCCCCGACCGCGCCGACGCCATCGCCGCCCGCCTGCGCCGGGTCGACGGCGTCGAGGGCGCGCTGGTGGTCGGCGCCGCCGACGCCGAGGACCGGCTGCGCGCCGCGCTCGGCGCTCACGACGAGCTGCTGGCCGGCGTCGATCCCGCGACCCTGCCGATCTCGATCGAGGTCACGCTCGCGCCCGGGGTCGCCGACGTGATCGGCGGCAGCCCGCTGCTCGCCGAGCTGCGCGCCGCCGGCGGCGTCGACGACGTCGAGGTCACCCGCGACTACACCGCCCCGCTCGGCGACGCGCTGGCCCGCCTGCAGCGCCTGGCCTGGGTGTTGCTCCTCGTGATCGGCGGCGCCGCCGCCTTCCTGGTCGCCGCCGCGGTGCGGCTGCGGCTCACCGACGCGACCGGCGAGGGCGCCGCGCTGGCCTGGCTCGGCGCCAGCCCGGCGTTCGTGCGCGCGCCCGCGGTCGTCGCCGGCGCGGTGCTCGGCGCGACCGGGGCCGGGCTGGCCCTGCTCGCCGCCGCGGCGCTGGTCCACCTGTTCCGCATCGACGTCGCCCCGGCGCTCGGCGGTACCGCCGACGTCGCCGCCTGGCCGGTCGCGCGCGCGGCCGCGCTGGTCGGCGCCGGCGCCGCGCTCGGCCTCGTCGGTGGCGTGCTGGCCTCGGGGCGCGATGCCCGCGCCTAGCCGCCGCACCGTCGCCGTCGTCGTCGTCGCGGCCGCGCTGACCGCCACGGCCGCTGCCGACGATCAGGCGGCCCCGGCCACCCCGGCGCGGTCGTCGTCGGTCGCCGACCTGCTCGCCGCCGAGCTGGCCTCGGCCACCCGCGCCCGCGCCCAGGTCGACGCCAAGGTCGCCGAGCGCGCCGCCGAGCGCCGCGCCCGCCTGCGGGTCGCCTACAAGCTGCTGCGCGGCGCCGGCTCGCCGCTGACCGTCGCCCCCGAGCGGCGCATGGCGGTCGCCCGCACCCGGGCCACCGCGCGCCTGCTGCTCGCCCGCGATCGCGCCGAGGAGGCTCAGCTCGCCGACGAAGCCGGCCTGCTCGCCGCGGCGATCGCCCGCATCGAGCGCGATCGCGCGGCCGCCGCCACCGCCCCCGCGCCGGTCGCGCTGACCGCCCCGGTCGCCGGCGA
>Ga0247822_10001266_pt1 | contig 15300 bp, 15 predicted proteins | sample 13C_Cellulose_Da_FD_192423 | JGI IMG/M metagenome (GOLD analysis project Ga0247822, IMG submission 192423) | Soil microbial communities from agricultural site in Penn Yan, New York, United States - 13C_Cellulose_Day30 | ecosystem: Environmental > Terrestrial > Soil > Agricultural land | place...
CACCGGCCAGAACACCAAGATGAGCGTCCACGGCAGCGTGTTCGGCGGCAAGCAGGAGCGGCGCAAGGAGATCGCGCAGATCGCGATGATGCACCCGCGCACCTACGTGGCGCAAACCACCGCGGCGCACATCAACCACTTTTACAAGGCGGTTCTGGGCGCGATGGAGTTCGACGGGCCGGCGATCGTCGCGTGCTACACGACGTGCCAGCCGGAGCACGGCGTCGCGGACAACATGGCGGGTGAGCAGGCGCGCCTCGCGGTGGACACGCGAGCCTTCCCGCTCATGATCTACGACCCCCGCAAGGGCGACACGATCGCCAAGCGACTGTCTCTGGACGGCAACCCGAACAAGAACGGCGACTGGTACGTCCACCCGAAGACGAACCAAGAGATCACGTTCATCGACTTCGCACGCAGCGAGGGCCGCTTCGTGAAGCACTTCGATAAGGACGGCAACCCGTCCGAAACGCTCCTCTACGCCAAGCAGGACCGCCTCGAAAACTGGCACACGCTCCAGGAGTTGGCGGGGTTGCGGTAGGTCGGGCTGTGCCCGACAAAGCACGTCGGGCACAGCCCGACTACAAAAGGCCGGGAGCGCCAGCGCCCGGAGGTCTTCGCCCCAACAGGGCGACAGACAGTAGCCCGGGGCGTCAGCCCCGGGTTCGCGTTTGGTAAGATCATGAAGCCCCCACGGGGCGACACTCTGGCAGCATTGCCCAGTGGGTGTGGAGGACGGTTTTGACGTTTTTCATCCACCCCAATCAGTGCCTGCTGTTCCTCCGTGACCCGGAAGTGGCTTTCACTCCTGAGCGGATGAAGAAGACGCTCCTGGAAGCTGGCGTGATTGCGGAGGGTGAGAAAGAGCCGTTCGCGCTGCGCTGGGGTGACGGGACGACGCTGTTGTACGCTTCAATCGTCCGGGGAGAGGTCGCTGGGGTGTTGGCTGGTAGGTTGCTGGGTCGAAGTCGGAAGTATCGGAAGTTGGCGGCAGCGAGTGACGCCTACATCGAGATCACTTTTGAGAGCCTGGACGAGGTGCTGGACGAAATCAACACGCTGATCGTAGTGCAGGCGGCTCTCCAACAGGCCACCGGCGGGTTGCTATATCGGAGCTGGAACCAGTCCTTCTCCGGACCAGACGAGTAAGGCGAGATCGTGCTCGTTTCCCAGGGCTCACGCCCTGGGCTACTATTTCCCGCCCCTTCGGGGCTTGGCGATGTCCCAGAAGCCGATCGCGTACATCTGGGCGCTCGCGGTCCTCGCGACGGTCTGGGCCGTGCCGCTCGTCGCTTACTTCTTCGTTGATTTCCCACTTGAGCGGACACTGGGCGTCCTCGCGTGGGTGCTGTCGCCGGTGGTCGCACTCACTTGGTTCGTGCGACCGGTGCGGAGGCTCGTCTACCACCCCGACTCGGCCGCACGCGGCGGGGCGAGTCAGGTCGCGGGCGCGGCACTCGGGTTCGCGTTCATCGGGTTCGTCATCCACTTCGTGATTCCGCTAACGCTGTACGACTGAGCAACATCTGACCAGCGACATTGCTCACGCCCCTCCGACGTCACCGCGGTGCAGCCGCGACCGGCCTGTGCGGGTTACTCCACACGCGACGCCGTCCGCTCGCTGCAGCCCACCCGCAGCGGGCGGAGCGGTTCCACTCGGCGGCAACCGCCTCCGATACCCACTGACGTGTGAACTCGCACGCACGTCGGGAGTGTCTCATGAGCCGGCCGGTGTTCGCGTCCGCGCGGTCGTGGTGGACTCGTTTCCCGACGGCCGTCAACCCCGCCCGCGAAACCCTCCGCCGCGTGTGGCGGCGGATGACGTGGCCAAAGCCGGTCGGCCCGATCCTGCACGTCACCCACTACAAGGCCGGGTCGCAGTGGGTACTGCGCGTGCTGCAGGAGCTCGCGGAGCCCTGGGTCGTGCCGCCGGAGGTGGACGGCCGCCAGTTCCTCGACCGCCCCGTCCGCGGGTGGGGCGTGTACCCCACGCTCTACCTCACCCGCGAGCAGGTCGAGTCCGTGCCGCTCCCACCGACCGCGAAGCGGTTCGTGGTCATCCGCGACCTCCGCGACACGCTCGTCTCCGCCTACTTCAGCCTCAAGGTCAGCCACGACCCCCTCTTCCCGCAGATGCAACAGTTCCGCGCGATGCTCAACAGCGTGTCGCCGGAGGCCGCACTGATACGCATGATCCACGAGTGGTGCGGGCACACCGCGGCCATCCAACGGTCGTGGCTCGGCGGCCCGGACGAGTTGCTGAAGTACGAGGACTTCCTGGCCGGCGACGCGGAGTTGTTCGAGCGCGTCCTGATCGGCCGGTGCGGGCTGCCGACGACGCCGGAGCGGCTGCGCGCCGTCGTCGCGGGGAACCGGTTCGAGGCGCGGGCCGGGCGAAGGCCGGGCCAGGAGGACCGCGGGTCGCACGAGCGCAAGGGCGTCGCCGGTGACTGGCGCAACCACTTCACCGACCGCGTGGCGCGGGTGTTCAAGCGGCACTACGGCGACCTCATCGTCGCCACCGGCTACGAGCCGGACGACCGGTGGTAAACCCCGCAGCCCCTCGCCCCGGCATTCCCTTCACAACCCCACCGCCGCCTGCCGATAAGTGACCATCCCCCGCGGCCGTCCGGGTCCTCGGGCGGTGTCACGCGGCCGAGGTCGGGAGGTAGCCATGCTGGACACAGTGCGCGGGTTGCGTCACCTGGTCGGACTCGGGAACTCTGCCCCCTCGGCGCTGCCGACGGTGTTCCACGTGACGCACCACAAGGCCGGCAGCCAGTGGATCAACCGCATCTTCCACGCCCTCACCTACGAGCGGATGGTGATGCCGGAGGTTGAGAACGTACAGTTCCTCGGCAAGCCGATCGTGCAGGGGGCCGTGTACCCGACGGTGTACGTCACTCGCGAGCAGTTCGACAGCGTCGCGGTGCCGAAGGACTCGCGGCGGTTCGTCGTCGTCCGCGACATCCGCGACACGCTCGTCTCGCTCTACTTCAGCCTCCGCTACACGCACCCCGTCCTGCACGAGCGCATCCAGAACCGCCGGTCGGCTCTGGCGGAACTCAGCCCCGAGGACGGACTCGTCTACCTGATCGAGACGCAACTGACCGGCATCGCCCAGTTCCAGTGGTCGTGGGCCAACGCCCGCGAGGAACTGATCCGGTACGAGGACCTGCTCGAACGGGACGAGGAGATCCTTGCCCGCGTGCTGCTGCGGAAGTGCCGCCTCGGCGTGGACCCCGGCCGGTTCCACGAGGTGGTCGCGGCCAACCGGTTCGAGGCGCGGACCGGCGGCCGCAAGCCGGGCCAGGAGGACCTCGGCTCGCACGAGCGCAAGGGCGTCGCCGGTGACTGGCGCAACCACTTCACCGAGAAGGTGACGAAGGCGTTCAAGCGGCTCTACGGGTCGGTGCTGATCGCGACGGGCTACGAGAAGGACTTCAACTGGTGACACCGACCGGGGGCCGGGACATGCTGAGTGCGATGGGCGAGTTCGGGCTGGCGTTCGGCCGGCGGCGTCGCGACGAGACCGCGTTCCGCTGGGGCGAGCGGCGCGGCGCGGCCGGCCTTCTCGACCGCGTCCGCGGGTGGCTCGCGCCCGCCGGCCTGCCGACGGTGTTCCATGTGACGCACCACAAGGCCGGCAGCCAGTGGATCAACCGCATCTTCCACGCACTGGCCTACGAGCGGCTCGTCCTCCCGAAGCGGGACGACTCGCAGTTCCTCGAGGCGCCGGTGCAGGCGGGGAAGATCTACCCCACGCTGTACGTCACACGCGAGCAGTTCGAGTCGGTCCGCGTGCCCGAGAACTCCCGGCGGTTCGTGGTCATCCGCGACCTCCGCGACACGCTCGTCTCCGCCTACTTCAGCATCAAGCACAGCCACGCGATGGAAGCCGAGGGCGACCTCCGCATGCGGGAGCGGTTGCACGCGTGCGGCTTTGAGGACGGGCTGCTGTACCTGATCGACACGTGGCTCCCGGACCGGGCCGCCGTCCAGCAGTCGTGGCTCGGCGGCCCGGACGACATCCTCAAGTACGAGGACATGCTTCGCCGCGACGAGGAGATCCTCGCCCGCGTGCTGCTCGACCACTGCCGGCTCGGCGTGACCCGCGAGAAGTTCCGCGAGGTCGTGCTGGCGAACCGGTTCGAGTCGCGCGCCGGCCGCAAGCCGGGCGCCGAGGACGTCAACTCGCACGAACGCAAGGGGGTCGCGGGGGACTGGCAGAACCACTTCACCGCGAAGGTGGCCGACGCGTTCAAGGCGCGGTTCGGCGCACTCCTGATCGACACCGGTTACGAGCGCGACGCCGGCTGGTGAGCCGCGCTCGCACACCGCTTCCCGCAACGGAGTTCGCGATGCGCGTCTGGCTGGCCTCCTACCCGCGGTCCGGGAACACGTTCTTCCGGGTCATCCTCGGCGACCGGTACGGCGTCCCGAGTGTCACCCCCAGCGCGATGCCCGAGACCTGGCAGAAGCTCTGGAGGTACGACGCGAAGCGGCAGGAGAAGGCCGACCCGGCCGCGCCCGAGTTCGTCAAGACGCACGGGCTGCCGGGGGGCGACGCTAACCCCGCGATCTACATTGTCCGCGACGGCCGCGACGCCCTCGTGTCCTTCGCCCACTTCGTCCTGACGCACAACCGCAAGCGGCCGGCCGCGGGGGACGACAACCCATTCCTCTTCCGGGGCGCGCTCCGCGACCTGATCCTGGAGACGCGAGCCGGGTGCGGGACGTGGTCCTCGAACGTCGAGGCGTGGACCGCGAGGCCGAACACGGCGGTGGTGCGGTACGAGGACCTGGTCGCCGACCCGTGCGGCGTCGCGGACCGCGCGCTGGAGGCGATCGGCGTGCGGCTGAAGGCGGTCTCCGATGCCATCACGCCGTTCGAAGAGTTGAAGACGGTGGACCCGAAGTTCTTCCGCCGCGGGACGCAGGGGACGCACCGCGACGAGTTCCCGGCCGACCTGATCGACCTGTTCTGGGCGCACAACGAGGCTGCCATGCGGCGCATGGGTTACCCGCGGGACGCCCGGCGCCAAGCGGCTTGATACGCGACTACGGAACGAGGCAGAAGCCCACCCGCCCGGGTGGGCTTCCGAGCCACTCCCGCGTCAGTACAGCACCTCCAGCGACCAGGCGAACAGCGTCCCGCTGTTCCCGGCCAGGTCGTCGGTGATCGACAACACCCACTCGCCCGAGGCGTCCAGGCCGTCGAACGCGCTCAGCAGGGCCGCGTCGTCGAGGTTGAACGAGCCGACCAACGACTCCCCGTCGGCCGGGTTGGCGGCGTCGTCGATGTCCGTACCCGCGGAGTCGCTCAGCCGGACGATCATCCCGTCCGAGTTACCGCCCACGTCCGTGAACAGTGTGACCGTCGTCCCGCTGGGGACGTGCGTCAGGGTCACGTCCAGGTCGGCGTTGTTCGCGTGGCTGAGGGCCAGGTTCACGACCAGGTTTTGGATCGTGCCGGCCCCCGCGGGCACGAAGATCGAGGACGTGGTGGTGGCCGCGTCCGCGATTGTCTTCGGCAGGTCCGCCGCCGCGTAGACCCCCTCGCGGACCTTGCCAAAGCCGACGAACACGCCACCGGCGTAGGGCGCTGGGAACGCGGAGAAGTTGTCCGTCGCCGCGTTGTCGCTCAGGAGCACGCCGCCGTCCGCGTCGTCGTCGCGGATCTGGACGTTGCTCCCCCCGCCCGCGCCGGATCCGACGATGACCTCCACCAGACTGCCGCTCCCGTCCGTGTCGCCCGCGGCGAGTCGCGAACCGGTCGTCGCGCCGGGCGACGGGTTGAAGGCATCGAACAGTGCGTCGTCGCCCACCAGGCCGTCGCCGTCGCCGTCGGAGAAGATGCGGACCGTTGCTGCGCCCGTCTCCCGCGCGACCATCACCTCCGCACCGCCTCCGTTCGCACCGGAGACCGCGCCGGCGGCGACGTTCACGCCGCCCGTGTAGCCCGCGCCGAACGCGAGGAAGGTCTCCAGTAACAGGTTGTCGGTCACCTGGCGGTCGCCGTCCGAGTCGGTCGCGATCATGACCGTCGGTGGCCCGCCGGGCCCGCGGGCCATGATCAGTTCGTCGCCGCCCTGGTTGTTCGTGTCGCCCAGGGCGATCCGCGTGCCGCCCGCGAACGCGCCGAACGGGTTCAGCGAGTCGGTCTGCGTGTCCGAGACCTTGCCGTCGCCGTTGGTGTCCGAGAACACCTTCACGCCGCTGCCGCCCGAGCCCTGCGAGACCGCGAGTTCGTCGAGGCCGTCGCCGTCCAGGTCGCCCGTCGCGACGAACAGGCCGCCGCCGAACGCGCCGAACGGGAGGAAGGAGTCCACCAGCCCGCCGACAGTCCCGTCCGGGTTCATCTCGAAGATCTTCACGCGGTGGCCTCCGACCCCCTGCGCGACCACCAACTCGTCGTTCCCGTCGCCGTTGAAGTCGCCCATCGCGACGCGGGCGCCGCCGGAGTACACGTCGCCGAACGGCTTGAGAACCCCGGTGAGGGTCTCGTACGTCCCATTCCCGTCGGCGTCCGCGAACACGCGGACCTTCGCCACCACGCCGACGTCGGTGCCCACGGCCAGCAATCCGGCGGGCAGGACGCGGTCGCCCAGGGCCTCCGCGTGGAGAGTCGTGGTCCGGACGGGGACTTGTTTCGGATTCTTCGCACGCTTCATCTGTTCGTCCCTTTTCAGGTTTCGGGGATCGGTTCCGCCAGGGGGATTCCGATTTCCCACCCGCCGCGGACACCGGGCCGCGAAATTGCCCGGAATTCGCAACCCGCCCCGCCGTCACGTCGGGCTGGCGTCGCGTCGGGCACATCCGGTAAACTCCCCGCCCTCCGGCGGTCGATACTCACGACACGCACGGACCCCGCGCGGAGTGAGGTATGCGCACGGTGATACTGGCGGGCGGCCTCGGCACCCGGCTGGCGGAGGAGACCGAGGCTCGACCCAAGCCGATGGTCGAGATCGGCAACCGGCCGATCCTGTGGCACATCATGCGGCACTACGCGGCCCACTGGCTGACGGAGTTCGTCGTTGCGCTGGGCTACAAAAGCGAGGTCGTGAAGCGGTACTTCCTGGACCACGCGAACCTGGCCGGGAGCCTGTCGGTGAACCTCGCCCGCGGCGAGGTGTCGCGGCACGACTCGCCGGGCGAGGACTGGACCGTCCACCTCATCGACACGGGGCTGGAGACGAACACCGGCGGCCGCGTGCGACGCGTGGCCGACTGGGTCCGCGGCGGGACGTTCATGCTCACCTACGGGGACGGCGTGAGCGACGTGAACCTGCAGGAACTGCTCCGCTTCCACCGCGCGCACGGGAAGCTCGCGACGGTCACCGCGGTCCGCCCGCCGGCGCGGTTCGGCGGGCTGGAGTTCGACGGCGACCTCGTCGCCGCGTTCACCGAGAAGCCGCAGACGGGCGAGGGGTGGATCAACGGCGGATTCTTCGTGTTCGAGCCGGCCGTCCTCGACTTCATCGGCGGCGACGCGGAGAGCCTCGAACTCGACGTGCTGCCGCGGCTCGTCGCGAAGGGCCAACTCGCGGCCTACCGGCACGACCGCTTCTGGCAGTGCATGGACACGCTACGCGACAAGCGGTACCTCGAATCACTCTGGCAGGAAGGCCGCGCACCGTGGAGGGCAGCATGAACGGCTTCTGGCTCGACCGGCCGACGCTCGTCACGGGCGCGACGGGACTTGTGGGCGGCTGGGTGGTCAAGCGTCTCCTCCGGTCACAGGCCGACGTCGTCTGCCTCGTCCGCGACTGGGTTCCCGAGAGCGAGTTCGTCCGGACCGGAATGCCCGCGCAGGTGAAGACCGTCCGCGGCGACGTGTGCGACCAGCAACTGCTTGAGCGAGTCCTCGGCGAGTACGAGATCGACACCGTCATCCACCTGGCGGCGCAGACGCTCGTCCCGGTCGCGAACCGCAACCCGGTCGCGACGTTCGAGACGAACATCGCCGGCACCTGGGCTGTGCTCGAAGCCTGCCGCCGCAGCCCGAAGGTGAAGCAGATCGTCCTCGCGTCGAGCGACAAGGCCTACGGCGACGCGGAGAAGCTGCCCTACGACGAATCGACCCCGCTGTGCGGCCGCCACCCGTACGACGTGAGCAAGTCGTGCGCGGACCTGATCGCTCAGAGCTACGCGACGACCTACGGCCTTCCCGTCGCGATCACGCGGTGCGGGAACTTCTACGGCCCCGGCGACCTGAACTGGAACCGCATCGTGCCGGGCACGATCCGCTCCGTCCTCCGCGGCGAGCGGCCGGTGATCCGGTCCGACGGGCTGAACGTCCGCGACTACTTCTACGTCGAGGACGGCGCGGCCGCGTACCTCTTGCTGGCGGAGAAGCTCGCGGCCGACCCGTCGCTCCGCGGCGAGGCGTTCAACTTCTCGAACGAGATTCAACTGACGGTGCTGGAACTCGTCGAGAAGTTGCTGAGCTTGATGGGGTCGCGGATGACGCCGGACGTGCGGAACGAGGCGAGTAACGAGATTCGGCACCAGAGCCTCTCGGCCGCGAAGGCGCGCGAGAGGCTCGACTGGCGGCCTCTGTTCACGCTCGACGAAGGCCTGCGGAAGACGATCGCGTGGTACTCGAACGTCGTCGCGGCCCGGAAGGCCGCGTGACGGCGACCGCCCCGAACGGGGACAAGGAAGTCCAAGTGAAAGGCTCACACAGAACCCCCGCGTGCCGGTCGTGCGGGAGTGCGGCGCTGGTCCCGGTGCTGTCACTGGGGCGGACTCCGCTGGCGAACGCGCTGCGCGGCGAGGACGAGTTGGCGAAGCCGGAGCCGACGTTCCCGCTCGACCTCGCGTTCTGTCCGCGGTGTACGCTCCTCCAGATCACCGAGACGGTCCCCCCGTCCGACCTGTTCCGCGACTACGTCTACTTCTCGTCGTTCTCCGAGACGATGCTGCGCCACGCGGCCGACCTCGCCGCGAGCGTGACCGCCCGGCGCGGCCTCGGCCCGAAGTCGCTCGTCGTCGAGGCCGCGAGCAACGACGGGTACCTGCTGAAGAACTACAAGGCCGCGGGCGTGCAGGTCCTCGGGGTCGAGCCGGCGCGAAACATCGCTCGGGTCGCGGTCGAGAAGCACGGCGTCCCGACGCGCGAGGAGTTCTTCGACGCGAAGTTCGCCGCGCGGCTGGTCGCGGAGGGCCGCCGCGCCGACGTGTTCCACGCGCACAACGTGCTCGCCCACGTCCCGGACTTGAACGGGTTCGTCGCGGGCGTCCGCACCATCCTGAAGACGGGCGGCCTCGCGGTGATCGAGGCGCCATACGTGAAGGACATGCTCGACCACTGCGAGTTCGACACGATCTACCACGAGCACCTGAGTTACTTCTCGCTCACGGCACTCGACCGCTGCTTCCGCCGGCACGGGTTGGTGATTGCGGACGTGGAGCGGGTGCCGATCCACGGCGGCTCGCTCCGCCTGTTCGCGATCCCGCTGGAGTGCGTCAACGGCGTGCCGCCGCGCGTCTCTGCCCTGCTCGCAGAGGAGGCCGCGTGGGGTGTGGACACCGAGCGACCGTACCTCGCCTTCGCCGCGAAGGTGAACCAACTCCGCGCCTCGCTGCGCATGCTCCTGAGCAACCTCAAGGCCGCGGGGCTGAAGGTCGCGGCGTACGGCGCCTCCGCGAAGGGCAGCACGCTCCTGAACTTCTGCGGCATCGGCCCGGAGACGATCGACTTCGTGGTGGACCGCAGCACCGTGAAACAGGGCAAGTACACGCCGGGCACTCACCTGCGCATCTACTCGCCGGACAAACTGCTCGAAGTCCAGCCGGACTTCACGCTGCTCTTGACGTGGAACTTCGCGGACGAAATCCTGCGGCAGCAGGAGGAGTACCGCCGCCGCGGCGGCCGCTTCATCGTCCCGGTCCCGATGCCCCGCGTGGCGTGAGATGCGATTCCTCCCCACATCGCTGCCCGGCGTGCTGGTCGTCGAGCCCGACTTGCGGGAGGACGACCGCGGGTTCTTCGCGCGGACCTGGTGCCGCGACGAGTTCGCCGCGGCGGGGGTACCGACCGAGTGGGTGCAGTGCAACGTGTCGTTCAACCGCCGCGCCGGGACGCTCCGCGGGATGCACTGGCAGGCGGCCCCGCACGAAGAGGCGAAGCTCGTGCGCTGCACCGCGGGGGCGGCCTTCGACGTGGTCCTCGACGTGCGGACCGGCTCGCCGACCCTTGGCAAGTGGGTCGCGGTCGAACTCACCGCCGCGAACCGCCGGGCGGTGTTCATCCCCGGCGGCTTCGCGCACGGGTTCCAGACGCTCGCGGACGGGACGGAGCTGTTCTACCACATGTCCGCGACGTACCACCCCGAGGCGGCCCGCGGCGTGCGCTGGGACGACCCCGCGTTCGCCATCGCCTGGCCCCCCTGTGACGTCCGTGTGATCGCGGCCCGCGACCTCTCGTTCCCGGACTTCGCGCCATGAACCGGCTCCTCATCACCGGAGCGACGGGCTTCCTCGGCCTGCCGTGCGTCGCGCGCGCGGCCGCGGAGTTCGAGGTCCACGCAGTCGCGCGCGGTCCGTCGCCGTGGTCTGGTCACGGAGTGACCGGGCCACAGTTCCACCGCTGCGACCTGTTCGACGCGGACGCCACGCGAACGCTCGTCGCGGCCGTGCGGCCGACGCACTTGCTCCACCTCGCGTGGATCGCGACGCCGGGCGTTTACTGGTCGTCGCCGGAAAATCACCGCTGGGTCGAGGCGTCGAAGCAGTTGCTGACCGCGTTCGCGGAGTCCGGCGGCACGCGCGCGGTCGTCACCGGCACCTGTGCGGAGTACGACTGGTCCGCGGCCGGCGTATGCGACGAGTTCGAGACCCCCGCACGGCCCGCGACCGTTTACGGTCGCTGCAAGAACGAACTTCGCGAGTGGTGCGAGACGACCGGGATGGGCGTCGCGTGGGCGCGGCTGTTCTTCCTCTATGGCCCGCGAGAGCATCCGGCGCGGCTGGTGCCTTCCGTGGCCCGCTCACTAATCGCCGGTGATCTTGCGGAGTGCTCGGAGGGGACGCAGCGACGCGACTTCCTGCACACGGCCGACGTCGCGGACGCCCTGATCACTCTGATCGAAAGCGATCTCGTCGGGTCGGTGAACGTCGGAAGTGGCGAAGCGGTCGCGGTGAGGGATGTGGTCGGAATCGTCGCGCGCGCGTGCGGCCGGCCGGATCTCGTTCGTCTGGGCGCGCGGCCGGCCCCCGCGAACGAGCCGCCGCTCCTCGCCGCGGGCCTGCGGCGGCTGAGGGGCGAACTCGGGTGGCGGCCGCGGGTCGCACTGGGCGACGGGTTGCGCGAGTGCGCGGAGTGGTGGAGGACTCGACGTGCCGCGTGAGGTCTGCCCGGTGTGCGACTCGGCGGGCGCGGAACAGTTCCTGTTCCGCGAATCGGTCCCCGTCCACCAACACCAACTCTTCGCCGCTGCCGCCGACGCCCGCGCGATCCGCCGCGGCGTGCTCGACATGCGTTCCTGCGACGCCTGCGGATTCGTGTTCAACGCCGCGTTCGACCCGGCCCTCGTGGACTACGGCCCGGCCTACGAGAACAGCCAGGACTCGTCGCCCGCGTTCAACGCGCACCTCGACGGGCTGGTCGATCATCTCGTCCGCGACGGCGGCGTGCGGAACGGCCGCGTCGTGGAGGTCGGCTGCGGCAAGGGCGTGTTCTTGGGGAAGCTCCTCGCCCACCCGGATAATCACAGCGACGCGGTCGGCTTCGACCCGTCGTACCTCGGCGCGGAGCGAGTCGGCCGGACGCGATTCGTCAAAGACTTCTACGGCCCCGCGACGGCCGTCCCCGCGGACGTCGTCATCTGCCGCCACGTCATCGAACACGTCGCGCGGCCGCTCGACTTGCTCAGGACCGTGCGCATCAGCGTCGGCGAGTCGGGGGCGACCCGCGTGTTCTTCGAGACGCCCTGCGTCGAGTGGATCCTGCAGAACCGCGTGACGTGGGACTTCTTCTACGAACACTGCTCCCTGTTCACGGTCGCGAGTCTCTCGCTGGCGCTGGAGCGCGCGGGCTTCGCGGTCACGAGTGTACGGCACATTTTCGGCGGGCAATACCTGTGGGCTGAGGGAACGTCCGGGAGAACCCCCGACACCGACCAGTTCCAAACTCGACCCACCACGCGACTGGCAACCGAGATTCGCCGGTTCGCGGCGGAGAATTCGGAACGCGTCACGCGGTGGCACGACCTGCTGGCCGACCTCGCGCCGCGCGGCCCCGTCTTCGTCTGGGGCGCGGGGGCGAAGGGCGTCACCTTCTGCAACCTCGCGGACCCGGACGGCTCGCGCCTCGCGGGGGTGATCGACGTGAATGTCGCGAAGCAGGGGCGATTCCTCCCCGGTACCGGCCACCCAATCGTTCCGCCCGCGAGTGCCGTGGGGGCGGCCGCGGTCCTGGTGCTGAACCCGAACTACGTCGCGGAGATCCGCGCGGCCGTGGCGAGCCTCGGCTCTCACGCGGAAGTCATCGACCTCATGCAGGAGGCCACGCCATGCGGCTCGTGATCGACACCGATGCCCGGACGGTGACCGCGGAGACGGCGGCCGGCCGCGAGGAGCACCCGCTCGACTCGCCCGCCGCGTTCCGGCTCATCTCGAAGGAGTGGCTCGCGGTCGGCTGGACCCAGCGTTACTCCTACGGCTTCACGTGGCTGGGCCGCCCGCTCATCCAACTCCCCGAGGACGTCATCCGCATCCAGGAGGTCATCCACGCGGTGAAGCCGGACGTGATCGTGGAGACGGGCGTCGCGCACGGCGGCTCGCTCGTCTTCTACGCGAGCCTGTGCAAGGCGACCGACCGCGGCCGCGTGGTCGGGATCGACATCGAGATCCGCCCGCACAACCGCCGCGCGATCGAGGAGCATCCGCTGTCGCGGTACATCACGCTGGTGGAGGGCAGTTCGACGGCCCCCGCGGTCGTCGAGCAAGTCAGGGCGATGGTCCGCCCGCGCGAGACGGTGCTGGTCATCCTCGACTCGAACCACTCGAAGGGCCACGTCCTGGCAGAACTGGAGGCCTACTCCTCGATGGTGACGCCGGGGTCGTACATCGTTGCGACGGACGGGATCATGGCCGACGTGGCCGGCCGGCCGGGGTCGCAGCCGGGGTGGGAGTGGGACAACCCCCAGGACGCGGCCCGCGAGTTCGCCGCGAAGAACCCCGCGTTCCGGCTGGAAGATCCCGCGCCGATCTTTAACGAGGGGAAGATCACCGACCGGTTGACCTACTGGCCGAGTGCTTACCTGCGGCGCGTCAGTTGACGCGGCCAGCCGGCGAGTGTTTCACCGCCCGGCCATCGCCGCGACGCGGAGCGCGGTGAGGCGGCGCTTGACCCAGCGCGCCGCCCGCTTCAACGGCCCGCCGCGGGTGGCCTCACGGAGGCGGGCGTCGAGGTCGCGAATGACCGCGAGCCGGGCCTCGCACTCCGCCTGCAACTGGTCGATCAACTGCTGCCGCTCCGCGTTCACACGGCGGAGTTCCTGCACGAGTAGCCCGCGGTACGCGACGCCGTCGGCGCGGTAGTTCAGGATGTGGTCGCACAGCCCCGCGGCGGCAGTCACGTCCGTCACGCCAAACTCAGCCGCGTTCAGGTGCAGGAACTCGCCGTCGAAGCCCATGCGCGCCGGCTTGAGTCTCGACGGCAGCGGCCCCGGGAACGGCCGGTTGGCCAGTTCCGCGTCGAACCACGCGAGTGTCGCGGGGTCGTCCGCGAGCGACTCCCGCAGCCGCCGCAGCCCCTCACGCCAGTCCTCGTCGGTCGCCACCCGCAGGTTCGCGACGCAGCCCTCCGCGAACTGCCTCCGGTCGAGGTCCACCGCCTCGTCGGGGAACAGCTTCCGCCTGGCGAACGCGAACGCGTCCGCGACCGGGACGTGCGGGAACACCGGCAGGTCCGGGATGCGCGGGTCCGGGAGCAGCCCTTCCTTCGCGTTGAGGTCGCGGAACTCGCGGTCGATCGCCGACCGGCCGCGGTTGAACAGCGTCGCGATGCCGTTGCTAGCACCGGACTGGCCGGAGATCGACATTGGAATGTCGGTGGAGAGGAACCGGCCCGCGACCGCCGCGACCGCAAACCCGGAATACACGTCCGGCACCGGGTGCGGGAAGACGCGGCCGACCTTCGCGCGCAACTCGTCAAGGACCGCCCGATGGACGGCCGCGTTGTACAGCATCGGCAGGGCGGCGTAGGGGAGGCGGAAGCCGATGACGGAGCGGATCGTGTCGAGGCCGGAGAGTTCGCGCACGCCGCGGCCGAGCGGCACGCGTAGGTAGTCGGATTCCCCCGGCAGTGCGAACGACGGCCACGTGTAGTAGGCCGGCTCCCACCGCACCACCCTCGCCTTCCGCTCGCGGGTCAAGGCGTCGAGTTCCGCGAGCGCGTGCGGCAGCAGGCCGTCGTCGTCGCCGATCAGCACGACGTACTCCCCCCGCGCCTGCGCCACCGCGAAGTCCCAGTTGGACGACATCGCGAGCAACTCGGGCGTGCGGACGTACCGCACCTTCGGGCCGGCGAACTCCTCGACCGCGGCCCGCGTCGCGGACGAGCCGGCGTTGTCGGAGACGACGACCTCGAAGTCGTCGAAGTTCTGGTCGAGGCAGGTGCGGAGGGCGTGCCGCAGGGTCGCGGCGCGCTCGCGGGTGGGGATGACCACGCTGAACCTGACGGCCGCCATGCGCTGCTCCGGGTCGCGTCCGTGCGGGATAGGCCGGTAAAGTACTACCGGGCGCCCGCGGCGCGAAGGGCAACCGGAAACGCGACAGCCCCGGGACCGCGTCCCAGGGCTGTGTGCGTCGGCGCGGCGGGTCAGATGCGGCGCTCGAACTCCTTGATCTCCAGCTTCTCACCGCCCGACACGCCGTTGTTGTCGAACGTGTCGAACCCGTCGCCGCCGAGGAAAACGGCGTCCGACCACGCCCGGACGCGCGTCACCCCGACGAAGTCGTTCCCCGTCTGCGCGTCCACCTTGATGTTCTTCCGCGACAGCACGTCCGTCAGCCGGACGACGTCGTCGCCCTCGCCCACCTCGACGTTGAAGTCCTCGTTGGTGGTCACGTTGGTCGCGGTCACGCGGTCGCTGCCGAGGTCCGTCGCGACGGTCGCGGTCAGCCCGACCCTGACGCCGTCGAGCCGGACCGCGTCGTTGCCCTTGCCGGTGAACACCTTCAGGTCCGACCGGGCCGTGGTTCCGGCGACCGTGACGACGTCGGACGCATCGTGGCCGATCACGTTGAGCGTGGCACCGACCGCTGAGTTCGACACCGACACCGTCGAGT
>Ga0247822_10001267_pt1 | contig 15291 bp, 8 predicted proteins | sample 13C_Cellulose_Da_FD_192423 | JGI IMG/M metagenome (GOLD analysis project Ga0247822, IMG submission 192423) | Soil microbial communities from agricultural site in Penn Yan, New York, United States - 13C_Cellulose_Day30 | ecosystem: Environmental > Terrestrial > Soil > Agricultural land | place...
GCCTATCTCTCTCGTTGCGCTACAACGCCGACATGTTGCATAGATCCGTTTGCCCTTTTCTTCGTGCTGGCGTTGTGTCCGCACTGCTCTTGGCGGCCCTCCCATCGGGTCTTCTGGGTCAGGTAAATTTCTATAGCGCGCCTCCTCCATCAGACTTTGGCAGCAACATTGGAGGGAATGAGGCAACGGAAGATAGCGCACCTGTTAATTTGGGAATTTTTTCGAAAACACCATTCCGATATTCTTTCGCTATTCGTGAGGGCTTTGATGATAACGTTTTCACTACCAGCACCAATAAGGTCCAGAGCTTCTACACCAACTTGGCGGCTGGAGTTGAATATGGCTTTGGGAATTCGCGCCTTCAACTGTCTACGCGCCTCGATGGTGGAGTCACGTATTACTACAGCCGCCCCGGAGATAAGGTGGATTTCAACGGTCGGTGGACTTTAAATGCCGTTTATCTAGCGACTGAGCGTCTTACGCTTACGGTAAACACGACCACTGCGTATCTAGCCCAGCCAGACCTCAGCATTGTTGGTACATCCGCTCGTCAGGATGGAGATTATCTCTATTCTAGTACCAACATTTCTGCTGCATACCAATGGTCTGAAAAGTTTTCTACTGTAACAGCTTACAACTTCACAGTGTTGTACTACATGGATAACAACCTGAACGAAAATCAGGGCCATATTGAGCAAACAATTTCCCAGTCTGCCCGCTGGCTGGTTCTTCCAAAGACTACGGCGGTTGTCGAGTATCGTTTCAATCCGAACACTTATTTCGACGCTAACTTGAACAGCTACAATAACTTCTTCCTGGTTGGTGTAGATCAAGTTTTTAACCCACGCTTTAAGTGGAGTGCCCGTGCTGGCCTACAAGTCGGTTTCGATGATAACCCCGATGATGGAGACTCAGTCTACGTGGGCCCCTATGCTGAGAGCATCCTCACATATCAAGCTGGAAAGTCGACATCGCTCTTCTGGAATCTCCGCTACGGAACCGAAGCTTCGGGTTTGAATAATGTTACTCAGCGCCAGACTTTCCGCACTGGTCTGGGCTTAACTCAGGGCATTACCCGCCGTCTCTCACTCAACTTAGGCGTGAACTACCAGTGCAACTACTACGATCAAAACGGGGTTATTGAGTCATTTTATGAAAATATCTTCGACGTTTCGGTTGCTCTGAACTTTCAAGTTCTTCGATTTGCCTCTCTACAATTGGGGTATCAGTTCACTGCTGACATTGCCCCTTCGTACACGGGTCGCGATTATACTCGAAATGTTGCCTTTGTGGGAGCGAACTTCGGGTTTTAATCCCCTCTATTTGCAATTCTCTTTCTTGGCTGTAGCGTAGCCTGTTCGAACAGCCTTCCATTATGTCTTCTGAGCCTAGCGATAGCGGAGAAATTAAACTCCACTTCCTTGATTACTGGCGTGTTATTCGCGTCCGTTTTCCTCTTATTGTTCTTGTTCTATTGTTAGTCGTCATTACGGCGGCAATTGTTACTTACTTCATGCCGAGGCAATACGCTTCGACAGTGGCAATGCAGGTGCGGGAAAACGACAAGATTCTTGAAGTTTTTGGTACTGGGGGTGGAGGGCAGCGCTCAGATCCACGCTTTTTAACCACTCAGTTTGAGATTCTTCAACGGAAAGAGATACTTTATCCCGTTATTGATGCGTTAGGTTTGGAAAAAAAATGGGACTTGGGAAATAAGGAGCAAACTTATCTCAAGCTCAAACGTATGATTGATATTCGGGAGATTCGAAATACCGAACTCATCAGTGTGACGGTTTACGACACCGATAATAAGGAAGCTGCTGATATAGCCAACCGGATTGCAGAAGAGTATGTCAGTCGCCGTAAACTGGAGCAGAATACTTCGCTCAATAGCTCCTTGGCGCAATTGCAGGAGGAAGTTGCGAAGCAGGGCAGAAAGGTCAGCGAACTGCGGACTAAGCGTGATCGTATCCGTGAGGAACTGGGCATTCAGGATTTAAGTCCCGATAGCTTGGAAGATGTTGAGACTTTGGAAAACAAGAATTTGCTCACCACCGAAGAAACGGTAACCGTTGTGCGCAATGAATTAGCAGTGATGCAAAATCACTATGCTCAAGTCAAAACTTTATCGGATGATCAGCTGATTCGCTCAGGGCCGACACTGTTACAGCCTCCAGACCCTATCATTTCGCAGTTGTTGCCGCTGTACAATCAAGCAGAAACCGATCTGGCTCGGATGCTGAACGCTGGGCTTGGCCCCAATCATCCCACCATTAAGTCACTTGTTGCTCAGAAAAACACGCTAAAAGATCAGCTTAATAAGCAAATAACAGCGATTCGTACAGCCCTTGAGGAAGGCATTAAAGCAAAGGAAAGTGCGTTAAAGGGATTGGAAGCCCAGCTTGCGGATCGTCGAAAAGAGCGCCAAGAGGCTAAAACGAATTCTGCAAGTTATTACGAGGCTAAGAATAACTATATCCAAGCAAAAAAGGTATTTGATGCGGCGGAAATGCGTCTTTCCACAGAATCGATGGAAAAAGTGATGCCGCAGAGTCCTGCTACGATTTGGGAGCAGGCTGAGGTTACCAATGCTCCTTCTCGTCCTAAGGTATTATTGAATATCGCTTTAGGGGTGGTTGTAGGTTTGATTTTTGGCGTTGGTCTCGCGTTTTTCATCGAGTATCTCGATACGAGCGTCAAGACGATGGAAGACGTCGAAACCTTCCTAAAGGTTCCGGTTTTGGCCGTCATTCCGAAAGGGATTTCTCTTCTTCTCCATGAGGAAAAGGACGTGGTCGATGCCGAAGCGTATCGAATTCTTCGGACGAATATCGAATTTAACCGCAAAAATCCAGAGGCCAACACGGTCACGATTATTAGCGGTGGCGCTGGCGAAGGTAAATCAACGACGCTCAATAACCTTGCCTTCACCTTTGCGGCTGGCGGATACAGCACGTTGATTGTCGACGCCGATCTTCGCCGCCCATCTCAGCATCGCATCTTCGAGATGGAGAACGAGGTCGGCCTGACAGATTATTTGACCACAGATATTCATTTGGAAGAGGTCATCACTCAGAGCAAGATGGAGAATCTCTACATCATGACCAGCGGTCGCTTGCCTGGGGACGCAGTGGGCATTCTCAACTCGCAACGCATGGTGGATCTTATCGAGGACGTCAAAAATCGTTTTGACATCGTATTTTTCGACTCTCCTCCGATCTTGGGTGTGAGCGACGCCTCGGTTCTTTCCAGTGCCGTCGATCTGACGATCATCGTCGTGCAACACCGCCGTTTCCCGAGAGCCATGCTGCAGCGAGTAAAGCAGTCCATCCTCAACGTAGGTGGTAACATCTTGGGGGTCGTCTTGAACAACGTGGATGTGCGCCATGACCAGCACTATCAGTACTACACGAGCTACTATAATTATTATCAGGACAAGCCTGCTAAAGGTGCTGCCAAGAAAAAGAAGTCGACCGTGGGAGCTGCCCGTCAGGAAGTTGATTCAAACGATTCGTATTAATGAAACGCTTTTTAGTCATTGTCGGTGTTGTTGCAGCGGCCCTTAACATAGCCACCGCTCAGGAGATCGCACTCCGCGAGGGCGATCAGATCGAATTACGATTAGGTGGAGTTCCTGCAGAGGAGATTCAGCAGGTTTCAGGCGTATATCAAGTCGATGGCCAGGGCTTTGTCAACATGCCGCACATTGGCCGTGTGAAAGCGGCTGGCCTCAGTCAATCAGCCCTCCAATCGGCCATCGAAGCCGGTTATAAGAACCAGCAGATCTATACGAATCCAACGATCACCGTAAACGTTCCGACAGCAGCTCGCTTCGTCAACGTTGGTGGCGACGTGAAAATGCCTCGCCGTGTAGAGTACACGCCCGACTTGACGATCTTGGGTGCGATCAACGGAGCCGGTGGTTTCACTGAGTTCGCCAATCAGTCCCAGGTCCGCCTTCTTCGCGGAGGCCAGGTAATCATCGTGAACATCAAGGAGGTTCGCAAGGATCCCTCAAAGGATCTCAAAGTCCGTCCTGGCGATTCGATCGAAGTGCCTCAGAGCTTCTGGTAAGATTGCTCTGATTGCGCACGAGCTGTGCGGAGGGTGCTTCTTATGATGAGGTGCGCATGTGTGCTCGCAGTGCAAGTGGAATGGCGAGTTTAGAAAGCTCATACCAAGCGGAGCATTAAATGCACGTAGCTTGGGCCAGTACCCGTACTTGCTTTGGCTTCGGTTCGATTAGCCAAGTTATAGCTACCGGATCCTATGGTCACACCACACTCGGAAGGCTGGATTGGCTTAATATTTGGAGCTCGGCCTCTCAATGACGAATGCGGTCATCGTCCCACTACTGAGCTCAACGATCACTTTTCCTCACGATATTTTCATAACGCTGTCGGCTTAAGTAAACTACGCGGAGTAGAACTCAATAAATGCGCAGGACCACGGCGCTAGAGGCGGGGTTTGGCATAAAATGGCACCTAGGCGCTCGCGGGACTGAAGCTCAACGCAGTTTGCTTCAGGAGTGATCCATCGGCATGTCTCTGAGAGCGCTCCGCGAAACTCGAGTTCTAGAGAAGGTAGCCGCTCGATGCTGACATTAAGCAGGAAGACGCTGACGAGTCTGCCAAGATCGTCAACACGCGGCACCACCATTACCTGAGCCTCTGTATGGATGATAACGGGCAATCGCACTCGAGAGGTCCAGTCGGCGGCTGCGAGATATTGGTTTCTCCTCGCGCTGCTGGGGTCGGAGACCCAGTCAAAGTATCCGAAAATAGCAACTCGTCCTCCTTCATCGTTTTCGGCCAGCGAGGTGGCGATGCCAGCATTTTCTCCCGAGGGACTTATATAGTCCCCTAAAGATCGGACAGAATCATTAAGCGGCTCTAACCGGTAGGCCTGAGACCCGGAATCCAGCCACAACATCCAATTCTTACCCGCAAACAACCCGTTTAATGGATCAGAAGAGACGCGTTCGTAAACATCCACCCTAGGAATCCTCGACACCCGGACTCCCAGCAGCTGACCAAATCCCCGCTCTTGAACACGAAACGCGGCTGTTCCGTTCATCATCACACCGCGACCGAGCAGGCTTTTCAGCTCGGCATCCGAGAGGCCCTCAACCGCCTCCGCGTGCAAGATGGAGGTCGTAGCACCCCGCGGAGACGCACAAAACGGAATGCCGAGCGCCGCCATCTGATAGATGCGGTCCAGGTCGATTCGAGCCCACGCAAAAGGCTCCTCGCTCGCCCCGACCACTCGCCTTACGTGGTCACCACCTAGGACGACCTCAACGCCCGCTGGCACCGAGCTCCCCGAGGCACGAAGATATGACTCCCAGAAGGGCCGATAGGATCCGATCTTTTCCAAGAGGATCTGATGGTACGAAGCTGGTTCGTGGTCGGAACACAATATGGAATAGGAGAGGCTGTTGCACCCCATGGCCAAATAGAGTGAGCTCTCAACCACGGTACCGTGAGGGGACTTGCCATAGCGGTTATGAGTAAAGTTCTCCACCTCCGGGCAGATTTGTTCGACACTCTTCGCGAGACGCGAAATTTGCCGGGCCATCCAGAAGCTTTTTCTGATCATCTGCCGGGGCGCATGATCCGTATAGAAGCCCGAGCCTAATCGCGCCCCGGTCGTGTGTCCGGACTCGTTCGCCAAGACATCGTAGATCGAATTCCAATCGGGACCCGAATCCAGGCAGTTTTCGTGCTCAAGTTGCTGATAGGCGAGCCTGGTGTCCGGCGAGATCTCGTGGAAAGCCCGCGCGATGGTCTGGGCGATCATGCCTAGACTCACCCCGTTAAATCTTGTCCAGCGCGACCGGAGGTCTCCCGCTACCGGAGCATGCAGCTCCGCAACCAATTCCTCTCGGGAAAAAGCTCGGCCAATTTCACCGGAAAAGTCCCGCAGGCACGAAGCGCAAAAGCAGCCATGCCGAATGGATCCGTGATTGTTCATCCGTAAATCGTCATCAATCCAGACGGAGGACGGTCCAACTGCTGCGTAAATCCGGGAAACCTGATCGGTGTAGCGGTGAATCTCGATCGATCTCGGACAGGGTGTGGGAAACTCAGTTTCCCCTTTTGCTCCCGTCAAAAGCGGCCAGTCCGCGCCCTCTTCGGGAAAGAGTGGTGAGGCACCGTGGCCCAGGGTATTGGCGATCTGCAAACCGGCCGAAATTCCTAACTCGCGAAGCCTCTGGCTCGCGGTGACGATCCTGTCCGCATGGACGCGATGCGTGTCTAAACTGGGAAATCCCCAAGCCGTGCAAAACCAAACCTCATCACAGGACCCTGGTGTCTTTCTTAAGCTTTCAATCAGCTCATCCAAATCGGTTTGAAACAGGTGATGGCGCGGCCACAACCGAATCATCACGAGAGGTATGGGTTGAGAGGAATTCATCATATTCACAAAAACAGAGGGCGATGGGGTTGGGGTAAGTCGACGGTCCGAGACGGCCTATTAGCAATGCGCGCTGAAACGAAGTGTCTTAACCTCAAAAGGTCGAAGCGTCACGGAGACAGAACGCTCCACAACCTTCCTGGCCTCCTCCAGCGGCTCCTCGAGGACGTTGATCTCACAAACGGTCGAGACCGAAGCCAGACAAGAAATGTCCACCTTCACAGAGCGGCCCAAGCTTTCCGCGAGTCGTAAAATAAGGTCGTTCCCTTCTTCCGCACGCTTCATGGCCTCGACCGACACACCCTCTCCGGTGATACAAAATGGCAACGGCTTTCTTCCATCTCGTCCTGCAAATACAAGCGGGGGATTGTTGAGATGAGCAGCTTCCGCTACCACCGAAGCATCACCAAACTCTCCCAGGAACGGAACCAAGGCGTATGTGAAGTGATGCCTTCCCAAGTCCGCGGAGTGATCTGGGAAGGTGGGTGCACGTAGTAGATTGAGATCGATTGAGGAATGCAGCACTTTGTGACCGTATTTGCCATTATTCAAAAGCGCCAAGCCCCTCTGTCCATCGTGCAGACTGACGTAGCGGAGTGCCGGCGCTTCAAATTTTGCCGCTTCCCACGAGGTATTATGGTGGGTTGGGCGGTCGATGAATCCATGTTGGATCTCATAGCGGGCAAAGGTCGACTTAATATTGGTATGAAAGGCCACTCGGAGCATTCGGTGCCGCTCGCACCAATCAACTTCCGTCTCAAAATCCAGGCGCCGACTGTTCGCGGGCAGCACACAGGTTTGCGTGATCGTCGACTTGCCGATTCTTAGAAAAAATCGGAGGACCTGCCTGACGGGCCCCGCCCACCCATGAGGCTCCGCCACCACGGTTGCTTCACCGGAAAGTTCATCTTGATAGAGATGATCCACGTCCCAGGCGTCCCAGCAAATCGGGCGGTCTACATAGAGCGAGAAGACATTGCCTTTCTCGCCTTCAGTTAGATATTCGACGCCGCTTCTCCGATCCAAAATGGAAACGATCGTGCCGTCGCGCTCGAAAACATACCGCACGAGCTCATTCTCCAGAATTAATGCCGTCGATTCCTGTACCTTCTCAGCACGAGTCGGTCCCCGTTTGACCTGGACGAAGCTCATGGCCCCGATGGTCGGCAGAATGAAAGAACCACTGTCCTCGTCCTGCCTCGGGACGGGTTCGCCCCGAGTGGTTGTTAGTTCATATCCGCTCCAGGTCTTTGGAAGGGCGATGGGGCGCTCGATAGAGCCCTCGGACGGATTGAAGAGGGTGAGCATGTCCGCATTTTGCTCCAAGGTTTCCTCGTATTTTTCGAGCAGTCTCTCGCACACGGCAAAACACTGGTCGAAACTCTTTCGGGAGTCCTCATACACCTCCCGGATGCCTGACCCGGGCAGGATATCATGAAATTGATGCAACAGGAGGGTCTGCCAAGCATCGTGAAACTCCTGGCGCGGATAGATGTCAGCGGGAAGGGTGGTGAATAGGATCTCCAGTTGCCGCAGTTCTCTCTCCAGTCGTCGGTTGTCACGTTTGATGTCGGCCTGCGATGTGTAGGTGCCTCGATGCCCTTCGAAATAGATCTCCCCGGTCCACAGTTCGAGTTCGTCCTGATGAGCGCGAAAATGGTCGAGCGCGCCCTCGATCGATCCGAACTCCACCTTCGGGACGCCCTCGAGGCTCTGGAGGTAGGGCGCACGCTCGACCATCAGGTCAGTCGGTCCTCCGCCGCCGTCGCCGACTCCATAGGTATAGATGAACTGATCGAGGCGGTCCTTCTCGATCAGGCCCTGCTCGGCTTTCACGAGGTCATCCGCCTGCATCTTGCCATTATAGTCGCGATCCTGCGGCAGGATGTGAACCAGCACTTCGCTGCCGTCATGGCCCGACCACCGGAACGTGGTATGCGGGAAAATATTCTTCCGGTTCCAATGTGGCTTTTTGGTCACGAGGCAATCAACCCCCGCCTGTCGCATGATCTGGGGAAAACTCGCCGTTAACCCAAACACATCGGGCAGCCAGGCGTGTCTAACATCAACCCCGAACTCCCGTTTGAAATAGCGCTTTCCGTAAACGAACTGCCGGATGAGCGACTCTCCCGAGGGCAGCATCGTATCGGACTCCACCCACATCGCTCCCTGAATTTCCCAGCGTCCATCGGCTATCTGACGACGTACACCATCGAAAAGCCCGGGACAGTTTTCCTGAACGTACGCGTAGTGCTGAGCGCTGGAAGCACCAAACACGTAGTAGGGATAACGATCCAGGAGTTGCAACTGCGAGGCGAACGTGCGCTCACATTTTCGGATGCCATCCTCGATCCTCCAAAGCCATCCGGTATCGATATGCGCATGGCCGATCGCCCTCGCTGTTAAATTCGATTCCGAGGCCGGACGCGCCAGCTCTCCGGCCAGACAGTCGCGGGCCATTCCCGCATACTCGACCTCATCGCGATAGGCCGATACCGCATTCATTAGGGATCGCAATATACGCGCACGCCTCACGCTGTATTCAGGGAGCACCTGCACCAGTGAGAACAACGTTTCCGCCTCAAAATACAGGGCGCGCACCTGCGGTCTTACCGTGCGAAGCCGCAGCTTCTTGACCGTGCCCTCATGATGACCGTCTCGTAAATGATCTTCGGGATGAGGATCCTCGTCGCGGGCGACGCCATTGATTCCCGCGGCAAATGCTTGGACCCATAGCTCAACCTCCTCTCCGCCCCTACACGCGTCAAAGAGGGGGTAGGTATCCACACAATACCACGGATCGTAGATGGAGTATTCAGTCAGGCGCTGCGCAGGCTCTCCGGTCGAGCCATACACGGTGCTTTCATTGTTAAAGCTCAGCTCCGCTACCACCTTCTCGCCACTCCAGGAAGGAGGCACCTGACCTTCCAGTCGGAGCCACGCGGACTGCCAGGTCTCGCCCCAGCGTTCTCCCTCGTGGATGGACCTATATGTCAGCCCTTCCCGCTGGGGGAAAGGAACCACCTGATCTGGACTCACTGAGATCACCGCACCGAGCGACTCACTGTTTCCAAACATCTCGCGCTTCAGGAGTTGAATCCACCCACGGAGCCTCTCCTGCTGCCAGCCATCGTCGGGCAATATGAAATTTGAATTCGGCTTCACAATTTAGCTTTAAGTCGTCAAGGAGTGACCTCGGCGTCGCTGATTCTATTCGGCGTTAGTCAGTTCGATCACTCCGTAGTGAGTGGGGGGCACCTCCACTTTGATCGTTCCGTTGTTAATCGTGAGATTCCGCTTACCGACGACGTCGTAGGCGCTACTGAACTTAAATGTCGGGGTCAGAGTGAGATTGACGCTCGGCAAGGCGTCCTCCACCCGGGCCAGCGACGATTCCGTAAAAAATGACCCGACGTGCTGCTTGGATTTGTTGAAAAACACCAAATAGCTTTTCTCCTTCCCCTTAAGGTAAGCGATGCTGATATCGGGATCAGGAATTACGTCGCGACGAGCCTTCACGGCGTCCAAGACGCTCGTCAACACCTTCACATCGCCAGCCTCGTCGCCATTCGGCACGCGGCCAAGCACGACGACTCTTCCTTTTCCGACCATATGCGATTTGAACGGCTGACTGGCCGGGCAGTCGAGCGTGATACCCAACTTGCTCGCGAGAGAACCTTCGCTGGCGTCTAGCATGTATTGGCCGGTGCTCGGGAAGCCGATCAATGTTCCGCCTTCTTTGACCCAGGCTACTAACTGGTCGCGAAATGCGGGAGTGAACACGCGGTTGTTGCCATCGTCCATGATAACCCGCAACCCATCGAATTTCGGAAATTGGGGGGATACAGCCTCGAATGGATAGCCCAGTCGTTCCATCAGGAATTCCACGTGGGGGCTTTTTTCGATCCCCATATGATTAGCCGGGCGGCTGACGTAGAGCGTGGTGTCAGGGATCAGCAGGGCGATATCAGAGTTGGTATACTTGGCCCCAGCCTCCCGGATTCTGGTGGTGATTTCTTCCGTCAGGTGAAGGTCGTCCAGCGATGGACGGATCCAGGTGGGCCCGCCGAAGGCGTAATAGAGGTCGTTGTAATTACCCATGAGGAAGGCCGCGAAGGCCATGCGCAGAGGACCGCCTTTCGCTTTTGGCCAGCCGTTTTCCGCGCTGATCGGAACGCCAAATCTCAGGCCCATGCCGCGGAAGTACCCCTCAACGTCGACCGTGGTTTCGATGCACTCGGCATGTACCGCCACACTCGGGTTGCGAGATGCGAGTGACATGTTGACTGCAGAGTTCAGATAACTTCCGCGAAGTAGGATAGGCATGTCGGGAGTTTCCGAGCGGATCGCGTCAATGGCTGTCTGGATAAACTTGTGATAAGAGACGAGGTAAAACTCCAAATAGTCCGCCCACAGGGGACTAATATTAAGGGGCTTTTCCGGTAGATTCGTGGGGACGGGCAGATCACTCCAAGACTCCAGCGCGATCCCATAGCGCTGAGCCGCTTGTGCGAGCGATAGGTTGAGCACGTCTTTCACGTACCCGGCCCAGGCCTCCCTCGCGCCGGCCGAATCCTGCACCTTAAACTCAGCGATATCGGTGTTGGGTGTGGCGAAGAGACCGATGACCGTAGGGTCATCTTTATACCGTCGGGCGATCTCTTTCATCACTACCGCAAATCGATCGCGGAAGAGAGTGCTGTAAACCGAGTGGTCGTCCGTCCAGCCAGAAAATACCTCCGGAGAGAAGCTGTAAGGGTCGAACACGATCGTAGTCCCATGGGCCTTGGCGGCCTCGACCAGTCTATCCATGCCACTCCAATCCACGACGTCCTCGGGCACCTTCTTTCCGGCCTTCCACGGGATACCGGAGAATGCTGACGTAAACCCCGCCTGCTGGAAGTCCTTCCAAAAGATCGGGTCGTCGATGTGATCGAGCCCTGAAAATGATAGCGGGAAAAACAGTGGGCCGGGGTAGTTGAAGTAGTTGGCCCTCGTAGGCTTGGGCAATTGGCTCAATGAAGATGGCGGTTGCCAGTTTTTCTCGGTGAGATTTGTGACAGGTTCTGCCAGATGCGCGACTGCGCTGACCACTGTTTGGGCGAAATGGGGATGTTGGGGATTTAGGAGCGATCCACGCCCGCCGGAGATGCCGCTGAAGAGTACCCGCGCTCCGCGGAAGGGACCACCCTCATGTTGAAATAGGACAAGAGGCCAACCGGTGAATGTATCGTCCTGAAAGACCCAGTTCTTTTTCGAATACTTGACCTGAGCGAGGGGCACAGCTTTGACCCAGGGAGGGATGGTCGCGTAGTCAATGGAATCATCGACTGCTAAAAAGCTACAGGATACCTGAGGTAGCTTAGCGGGCAAGAAAGGCCACCATTTCTGACCATCTGGGGTTAATCGCATATCCTGGGAGGCGAATTCGAAAGGGCCTCGCTGAAGCTGGGCGCCCTCGAGGATCCTGCGTAAATCCTCCGGGGCATCTGCGGTTTCAGAAGCCTTCCAACTCCCATCGATCTCCACCATGGGCTTGGAGAGGATATCAGGAGAGCCTACCAGCCATACCGCACCACCCTTCTTTAGGTAATCGAGGATACTACTCGCCGTTCCGTAGGGAAAAGCAGGGCCGTTGATCACCAGAACGCCCAAATCTCCGCTGGCGAGCTGTGTCGTCAGGTCGCGGGGAGCGATGACTTCGACCTTCGCGCCGCTTGCCTTAAGAGCGCTCTCGACTTGCGATACGAAACCCGGCACCTGCCCGACAAAGGGAAACGTTTCCGTATCGAGAAGGCCGATTTTTACCGGAGCGCCCATCCACTTAGGCATTTCAAGGGACTCCGGGATCACCGCCGCACTGACGGACGCATCTCCTTCTAACTGCCCATTGCAAGCGAGGTTATCGATCATGAAGGATGCATTAGCGTTGGATGCGTCGAATTTCTGACCTCCATCGAAAGAGAAACGTACGTATGCCATTTGGTTCAGGTCCAACTGTCCAGGCTTCCCGTCGACCCGCATGAAGGCAGCCTGCGGAAGGGATATATGCTTCCATTCCTTAGTCTCGCTATTCGGCGCTACCGTGATCTCGCTCGCTCGCCACTCCGCATCTTTCGTCCCCACGAAGACCAAAACCCGATTCACGTTTTCCAGGTTCTTAATATCGAAACTCAACTCGTTTGCTCCCTTGAGCTTGATCTTCTCAGTGGAAAGCTGCATCCCAGCCCATTTGCCCTGAGCAGAGCGATAGACGAGACTCAATCCATACGCCCCGTCCTTTTCCGATGATGGCCTATTCGCTGCGGCGACTTCGACCCGAAATATCCGATCTCCCGCCGGATCATTCGCGGATGTACCCTGTCCATTCAGTGCATCACCGATGAGTTTCCAACCTTGGACACTACCATCTTCCCAGTCACTCAAGAGCACTTTTGGCTTGCTGGCGGTTTCGGGTGCCTGACTTTGTTTCAACGATTGTGGGACGGGGGCCGTCCTGGACCCATCAAGCCGGACATCGGAAATCCTAAACGACATGGCGGGTTGCCCATCCCGTCCTCCTCCGTTCGTGGCGGAGTTGGCGTCCATCGTTATCCGAAGTCCGCTGATCTTATTAAACTCCGCTTCCGTTATCTGGAAATTCTTGGCCTGCAATTCGACCACATCTTTAGGCCAATAAACACCGCCCGCGCTCTTCTCTCCAATCTCCCCGAACGAGGCGAACACCTCGACCTTCCATGGACGGCTTGACTCAATAGCGAAGCTTAACGTTTTGACATTTTCCTGACCGGAGTTGTCCCAGTCTTTGCCGATCCCAGCCCACCCACTGTACTCATCGGGATCTTCCGCTGACGGAAGGTAGTTGAGGCGAAGCCACCAGACACCCTGATCTTCAATCCGCTCTATACTTCTATAGGTCGAACCATCGCTGTCACCCGTGAGCTGCCACCCGTCTTCCCCTGTCTCAAAGTTGCCAATCACTATGTCGGCACGAACTACGGAGGTGGCGATGCTTGCGAAGAGAAGGATGAGGAAAAGGAGGGCGCGCATAAATTAAGGATAAAGAGGAGAAAGGGTGAGTCCCCGCTATGCGGGCAACTCACCCTCTCGTTGGAGCACTATGTTAGGCGGCTAGCTTTTTGCGGCGAAGGAGACACCCCACAGAGATCGCACCGATTCCGAGCAGAGCCATCGAGCTTGGCTCAGGAATAGCGGTCCCATTCAGTTGCACATCCGAGATTTGGAACGTCATCGCGGGGTTGCCATGGCCACCGTTGATGGCGGAGTTCGCATCCATCGCCATCCGCAATGCAAAGAGTCCGTTAAACTCCGCATCCGTCAGGCCGAAATCGGAACTGGAAAGAACAATTTCCGCTGTGCCGTCTGTTCCGGGCCAGAAGATATTCAAGTCTCTCTGCCCGATTCCCCCGGTGAAGTAGGCAAAGATCTGCACCTTCCAAGGAGATGCGCTCGAGATATCAAAGGATAGCTGGGTGACATTCTGCTGCCCGGTCGCATCCCATTCCTTCACTAAACCCATCCAGCCCAGGAAAGTGCCTTCGCTATCCGGCAGATAGCTCGCGCGCAGAGACCAGATGCCTCCCTCCTCGACTCTCTCCGATGAGTAGTATTCGGAAAAGCCGCCTGCGCCGACTTGAGCCCAACCATCATAGTCTTCCGTAAAGTCGCCAATCACGATTGCGGCCGAGGCTGAGGGAGTCGATAACATCATAACCGCTGCGCCAACGAGGGCGGCTGTTATGGATTTCTTTGGCGCGAGCATAGCGGCCATTGCTTTGAGGTTTAAGAGCGGGTTCTTGTTCATGGTTTGATCTAGTTTTATTATTTACGATCGGAGGAAGAGTTTTGTGTTACTAGCGAGACCCCATGAATCGGTTGTCGCTTGATGCGATCCATTCGACATGCCCGTCTCCAAAAATGGCGTTCTGCCCAGGTGCCGGATGCCGGCCTTTCCGTGTCTGATGGCTGCAGTACACGATTCGTTCGTCGCCCCAGTCGTGATAGGATACGTCCCAAATGATGGGAACATCCTTTCCTGCATACCCCTGAAGAGGGGCCTCTTGGAGGTATACTATTAGCTTTTCACCGGTAAATCGGGCGCTATAGCCCCAGAAAGGGCTGCCTGCCGAGGGGGTGTATTCGGATTTCTGATTGCTAGGACAGAAGTAAACCTTACTTGCGGGATCCAGGTATCCGCCCAAGGCCTGTCGCGTAAAGGATCCATGCCACGGGTACGAAACTTTGCTGTCCGGAGTCTCCTGTAGGTCGAGTGGGCGATGTGGCAAGCTCCCGTTATTGTCTCCGGCGTACTGGATCGTGGCCGTGCCTAACTGTCTTATATTAGCTATACACCCCGCCTTGTGAGCGTTGAAGATACCGCGGTCGACCATCGGAAATATAAGAGCGGCCAAGACGCCAATAATCGCGATACACACAAGGACCTCAATCAAAGTGAATCCCCCGACGGATTGACGCCCTTTCAGCGGAGCCTGAAGATGGTCCGCCACAGACGCTACGGGATAAAGGGCCGATGGGGCAGATTCCCTGGCATCCATGATCGTTTTAATGTTTTGGGGGAGGATAGCGTTCTTCATAAGCGGATCGTTTCGCTTACCATTTCTTGGTGATTGCCCAACGAATAGACCCGAAACGCGTGTCAGCAAGCGTTATATTGCAATTTTACTGATATTGGCTTACCAAAACAGATATTTTTCGAAGTTTATCCGTTGGCGGCCAGGGCAATCGCCCGAAACCAAAATTACAGACGCTTAGTTTGTGGCCGCGGTGCGACCGTCGAGTCTCGTACGATCAGTTGCGGAGATAGGCGGATTTTTTGAGGGGTTTGTGCATGGG
>Ga0247822_10001268_pt1 | contig 15276 bp, 10 predicted proteins | sample 13C_Cellulose_Da_FD_192423 | JGI IMG/M metagenome (GOLD analysis project Ga0247822, IMG submission 192423) | Soil microbial communities from agricultural site in Penn Yan, New York, United States - 13C_Cellulose_Day30 | ecosystem: Environmental > Terrestrial > Soil > Agricultural land | place...
TAGCAAGTATCTACGGCCCCCGCGGCGGCGCAATCAACGGGGTCGGGGTATCGCCACATGTCCTGGAACCCGACCCGACCCGTCAACTGGACCTGGCGGTTACCAAAGCGGTCGAGTTACTCACGACGGGTCGGTAACGTCGCATGCGGTATCTGATCGTGATCTTCCGCAATTTGTAGAGCGAACGACGGCCGGGGATCGACTTGTCGTAGGTACTCCAGGGGCTACGGAAGAACGCCCTTCAATTATGTATTCTGACCGTATGTACTACTCCATGCCTCCCGAGGTGACGGCGGCGGCGAAGCGACTCGTTGAGTTGGCACTGGAGGAGGATCTCGGTCCCACTGGCGACCGAACATCCGAGGCTCTGATCCCCGCCGAACAGCCGGGCCAGGCGGTGATCGTCGCCCGCAGTCCAGGGATCGTCGCTGGTGTGCCGGTCGCCGGACTCGTGCTGATGGCTGTTGATTCGACCCTGAAGTTCGACGTCCACGTCCCGGACAGTTCTCCGGTCGCGCGGGGCGATCGCATTGCAACCATCTCTGGACCGTTACGATCGATACTCATCGCCGAGCGGACTGCGCTGAACTTCCTGCAACGGCTCAGTGGCGTCGCCACAATGACCCGGATGTACGTTGATGCGCTCGCCGGGTTGAAGGCGAAGTTACTTGACACCCGCAAGACCACGCCTGGCTGGAGGCTGCTGGAGAAGTACGCGGCCCGCGTCGGCGGTGGAGTCAACCACCGGGTCGGCCTGTACGACGGTATTCTGATCAAGGACAACCACATCGCCGGACTCGGCGACCCGACCACAGCGGTCCGCCGGGCGGTTGAACTGGCCCGCGCGCACCCCGGCAACGCCAACCTACCGGTCGAGGTCGAGGTGGACTCGCTGGAGCAGTTAGAACAGGCGCTGGCCGCTCGGCCGGAGATCGTGCTACTCGACAATATGCCGCCGGACAGGCTACGGGCCGCCGTTGCCCGCCGGGACGCGGTCGCGCCGAAGACTCTACTTGAAGCGTCTGGCGGCGTAACCCTCTCAACGATCCGCGCCATCGCGGAGACGGGCGTGGACCGGATCAGCGTCGGGGCCATCACCCACTCGGCTCCCGCTCTCGACATCGCACTGGACTACGCTGGGTAGGATGGAGACTCCATCCGACACCTGGCGGCTCGACACCCGGCACATCGGCCGGCACGTGCTCGTATACGACTCGGTCGCGAGCACGAACGACGTGGCCGCAGCCCTCGCCGCGGACCCTGCCAACGCCGGCACGGTTGTACTCGCAGGCCAGCAGACCGCCGGCCGCGGACAATATGGCCGTGTCTGGCAGAGCCGGCCGGGTATGTCTCTGTTGATGTCGGTGATCCTGGCGCCGCCCGAGGTACTCCGGCGGCCCGTCGTGTTGACCGCATGGGCGGCCGTCGGCGTGGGGGAGGCAATCCGGACCCTGACCGGCGTCCAGGCGCGATTGAAATGGCCGAACGATCTGCTGTTGCACGGCAAGAAAGTGTGCGGCATCCTGATCGAGCAAGGGGCCGGCACGGTCGCCGGAGTGGGGCTGAATCTCAACCAGTCTGCGGTCGATTTCAACGAAGCGGGACTACCGGACGCAACGTCCCTGATGCTGACATCCGGCGCAGTCATGGAACCCCGGGCCGCTGCGGTCGCGGTGATCCGACGGCTTGATGAGGAGTTCGATCGGCTACTTGCAGGCGAGTGGGTGCCGCTGGAGTCCGATTGGAAATGGCGACTTGGCTTGCTCGGGCGGCGTGTCGTCGCCGAAATGGCAGACGGGTCAGCGCTCGGCGGTCGGCTTCGCGAACTGTCGTTCGATGGCATCGAGATTGAGGTCGGCGAGTCCGCCATCGAGGTCGTTCGCCCGGAGTTCGTCCGCCAGCTCCGTCCGGGCTGATGAGAACCCACCTGGTTGCTTGCTCCACCCGTGCTCGCGCCTATACTTTCTGCGACGGCGGATCTTCTCTCCCACCCGACCGCCGTGCCCGCCAGTGCCCCCTTCACCTGCCGAGGTCGTCGATGTTCTTTCGCGCGTTGTCGCTCCTCGCAATTACCGCAGGGCTCGCCGTGACGGCCACGGCCGCCGACTGGGCGCAGTGGCGTGGCCAGGGACGCGATGGCAAATCCGCCGACACGGGGCTCCTCCAGGCGTGGCCGAAGGACGGGCCGAAGTTGCTCTGGACCGTCCAGGATGTGGCAAAGGTCGGCACCGGGTACGGCAGCCCGGCCGTGGTCGGCGATCGAGTGTACGTCCATGGCGGGACCACGGCGACGAACGCCAAGGAGTTTTGCACCTGTCTCAGCACGAAGGACGGCAGCGTCGTCTGGAAGACCACACTGGAGACGACCGAGGCCCAGTTCAAGGAGTCGTGGGGAAGCGGACCGCGCGACACGCCGACCGTGGATGGCGAATCGCTCTACGTCCTGGGCACGGCAGGCGACCTGTATTGCCTCCGCACCGCGGACGGGAAAACAGCCTGGCACAAGAACCTCGTCCGCGACTTCGGCGGCAAGGTCCCGGAGTGGGGCTACAGCGAATCGGTGCTGATCGACGGCGACAAGCTGATCTGCGCACCTGGCGGTGGGAAGGCCCCGATCGTCGCGCTCAACAAGAAGACCGGCGAGACGGTGTGGAAGTGCGAGGCGCCGTTCGACTCCAGTTACTCGTCCGCGGTGGTCGCTGAGGTCGGCGGCGTGCGGCAATACGTCCAGCAACTCATGAAGGACAGCCGCGGCGGGCGGAAGGGAACGGGCGGGGCAACGGTTGGCGTCCGGGCCTCCGACGGCAAGCTCCTCTGGAAGGTCGAGGACAACTCGTACATGATCGCGGTGATCCCGACGCCGGTCGTGGCCGGTGACCGCGTGTTCGTCACGTCTGGGTACAGCGCTGGGTGCAAACTCATCAAGTTAGCGCCGGACAGCAACGGCGGCACGACCGCGGAGAAGGTGTACGCGAGCAAGAACGTCACCAACCACCACGGCGGGGTGGTCCTGGTCGGAAACCACATCTACGGCCACAGCGACAGCAGCGGCGGCAACTGGGTGTGCGTGGACCTCGCCACCGGAGACGAGGTGTGGACCGCCACCAACCTCAAGGTCAAGGGCTCGGTCACGTACGCGGATGGCATGCTCTATTGCTACAGTGAGGCGGGCACGTTAGCTCTGGTGAAGGCCACAACGGATGGATGGTCCGAGACCGGCCGGTTCGACATCCCAAAGACGAGCCCGATCCGGTCCAAGACGCAGGGCAAGGTTTGGCCGCACCCGGTCGTGGCCAATGGCCGACTGTATCTGCGGGACTACGAATACCTGTACTGCTACGACATCGTCCAGCCCAGCAAGTAAGGGCTGAATGTCACAGGAGGTATACCGACGAGGAATGGGGGAACCGGTGGTGGATGCGGACCGCTCCGCCCTACGCGGACGACAGATCGACCGGCTCCGCCGGCTGCTCACCGAGGCGCTGCCGGGCAACCGGTTCTACGCCCGCAAACTGGCCGCGGCCGGAGTTTGTCCAGACGACCTGAGATCCGCCGCCGACGTTCCCTGCCTCCCGTTCACCACCAAGGCCGAGCTTGCCGCCGACCAGGCCGAGCACCCACCCTACGGCACCGCCCTGACCCATCCGCCGGAACAGTACTGCCGGCTGCACCAGACCTCGGGCACCAGTACCGGACGGCCGCTGCGTTGGCTCGACTGTCCGGTCAGTTGGGAATGGTTGCTGAACTGCTGGCGGGTGAGCTTCCCGGTGATGGGCCTGACCCCGCACGACCGGGCATACTTCCCGTTCTCGTTCGGTCCGTTCCTGGGGTTCTGGAGTGCGTTCGAGGCGGCGTCCCGGCATGGCTGCCTGTGCCTGCCCGGCGGCGGGATGACCAGTACGGCCCGGCTGCGGTTCCTGATCGAGCATCGGGCCACGGTCGTTTTCGCAACCCCAACCTATGCCCTGCACCTGGCCGAACTGGCCGCCGCGGAAGGGATTGACCTGGCCGGTTCCGACGTGCGAGCCGTCGTCGTTGCCGGGGAGCCGGGTGGCAACATACCGGCCACGCGCGAGCGGATCGAGGAGGTCTGGGGGGCCAGGGTGTTCGACCACTACGGCATGACCGAGGTCGGCCCGGTGGCCATCGAATGTGAAGCCGATCCCGGTTCGATGCTGGTCCTGGAGTCGGAGTATCTGGCCGAGGTGTTGACACCGAACGGCGACCACCCGGCGTCGGACGGCGAGGTCGGTGAGTTGGTCGTGACGAACCTGGGCCGTGTCGGAAGCCCCTTGATCCGCTACCGGACCGGCGACCTGGTACGGGCGGAGCCGGACCCACCTCCCCTACCCGGTGTGCCGCGTTGGCTACGTCTCCGGGGTGGCGTACTCGGCCGGGTTGATGACATGATCCATGTCCGCGGCAACAACCTGTACCCGACCGCCATCGAGGCCGTGGTGCGGCGGTTCCCGGAAGTGATCGAGTTTCGAATCGTGATCGACCAGACTGGCCCACTACCAGACCTGAGGGTCGAGGTCGAACCGTCGGACCCCGCTTCTGGGGCTCGTCTGGCAGAAGCCGTCGCCCGGGCGGTGCGTGACGACCTGCTGTTCCGGGTCGAGGTGTGCCCGGTTCCGCCAGGCACCCTACCCCGATTCGAGATGAAGGCCCGACGAGTCGTACAAATCCAGAGCGCAACATGACATGAATAGTTAAACTGAGGTCCGACCTTCCCTCCCTCCGGGCTTTGGAGATCAACATGTCTCGCCTCCCGCTACTCGCAAGCCTCACTCTGAGTTGCTCAGCGTTTTTCTCCGCTGCCCCGGCGGCGGATTGGGTCCACTGGCGCGGTCCGGAACAGACCGGCCAGGCGAAGGAAGTCGGACTGCCCGAGTTCTTCGACCCGAACGCTCTGGCCGGCCAGCAAAACGTCATCTGGAAGCAGCCGTTCGGTGGGCGGTCCGCGCCGCTGGTCCTCAAGGGCCGCGTCTACACGATCAGCGGGTACGACCCGTCGCTGCCGACCGAGGGCGAACGGGTCATGTGCTTCGAGGAGGCGACCGGCAAGGTACTCTGGGAGCAACGGTTCGGGGTGTTTCACACCGACATCGTCTCCAGCCGGCTCGGCTGGACGACGCTTACCGCCGACCCCGAGACCGAGCGGATCTTCTGCCACTCCACGGCCGGGCTGGTGACCTGCTTTGACAAGGACGGCCACCCGCAGTGGACGCGGTCGCTGACCGAAGAGTTCGGCCGCATCACCGGTTACGGCGGGCGGATCGTCTCCCCGATCTTCGATGAAGGACTTGTGATCGTCGGGATGGTCAACTCTTCATGGGGGGACCAGGCCCGGGCCGGCAACCGGTTCGTTGCCCTCGACGGCAAGTCTGGCGAGGTCGTGTGGTGGACCGAGACCCCGTTCCCGATCCGTGGGACATACTACTCAAATCCCGTGATCGCGGTCGTCAAGGGCCAGCGGTTGCTCGTCGCCGGAGGCGCCGACGGGTACGTACACGCGTTCAAGGCCCGCACCGGCGAGCGGGTGTGGAGTTACCGGTTCAGCGCCGGGGTGGTGAACCCGTCGCCGGTGGTGGACGGCAACCTCGTGTACATCAGCCACGGGGAGGAGAACCCCGAGGGCGGCCCCATCGGCCGGGTCGTTTGCCTGGACATGTCGCAGGTCAACCCGAAGACCAAGGAGCCGAAGCTGGTGTGGGAGAACAAGCGGCTGGCGAAGCGGTTCGGGCTGGCCTCCCCGGCGATCGCCGACGGCCGCCTCTACTTGCCCAGCGACGAGGCCGAGTTGTACTGCTTCCGGGCCAAGGACGGCAAGGTCCTCTGGCGGGCGCGGTACGGCACTGTCTCCCGCGGCGCTCCGCTCATCGCCGACGGCAAGCTGTACGTCTTCGACGTGAACGCCAAGATGGGCATCTTCAAACTCAACGGCGACGATGAGCCCGAGGAACTGGCGAGCGTCCCGTTCCGTCGGACCTCCGGTGCAGGGTTCGTCGAGACGCACGGCACCCCGATCGCAGTTAACGGACGACTGTACTTCCTGACCCAGGCCGCCCTCTACTGTGTCGGCGACCCGAAGGCACAGGTGAAGTCCGGCCCGTATAAGCCGCTACCGCCGGAGGCAGAGTTCAAGAAAGACGCCACCCCAGCCTCGATCCGGGTCACACCGGCGGACGTGCTGGCGAAGCCCGCCCAGCAGGCGAAGTTCTCCGTTCACTACCTTGACGAAAACGGGCGGGAGGTAGCTGCGCCGGCCGGCGAGGTGGCGTGGTCGCTGCCCCAGCCGCCGCTGCCGAAGACCGCTCCGAAGGGGGCCAACCCGCCGCCGGCATTCAACGGCGAGGTCAATGCCGGCACACTGACCGTCGGCAAGCTCCCCCGCCAGCACGGGACGGTCGAGGCCAAGGTCGGTGGCCTTACCGCACGGGCACGGGTCCGCGTCACCGCACAGGTTCCGCTTAAGGAGGATTTCGAGCGCGTACCGGTCGGTGCAGCCCCGGCGGGGTGGCTGACCGCAGCGAGCAAGTTCACCGTGACGGAGAAGGACGGGTCCAAGGTGCTGTCCAAGGTCAACACCGACAGCCGCCCGCCGTTCGCACGCGCCAACGCCTACATCACCGCTCCAACCGCGTCGAACTACACCATCGAGGCGGACGTACTGGGCACCGAGGTCCGCGGCCGGTTGCCGGACATGGGGCTGGTGAATAGCCGTTATACGCTGATTATGGACGGCAAGACCGGTCCGGGCGGCAAGCGGCAAGTGCGGATTGTCTCCTGGGAGGCCCGGATGCGGGTCAACGTGGAGGCCGACCTCGACTGGCAGCCGGGGACCTGGTACCGGACCAAGTTTGCCGTCGTGCCCAATGGCAAGACCGCGACCGTGATGGGTAAGGTCTGGAAGAAGGGCGACGCGGAGCCGGACGCCTGGACCCTCAAGTATGAGGATCCGAACCCCAACACCCAGGGGTCGGCGGCCCTGTATGCCTACATCCCCGATCCCGGTATCAACGAGAAGAATCCCGGGTCGGAAGTCCTCTTCGACAACGTCTCGATCGCCCCGAACGACAAGAAGTAATGCCCGCCCCACGAAACCAACTTCTGACGAGGTACGGCGACATGGCCATGACGATACGGACCCGCCGGTTGGTGATCGGCGGCGCGCTCCTGACGGTTGGCGGACTCGGCGCGGCCCTCATCTCCCTGGCACAAGAGCCGGCTGCCAGGACCCAGGGTGCCACCCAGACGATCCCGTTCGGCAAGCCCGGCGAGCATGCGATGTTCGGCGGCAGCCCCGACCGGAACATGGTCAGCCTGACCGGCAAGTTCGCTCCGGCTGTGCTCACCAAGCCCGGCGCGGACGAAAAGCTCACTCCGGCCGAGGGCGTGGTCATCAAGTGGCACGGCGAACTCGGTTCCCGCGCCTACGGCGGGCCGATCGTGGCCGGGGGCAAGGTGTTCGTCGGAACCAACAACGAGAAGCCCCGCAACTCACGCGACGCCCAGAAGAACGCAGACGGCGAGGTCGAGCCGATCGACAAGGGCGTGCTGATGTGCTTCGATGAGGCGACCGGCAAATTTCTCTGGCAGGCCGTCCACGACAAGCTCCCCGGTGGGCAGGTCGTGGACTGGCCGAAGGAAGGCGTCTGCTCCACCCCTCTGGTGGAGGGGAACCGGGTCTACTACGTCAGCAACCAGTGCAAGGTCGTCTGCCTGGACGTCAACGGGATGGCCGACGGCAATCAGGGGCCCGATACGAACGAGCAGTACAAGGAGGCGACCGACGCCGACGTGATCTGGGAAATGGACATGATTGGCCAACTCGGCGTCTTCCCGCACAACATGGCTGCGTGCAGCCCGCTGCTGGTCGGCGACGTCCTGTTCGTGGTGACGGCCAACGGGGTAGACGAGGGGCATGTCAACATCCCGGCCCCGCAGGCCCCGAGCTTCCTGGCGATCGACAAGAACTCGGGCAAGATCCTCTGGAAGCGGGACGACCCGGGCCGCAACATCATGCATGGCCAGTGGTCCAACCCGGTCTACGGGGAGATCAAGGGCGTCCGGCAGGTCATCTTCCCCGGAGGCGACGGGTACATCCGCGCCTTCAAGCCGGAGACGGGCGAGCTGCTCTGGCAGTTCGACTGCAACCCGAAGAACTCCAAGTACGAGCTGGGCGGGACCGGCACCAAGAACGACTTCATCGGCACGCCGGTCGTTCACGACGGCAAGGTCTTCATCGGCGTGGGTCAGGACCCGGAACACTTCTCCGGCGTCGGCCACTTCTGGTGCATCGACCCATCGAAGGCGACCAAGCCGGGCCAGGACATCTCGCCCAAGAACGACAACTTCGACCCGGCTGCCCCCGAGAACAAGGACAGCGGCCTCGTCTGGCATTACGGCGGAGAGGACAAGCGAAAGTTCGTCCCCCGAGACTTCGTGTTCGGCCGGACGATGAGCACCGCGACCATCGTAGACGACGTGCTGTACATTGCCGAACTCCAGGGCTTCGTCCACTGCCTGGACGCGAAGACCGGCAAGAAGTTCTGGCAGTACGACCTGAAGGGCGCTATTTGGGGATCGACTTCGTATGTGGACGGGAAAGTGTACCTGGCCACCGAGGGCGGCGATCTGTTCTGCTTCAAACACGAGAAGCAGCCGAAGGTGATCGACGACCTGGACATCCCCGACGCCACCGACGCCAAGGACTTCAACGCCAAGAGGCGGGCCAAGCGGGCCGAGGTCGAGAAGGCCTACCTGCTCGGCAAGTCGGAGTTCGACGCCGCCATCCGCAGCACCCCGGTGGTTGCCAACGGGGTAATGTTCGTGATGACCGAGAAGACGCTCTACGCCCTGGAAGCGAAGAAGTAGTTGCGAGCCCTGGCCCACCCGCGACCGCGGGTGGGCTTTTGAGAGAACAAACATGAACGACACCCCCGGAAAGCCCTCGCCGGGTACTGGTGCAACACTCGACGAGAAGATCGCCAACGCCCGCAAGCAACTCGACGCGAACTTCGTCGAGACCGTCCGCTGGCACTTTTCGCCCGAGACCGGCACTCCGTTCTGGCTGGAGAAGGCGAAGGAGTTCAAGTTCGACCCGCTCAAGGACGTGAAGTCGTTCTCGGACATCAAACTCTTCCCGGTTTTCGAGGACGACTGGCTCCGTGGCGGGCCGGTCCGGCGCTGGGTGCCGAAAGCCTATTCGGACCGCGGCGTCTATGTCTTCGAGACCGGCGGGACGACCGGCCTGCCGAAGTCCCGGATCGTGATCGACGACTTCAAGATCGATTACGAGATGATGTCCGACACCTTGCCGGACAAGTATTTCCCACGGGGCTCCAACTGGCTGATGTTGGGACCGTCCGGGCCGCGGCGGCTGCGGCTGGCAGTCGAGCACCTGGCGCAGTACCGCGGCGGCATCTGCTTCTGCGTGGACCTGGACCCGCGGTGGGTGGTCAAGTGCCTCAAGGACCGCAAGATCGCCGAGGCGAACGCGTACAAGGAACACGCCATCGATCAGGCACTGACGGTCCTGTCCGGCGGGCACGACATCCGGTGTATGTTCACCACGCCGAAGCTACTTGCCGCACTTGACGAAGCGCTGCGCAACGGCAAGCTCGAAGACAAATACCGCTCGCTCGGCAAGCCGATCCCGCCCGGCGGACTTCGGTCGATCAAGACCGCGGGGATCACCGGAATCTTTTCCGGCGGGACAGAGTTCACCCCGCAGTTCACGCGCGAAGCCTACGAGGAGATGCTCGACAACGGCGAGGTCTACATGACCCCGACGTACGGCAACACCCTGATGGGGCTCGCCTGCTCCAAGCCGATCGGCCCGGAGGACGGGTTCAAGATCACCTACTACGCTCCGCAACCGCGGGCGGCGATCGAGGTGGTAAACCCGAAGGACTACGACGAGGTCGTGCCCTATGGGGCGACCGGCCGGGTGCTCCTGACCACACTCACGAAGGAGTTCTTCGTCCCCCGCTTCCCGGAGCGGGACGAGGGCGAACGGGAACCGCCGTTCGAGCGTTACCCCTGGGACGGTGTGAGCGGAGTGCGGCCGTTCAGTGAACTGGCCGGCACCACCGTCGTTGGAGTGTACTGACGAGCCCGCCGCCCCGGGGATGCTGCCCGCGGCGGCGGCGTGATAGAATGCATCTGCCCGCCAGGTATCACCTTCCATGATCCGCATCCCCGCGCTCCGGTTCGGCAAGCCGTATACCAGCCTCGACAAGGCGACCCTCGTCCACCACGCCACCGGCGAACCGGTCGCCGAGGTCAGCCAGGTGACCGGCAGCCAGATCGCCCGCGACCTGGGCGGTATGCCCCGCGCGAAGAAGGAGCTGGCCGCGATTCCGGTCCGCGATCTGATCGGGATGTACGAACAGGCGGCGGACTACTTCCTGAATGCCGCCCTGCCCTGTGGCGACTCGGAACTCACCTTCGCCGAGTACGTCCGCAACCTGTCCGCGACCACCGGCAGCCCGATGGTTTTCTGCGACCGTAACGCGCGGAAGGTCCACTATGTCCTCGCAAACATCGAGGAGGTTCTGGGCGGGCTGACCCGGGGGCTGGACCTGGAGGCGCTCGACAAGGGCTACACTGCCAAGAATGGCCGGATGCAGGCGTTCTACCCGACCACCAGCGTGTTCGGGGCGGTGCTGCCATCGAACTCGCCCGGTGTCCACTCGCTGTGGGTGCCAACGATCGCGTTCAAGACGCCGCTATTGCTCAAGCCCGGCCGCGAGGAACCGTGGACGCCATATCGGGTTGTCCAGGCGTTCCTGAAGGCGGGCGTCCCGGCGTCGGCGCTCGGTTTCCTGCCGACCGACCACGCCGGGTCAGCCGACGTGCTACGGCTGTGCGGCCGGAGCATGGCGTTCGGCGACGACCGGAGCATGGCCCCTTACAAGAACGACCCGCGGGTCGAAATCCACGGCACGGGCTATTCGAAGTTCATCATCGGCGAGGACCAGGCCGACCAGTGGGAGAAGTATCTCGACGTAATGGTGGAGGGGATCGCCGCAAACGGCGGCCGTGCGTGCGTCAACGCCTCGGCCGTATGGACTCCGCGCAATGGCAAGGCGATTGCCGAGGCGCTGGCGAAGAAGTTGGCCGGTATCAAACCACGGCCGTGGGATGACCCGAATTGTGAGATCAGTGCGTTCGCCAAGCCAGAGGTCGCCGAGGCGATCAACAACATGGTGGACGAGGGGTTAAAAACCCCGGGTGCCACCGACGTGACCGAACAGTTGAGGGGAACACCGCGTCTAATCAAGGAGGGGCGGTCCGCGTGGCTACTGCCGACTATCGTGGATGTTGGGCCGAGCACCGACCACCCGCTGGCGAATAAGGAGTTCCTGTTCCCCTATGCGGCCGTGGTAGAATGTTCGCAGAGCGATGTCCTGAATCGGATTGGGTATACCCTCGCCGCCAGCGTCCTCTCCGATGACCCGGGCTTTGTTGCCGATTGCCTCGCCTGCCCGCACATAGAGCGGTTGAACATCGGGCCGCTGCCCACCAACCGGTTGACCTGGGACCAGCCGCATGAAGGCAACCTCTTCACCCACCTCTACAAGCAGCGGGCCTTGCAGCTCGACTCGTCCGCACGCCCCGCCGGCGCCGTTTGACCTCCAGCCGCTGGGGCGGGTCATCTTCGAGACAGGCGCCCTGAACCGGCTGGGTGAGTTCGCGCGTTCCTTGGGCGGCACACGCGTCTTGCTCGTCACGGATCCGGGACTCGAACACGCCGGCCACCCGCAGCGTGCCGAGGAGTCGGTCCGCGCCGCCGGGCTGGAGGTCTTCACGTTCGACGGCGTCAAGGAGAACCCGACCGAACGGGAAGTCGAAACCGGGACCGCGTTCGCAAGGCAACACTGCGTCGATCTGATCGTGGCCGTTGGCGGTGGCAGTTCAATGGACTGCGCCAAAGGGATCAACTTCATCCTGACCAACGGCGGCCGGATGGCCGACTACAAGGGCTTCGGCAAGGCAGCGCAGCCGATGCTGCCGTCGATCGGTGTGCCGACCACGTCGGGCACTGGTAGCGAAGCGCAGAGCTACGCGCTCATCACCGACGAGTCGTCGCACATGAAAATGGCGTGCGGCGACCGGAAGGCGGCGTTCCGCATCGCCGTACTCGACCCGGAGGTCACGGTCTCACAGCCGCGGACGGTGACGGCCGTCACCGGGATCGATGCGGTCGCCCACGCTGTCGAATCGTTTGTCTGCACGAAGAGGAACCCGGTGTCGGCGACATGGTCGCTGGCCGCGTGGCGCCACCTGGAACCGAACTTCGAGCGGGCGCTGGACGAGCCCGACAACATCGCCTCGCGATCGGCGATGTTGCTCGGCGCGCACTTCGCCGGTGCGGCCATCGAGAACGCCATGCTCGGGGTGTGCCACAGTTGTGCCAACCCGCTGACAGCGCACTACGGTATCACCCACGGCACCGCGGTCGGGCTAATGTTGCCGCACGTCATCAGATTCAACGCTCCGGCGTCCGGACACCTGTACACCGAGCTAGTCGGCGAGTGTGGGAGGTCGAACGGGGAGCCTGCCGACGAGATCCTGGCCCGGCGTGTGGCCGACATGATGCGGGCGGCGGGGCTGCCTATGACCCTCCGCGAGTGTGGGGTGAGCGAGGGCATACTGCCGCTACTGGCCGAGGAGGCCAACGAGCAGTGGACCGCCCGGTTCAACCCACGTCCCGTGACCGAGGCGGACATCCTCCGTGTCTACCAGTCCGCGTGGTGAGGAGGCTGCCGATGATCCGCTACGCACTAACGGCATTGCTGTTCTCGGTACTCGGAACTCAGTACTCGATCGCTGACTGGCCGTTGTTCCGTGGCGATCCGCGGATGACGGGCGTGTCCTCGTCGAAACTGCCCGACAGGCTCGACGAACGCTGGACGTTCAAGTGCAAAGACGCGGTCGAATCCGCACCGGCGATCGCCGACGGAGTCGTCTACGTCGCTTCGGTTGACAAGCACCTCTACGCCCTGGATCTGGCGACCGGCAAGGAGAAGTGGAAGACGCAACTCGGCCCGATGAAGGCTGCCCCGGCAGTCCACAAGGGGCGTGTCTACGTCGGTGACATGGATGGGAAGTTCCACGCCGTTGAAGCGGCCACGGGAAAGAAACTCTGGACGTTCGAGACCAACGCCGAGATCCATGCCGGGGCGAACTTCTTCAAGGACGACATCCTGATCGGATCGCACGACTCGACCCTGTATCGCCTCACACCGGACGGCAAGAAGGTGTGGCAGTTCATGATCGACGGCCCGGTGAACGGGGCCGCGGCTGTAGCAGGCGACCGGACGTTCCTCGCCGGGTGCGATAGCGTGCTACACGTCGTCGAACTGAACAACGGCACGTCTGTCGGGAACGTTGACCTCGGCGGCCAAGCTGCTGCGACCGCCGCGGTCGGCGACGACCTGGTGGTGGTCGGCACGATGACCAACCAGGTTGTCGGAATCGACTGGAAGAGCCTCAAAAAGGTGTGGGAATTTGAGCCGAAGCGCCGTTCTCAGCCGTTTTACGCCTCGGCTGCGCTCGCGGACAAACTGGTCGTGACTGGCAGCCGGGACAAGAAGGTATACGCCCTCGATCGGGCGACCGGTCAGGAGCGGTGGAGCTTCATTACCGAGGGGATGGTGGACGGCTCGCCGGTCATCGTCGGCAGCCGTGTGTACGCCGGTTGCCTCTCCTCGACCGGCGAGTTTTACGTCCTCGATCTGACGACTGGCAAGGAAGTCCAACAGATCGCCCTCGACGGGGCCGTGACCGGCTCGCCTGCTGTCGGCACCGATTGCCTCATTGTCGGGACCGAGCGCGGGACTGTGTACTGCCTGGGGAAGAAGTAGGCCCCGCGCCGCGGTCCGACTTGGAGCTGCGTGTAAGCTGTCGGTAGTATGGATGGTACCCGCCTTCGTGCCCGTCATCGGGCACTCCTGCTGACCTCCTGACGGTGTCCTGCCATGACCGATGCTGCCACCCAGGAAAAAACCGGCCTCGGCAACTACTTCATCGCGAACTACCCGCCGTTCTCGGCCTGGAAGCCGACTCACGTCCCGGACGCCCTCGCTGCGCTGGACCGCCCGCCCAGGCCCGGCACACCGCTCGGGCTGTACCTGCACATCCCGTTCTGCCGGAAGCGGTGCAAGTTCTGCTACTTCCGGGTCTATACCGACAAGAACGCGCGGGACGTCGAGACTTATCTCAACGCGATCACCCGGGAAGTCGAGCTGTTGAGCAATACTGTGTCCGTCGGGGACCGCCGCCTGGACTTCGTCTATTTCGGCGGCGGCACACCGTCGTACCTGAGCGCTGACCAACTCCGTGGGTTGATGGCCCGACTCAAGGACTTGATGCCGTGGGACGAGGCCCGGGAGGTCGCCTTCGAGTGCGAACCGGGCACACTTCAGTTGCACAAACTGCAAGCGCTCAAAGATCTCGGCGTCACCCGGCTGAGCCTCGGCATCGAGAACTTCAGTGACGAGATCCTCTCCTCCAACGGCCGCGCCCACCTGTCCGGCGAGATCTACCGCGCCTACGGCTGGGCAAGAGAGGTTGGGTTCGACCAGATCAACATCGACCTGATCGCCGGAATGGTCGGCGAGACCTGGGAGAACTGGCGGGATTGCGTCCGCAAGACGATCGAACTCTCTCCGGAGAGCGTCACCGTCTACCAGATGGAGTTGCCGTACAACACGCGGTACTCGAAGGAATTGACTGTGCTGGGACAGGAAGAAGCCCCGCCGCAGATGATCGCCGACTGGCCGACCAAGCGGGCCTGGGTCGAGTACGCCTTTGCCGAGTTGAAGAAGTCCGGCTACGAGGTGTCGAGCGCCTACACGATGGTGAAGGACCGGCGGAAGACGCAGTTCGTTTATCGCGACGCCCTGTGGCGCGGGGCGGACATGTTCGGCACCGGGGTCGCATCGTTCGGGCACATGAACGGCGTCCACATCCAGAACGTGGACACCTGGGAGCAGTACGTTGAGATGCTCGACCGCGGTGAGTTGCCGATCGGCCGGGCCCTACCCGTCACAGACCGACAACGGCTGATCCGCGAGATGGTGCTACAACTGAAGACCGGCCACATCGATAGCGACTACTTCCACGGCAAGTTCGGCGTGGACGTGGCCGACGAGTTCCGCGACGGCTACCGGAAGCTCGAATCCGAGGGCTGGCTGAAGCTCAACCCGGGCGGTGTCGAGTTGACCCCGGCTGGTCTGATGCAAATCGACCGCCACCTACCGA
>Ga0247822_10001269_pt1 | contig 15274 bp, 7 predicted proteins | sample 13C_Cellulose_Da_FD_192423 | JGI IMG/M metagenome (GOLD analysis project Ga0247822, IMG submission 192423) | Soil microbial communities from agricultural site in Penn Yan, New York, United States - 13C_Cellulose_Day30 | ecosystem: Environmental > Terrestrial > Soil > Agricultural land | place...
GCCAAACCAACATTCACCACCTTGCTCATAAATCAAATAATCATTAAACAAATTACTGTTTGCGAGTGCTGCGGCATATTCAAGCCTGAGCGCGGGCGTGTGAACAAAACTTTTTGATGGTTCCAATAGATCAACTGTCATCGCTACAAGACTCCTTAAGTGTTTAGGCGACAATCCAATATTTTTTGGAAAATATTGTGTACTTCTTCAAAAGTAAACGATTATCATTTAGATTACAACTAGCGTTAATACTAAAAACTTCATTAACACATAGATTGTCGCTTAACTTTATTTTCACTGGGACATGACGATGACAGCAGATGAATTAAGACGGAAACTTGCGCAGTGTTTGGCGGAATCGCGCGGATTAAATCAAACCAAAAGTGATCTTGGAAAAAATAAAATTGCTTCAAGTCGCATCATTCCACCTGCACCCGAAAATACGAATTTACCGCTTTCAAACGCACAGGAGCGCATGTGGTTTTTGCACAAACTGGATCCAGCTGCGTCCGCTTATAATGTCTGCGTACTCTGGCACCTGCACGGCGAACTGAATGCCGATGCACTCAAGCGGAGTGCAGAGCGAATCACACAGCGTCACAGCATATTTCGCACAACCTATCAGGTTGATGACGAAGGCATTGCCTATCAAAAAATTCTTGCGCATCTCTCACCCGATTGGCGAACAGAAAATCTTTCCGCACTTTCGGAGCAGGATCAGCTCGCACAATTGGATGTAATTGCGCAGCAGGCCAGCACGGCCGCGTTCGATTTAAATTCGAAAAGTCCGCTGAGATTAGTTCTGGTCAAATTGAACAGCATTCACCACGTACTGGTGATGGTTGGCCAACACATTGTGTGGGACGGTCCATCATTTGGAATTTTTTCCAGCGAGCTGGCCAGTGGTTACAACCTTTTCAAAAACGGACAGGCGGATCAGCACTTTCCGATCCCGCTACAGTATGTTGATTTTGCCAAATGGCATCGCGACCATTGGGATACTCACACTGACGTGCGCGCAAAGGAATTGGCATTTTGGGAAACGCAATTGTCGCCATTGCCTGAGCCATTGAATTTTCCAAAAGATTTTGAACGAAGCGCCGGTGAAGATGAAGCAGGTGAATGGTGTACTGAATCATTAAGTAGCGCATCAACAAAGGCATTCATTGATCTTGCGACACAGGAGCAGCTAACACCGTTTGAAGTATTAATCGCTGCTATTGCCGTATTGATGACGCGCTTGTCACGCGCAGCAGAAGTCACCATTGGAACCGTTGCGTCACATAGAAATCTGCCCGAGTTAAACAATGCCATTGGCAATTTTGGCAATGTTGTACCTCTGCGCTTTGCTATTGAAAGGAACTGGAGCTTTCGCAATTTATTGCAACATTCTGCAGCGCGCTGCCGCGCTGCCTTCGCGCATGCAGATATCCCGTTCGAACATTTGCTAGAGCATTTACATATTCCACGCGGCGCCACACGCAATCCATTGCTAGATACCATGGTGACTTTTCTCAGCCACGGAATGGAATCGCCGAAGATGGATGGATTGGATGTGCAATGGAAAAAACATTTTAATGGCACATCGCAAATTGATTTGTCATTTGATGCATTGCTGCAGGACGACACACTCCAGCTTCAGGCAACCTGGCGCAGTTCGCTGTATCGCACAGGCACAGTACAAAATCATTTGCGCAGACTCGCGCGTCTGCTGAATGAATGCGTTGCAGCACCCGATATGCCATTAACGGCGCACAGCTTATTGCTCCCAGAAGAGCATGCACAATTGACAACATGGGGCACTCGCGCAGCGCTCGCGGGCGATGCCAATACATTGGTCGGTTGTTTTGAAAATACCGTACGCAAATTACCGGATGCAATCGCACTGTCGACAATTCAACGCGGCACGGGCGACATAGACGCTGAGCCATCAGGGATTAGTTTTGCAACACTCAATGCGCGCGCAAATCGATTGGCGCGCTGGTTGATCGCGCGCGGCATTGGCCCTGAGGATCGAATTGCCATTGCCTTGCCGCGCCGCCCGGAATGGTTTGTCGCCATGCTGGCAACACTTAAAGCTGGCGCTGCATTTGTGCCGATTGACCCAGCCTATCCGCCCGAATATATCAACCGTGTAATAACGCTTGCGCAGCCTTCACTAACATTTGTTATCGATGAAAATCCGGACCAACCCTCCCCTTCATCGAGCCAAACCGGTATTGCGGTAAACCTGGCCGCGGCAGAGCAAGCAGCGCACACACTCAACCTGGCAAGCGCGGATATTGCCGATACCGAGCGTCGCCAACCATTACAACCCGCGCATCCGGTTTGTATCGTGTTCACTTCCGGTTCAAGTGGGGAGCCTAAAGGTGTCGTGGTCCCTCACTCCGCCTACGTCAATTTACTGAGTAGCCACCGCGAGGATTTATACAAAGAGGCGAACCGCCTTACCGCTGGCCGCTTGCTGCGCATTGGCCACGCCTGGTCGCTGGCATTTGATGCCTCCTGGCAGCCGGCATTGTGGATGTTTGATGGCCACGAAATTCATCTGTTTGATGTCGATATCATGCAGGACCCGCTTGCCTTAGCGCGCGAAATTATTGTGCGGCGCCTGGACTTTATCGAACTGACCCCGGGCATGCTGGATGAGGTTTTACCCTGGCTGCAATCAGGATTCACCGATGCGGACGGCCGCCGCTTGCCCCCGCATGTTCCAGCCATACTCGCCTTCGGTGGTGAATCCGTGAAGCAGGCGCTGTGGGATCGCATCATCACCCTGGAGAACACCCGCGGCTTTAATCTCTATGGGCCGACAGAGGCCTGCGTGGATTCAATGATCGCCAGCGCGCGCGCCGGTGATCCACCCAACATCGGGGGACCTATCGCAGGGGCGCAAGTTTATGTGCTGGACGAATGCCTGCAGCTTGCCCCACCCGGTGTGGCCGGCGAATTGGCGATTGCCGGAGCAGGCTTGGCGCGCGGCTACCTTAAACGCGGCGATCTCACCGCCAAACAATTTATTGCCAATCCGCACGGTGCGCCCGGATCGCGGCTGTACCGCACTGGCGATCGGGTGCGCTGGTTGCCTGACGGCATACTGGATTACATCGGGCGTATTGATGAGCAGGTAAAAATCCGCGGCTTCCGGGTGGAGCCACTGGAGGTAGAAGCCACGGTGGAAAAAATGGTGCAGCGCCCCTGTGCGGTGGTGGCCCGCAACATTAACTCAGGCATGCAGCTGCTGTGCTTCGTGGAAGATGGAGCCGTTGAAACGGATAGCACGCTGGCGCACGCCGGAGTGGCGACAACCGATCCCGAGGCGCTGCTGCAGTTATTTGCAAGCAAGCTTCCGGTTCATCTGCTGCCCAAGTTTGTCATTCCCATTGCGAAATTACCGCGCCTGCCCAATGGCAAGATCAACCGCCGCGCCTTGGTAATGCCGGAAGGACTTGAGCGCGCGCCGGGGCGCAGCGCACGCACGCCCCTTGAGCAGCAGCTGTGCCAGTTAATGGCCGAAGTGTTGGGGCGCGACCAGGTCAGTATCGATGATGGCTTTTTTGAATTGGGCGGCGACAGTATTTCGGTTATCAAACTGGTAAGCCTTGCCCGCCGCGATGGGCTTAGCGTAACCGCGCGGCAGGTATTCGATACGCGCTGCGTTGCGCGCTTGGCGTCACTGCTGGAATCGCTTGGAACCAGCACAGCAGCACCCGCCAGCGCCAGCCAACATGACCGCGCCGATACCGGGTCAGTCTCACCAACCCCCTTAATGACTCGCTATTTATCCCTGGCGGCCCCACTACAACGCTTCGCCCAAATCGTTAGCCTGCCGCTGCCCTCTGCAGTCAGTGACCAGGAGCTGGAACGCTTGCTCACGGCATTGGTACAGCGTCATGCCATGCTGCGTGCGCGGCTGGTATCGCCGGCCGGATCAATACCGCATCTGGCAATTCCAGCCATTGAGCAATCATCGCCCGTGCAACTGCAGCGGACGTCGTTACCAATTGGAAATAGGGACAGTGCGCAGGCCAAGCTTGCGCGGCAGCTGTGCGACCAGCTCGATCCCGCCCGGGGAATTATGCTCGCCGCCGCCCGGGTAGAAGGCGAGCAAGACAATGAAACTGCGCTTTGGCTGGCAATCAACCACTTGGTTATCGATGCCAGTTCCTGGCATGTGGTGGCCAGCGACCTTGCCTTGGGGCGCTTAGCTCAGGAGCGTGGTCAACCGATTGAACTACCCCCAGTGCCTACCGCCTGGAGAAACTGGTCAGCCGGATTGCCAGTGCAAATCCACCCGGCACCCCCAGCCATCGCACGCGGAACTCTGGCCACTGCAACACAACTGAGCTGGGTATTGCCCGCTCAGGCTGGCCAATGTCCGGCAGCAGCTATTTCGCGTCGATTGGGGCTACCGCTCTCCAGGCTATTACCAGCGCTTACTGCCCTGGCGGCGCTGCGAACCGGGCTTGTTGTTGCCGACACCATCAGCCTTGCGATTGAACAGCATGGGCGCCAACCCAATAGCACCGGCCAGGATCTGTCGCGCACGATTGGCTGGTTTGCGCGGGAACTCGTTGTGCGGTTGGATGCAGGCAGCACCAGCAATGACCCGGACGCCTTAAGCTTGCTGCTGCGCAAATGGCATGGGGCGATTGAGCAGGCAGAAAGTGAGCCAGCTTCTTTCGATCACTCAAATCCTGATAACTGGCAACTTGGCTTTAACTTCCTCGGCGATACAGGCGCCGCAGGCAAGCCTGCCGATTGGGTGCCGCAACCGCGCATGGATTTGCTCATCGCCGCGTGCGGTGAGCATTGGCCGCTGCTGCATGATTTGGATATCAATGCCCACTACGTTCACAGCGAGGGAGTGCGGTCACTGCAGTTTGATGCCATAGCCCCGGCGGCAAGCCTGGACGAAGCGGCACTGACCCACCTGTTTGCCGGGCTGCAGCAGTTGTTTGCGCTGCTGTCGCCATCTGCCCAGGATAAACCAGCATCGCCCATCCAAGACCTTGCGCTCAACGAGGTTACCCCGCTGCAGTACGACATGCTGCGCCAATGTGCGCAGGGCACAGATCCCTGGACTACCCAGATGGAATTGTCGCTGGTAGCGACCGCGGAATTGCCGCTGAGCGCCAGCTCACTGCACGCGAGCGCGGCTCGCTTGCTCGCACGCCACCAGGCCTTGCGCGCCGGTTTTCTTGTCGATTCAGCGGCGACGTTTATTCCGCACGCGCTGCAGCCCGACTGGCAGAGCCTGGATTGGCGCGGGCAACCGGCTGCGCAGCAAGAGCAAATGCTGGCGGCCCTGCGCGAGGATTGGTATCAACACCGTTTCCAACTGCATAAGCCTCCACTAGTGCGTTTTATGGCCATACGCCACAGCGATGACCAATGGCGCCTGTTAGTAAACAGCCACCACCTGTTGCTGGATGGCTGGTCAGTGCCGCGAATTCTGAATGAGTGGCTGGGCGAAGCAAGTGGCGCCACTGCCGCCGAGGAGCCGCCGCTGGGTTGGACGGATTATCTTGGCTGGCTGCAACTACAAGATCGCGGCCCGGCCCGGCGCTATTGGAATCAGCGCTTACAAGGGTTAGCTGCGCCTTCGCTGCTGTGCCCCAATCGACACAGGCGCACCCCCAGCCTGGATTCAAGCGATGCGCTATCGCCCACCCAGAGCAAAACCCTGGGTGAGCGGGTAGCACAGGCAGGTGTGGCCGCCGCAGCGCTATACCAATTGGCCTGGGCAAAAACTCTGGCAGCCGAACTTGGCCAAGCCGATATTGTATTTGGCTTGTTTGACTCGGGCCGTGCAGCGCCAATCGACGGCCTGCCATCGCTGGTCGGCCTGGTGACCCAGCTGGTTCCCTTGCGTATCGATGCAAACAGCCCACTGCCGCTGACAGCGCAACTGCACGAGCTGCAGGCACAACAATTTGAATGGCAGAGTCACATCCCCCTGCGTCTGGACAATCTGGACGCCAGCCAGCGTTTGGGTGAACTGTTCGACAGCTTACTGGTGATTGAAAACGCCCTTGATGCTGACGCCAGGATGGAAACTCTCACGGCCGATAAAAAGCCCACCGGCCCATCGAAGAGCCCTCTCTCCCTCCTGCAAAGCCAAAGCTGGCGCGACTCAATTGGACAGGCTGCCGGATTGTTTATCTATCCCGGCAGTTCGATAAGGCTGCGCCTGTGCTACGACCCGCAGGCCATCGCAGCCGATACCGCCCGCCATCTATTGGCGGCCTTCAAACACCAATTGCAACAGTTGGTGAGCGAGCTGACACCTGCCCCGGCAATGGTGGAAACCAGCTCGCCCGCCGATACCCACAGATCTACCCACGCCCCCGAAACCACTTATGACACCAATGGAGACTAACCATGAGCGACAGTGTGTTTGACGATGAGTCCATTTCCTTTCTGCTACTGATCAATGATGAGCAGCAGTATTCACTCTGGCCGGAAATACTGCCCGTCCCGCAGGGATGGCAGCGCACCCAAGGCCCCATGTCGCGCCAGGATTGTATGGATTGGCTAGCGCACCACTGGACCGATCTGCGCCCGCATTCGCTGCTTACATCAGAGGGGGCGCGGGCATCATGAAGCAGGATAGAGAACACCCAGCAGGGCAGCCGGACAGTTTGCACGGGCGCTTTGAGCAACAGGCACTGCGCTGGCCACAGCGGCTTGCGCTCAGCTACCGCGGCCAGCACCTGAGCTACCAGCAACTTAATGAGCGCGCCGATGAACGCGCCAGCCAACTGCGCGCGGCAGGTGTTCAAGCGGGCGATTTGGTGGCCCTGATGCTACCGCGCGGGCTGGATCTCGTGGTGCAGGTATTGGCGGTATTGAAAGCAGGTGCAGGCTATGTGCCCATCGACCCCAACTACCCCCAGGAGCGCGTCGATTGGATGCTTGAATCCAGCCAACCAGTGCGCCTGCTCACCCATCGCCATTTAGCCAACCGCTTGTGGGAGGCCGGTGTACCTGAAGCACTGCACAATCGTATTCAGTGGATAGATGTCGATGAGCCGCACAGCGCAGCGCCCCTATCGCCGGCGCGCGGGCGGCCTACCGATGCAGGGCAAACCGATCATTCCGCCCTCGCCGTTGCCTATATCATTTTTACCTCTGGCTCTACCGGCAAACCCAAAGGGGTGATGGTGGGGCACCACCAGGTTATGTACCTCCTCGATGCCGTAATCCCCCGGCTGCACTGCGACCAGACGGATGTCTGGACACTATTCCACTCACTCGCTTTCGACTTTTCCGTGTGGGAGCTCTGGGGCGCACTCACCACGGGTGGACGCTTGTGCATAGTACCGCAGGATGTCACCTGGTCAGCCGATTCCTTTGCTGCCTTGCTGCGCGCCGAGCAGGTCACCGTCCTGAACCAAACCCCTTCCGCGTTTTATGCGCTGACCCAAACCGAGAGCCAATTGCTGGCACAGGGCGACAATCCGCTGCCATTGCGCAGCGTTATTTTTGGCGGTGAAGCGCTCAACATGCATCAGATAAAACGCTGGTGGTCGCTCTACGCCCCCGGCCAGCCGCGCCTGATCAATATGTATGGCATCACCGAAACTACTGTCCATGTGACCTGGTTGGAGTTGACCCAAACACTCGCAGACACCGACGGCAGCCCCATCGGGGAAGCCATTCCCGGGCTGGAAGTACACCTACTCAATAGCGCCCTGGCGCCGGTCGCCGAGGGTGAGCCGGGCGAAATCCATGTGGGTGGACGACAGCTGGCACTGGGCTATTTAGGACGGCCGGATTTGACTGCCAGCCGCTTCATTGCCGACCCCATCCACCCGGGGCAGCGCCTGTATCGCTCGGGTGATTTGGCGGTCAGGCGCGCAGGGCAATTGTTCTACCTGGGACGCGCCGATCGCCAGCTCAAGATCCGTGGCTTTCGCATTGAGCCGGCGGAAGTGGAGGCGGCGATTGAATCCCATCCCGCCGTACAGCGATGCGCCGTGCTCGCCCAACCGGCAAAAGCAGGGCACACATCAGACGGGCTGCTCGCATTCCTGGTGGCCACCGCTGGCGTTGACCCGCTGCCCGAGGCGACCGACTTGCGGCGCCATCTTGCAGAGCGGCTGCCGGTGCACTGTTTACCCGCGGAGTTTCTGTTTCTTGAAAAGCTACCGCTCACCGTGAACGGCAAGCTCGACCAGGCGGTGTTATTGACACACTGGCGCGCACAACAACCACCGGACAACGCGCAGCAGCGACGCCTGGAGTTATTGCGCGCGAAATTGGCCGAGACCGTCAGGTAATCGCACCCGCCAACGACCGTTCAAGCCCCAACAACCTATCAAGACAATGTATGTAGAAGGATATTTTCCCTATGAGTAATGCAGTCACTTCACCCGCCAAAGTCAGCGACATACTCGCACTGGTGGCCGCCAAAATGCAGGTTGATGCAGGCACACTCGCTGCCGATACCGACCTGTTTGTTGCAGGTTTGGATTCAATTACCCTGATGGGGCTAGTGGCATACTGGCGCGCTGCGGGGTATCAGGTGGATTTTGCGTCACTGGCGCGCGACCCGCGCGCCGAAGTCTGGGCCAGTTATCTCGCCTTGCCATTAGCCCCCACAACCACGGCTCCTTCCGCGCTGAAACTGGATGCACAAGGGCGCAGGTCTGCGCGCCAGGATGAACCCTTTGCTCTGGCGCCCATGCAGTATGCCTATTGGTTGGGCCGCGACCCCAAGCAGCCACTGGGCGGCGTATCTGCACACCTGTATACCGAGTTCCAATCCACCAACGGGAGCACAACACTCAACCAGCTTGATCCGGAACGTCTGTCAAAAGCCTTGGGGATTCTGGTTGCGCGCCATCCATCCTTGCGCTTGAAAGTGACCGGCGATGGCAAGCAAGTCCATTTACCGATAAGCCACACCATTCCCTTGGCGCTCAACGACCTGCGCGATCTGGCGGCGGCACAGGCCAACGCGCAACTCGACGCCATTCGCCACGACTACTCAGCGCAAATGCTAAATATTGAAGCGGGCGAAGTGCTGGCGATAGCGCTGAGCTTATTGCCCGATGGCAGTCATCGCCTGCATTTGGACGTGGATATGATTTCCGCCGACGCCGTTAGCTACCGCACCCTGCTGCGCGAATTGGCCTTGCTGTATGAGGATATCAACGCCGACTTAGCGCCCCTGACCGCGACTTACAAGGATTTTCGCGCTGCCAGTGAAGCGCGTTGGCCGGCCATCCAGGAAACCGATGGCCAATGGTGGCAAGACCGCCTTGGCGATCTGCCCGAAGGCCCACAACTCCCCCTGAAAGACGTGTTAGGCGCTAGCCCGCAGACGTCGCGCCGGCATTTTCAGTTTGATCCAGCATTGCGCCAGCAGCTCTATCGCCAGTGCCTCCAGCGCGGGCTAACACCGGCGGCGGTATTGGCGACGGTGCTCGCAGAAACCCTCGCTGGCTGGAGCAAGGTGCCGCGCTTCCTGCTAAACGTGCCGCTCTTTCTGCGCCCCATGGGCGAGCTGGATTTAGCGGGCGTGGTCGGGGACTTCAGCAGCTCGGTGATGCTCGATGTCGATATGAGCGGTCCCACTCCCTTTGTCGAGCGGGCGAAACAGGTTCAAGGTCGCCTCCATCAGGATGTGACCCATGCCGGCTATAACGGGGTGCAGGTCCTGCGCGACCTTGGGCGCTTGAAAGGGCGGCAGGTCACGGCACCGGTGGTATTTACCAGTGCGCTTAACCTGGGCGAGTTGTTTGATCCTGCGGTCAGACGGGTGTTTGGCGACCCCATCTGGATTATTTCCCAAGGTCCCCAAGTGCTGCTCGACACCCAAATTACCGAGCTCGACCAGGGCTTGCTGCTCAACTGGGATTGCCGCGAAGACGCCTTTGTTGAGGGCGTACTGGACGCGATGTTTGCCTTCTTCCGCCAGTCAGTAGAAGCCCTGGCGACTGCGCCGGAGGCTTGGTCAGAGTGCCTGGCTGATGCATTGCCGGCTGAGCGCGTGCGCCCCCAGGTATCCTGCTACACACCCTCGCGACAGGAAAAACCCAGCGCACCTCCACACACTCCGCTGGAGCGGGCGGTCGCCGCCGTTTGGCGCGGCGTTATTGGCGGCGATGGCAGCAATGCACACCAGAACCTGTTTGCCGCAGGCGGCGATTCAGTGTTAGCCAATACCCTGGTCGCACAGTTGCGCGAGATTTTCGGTGTCGCCGCCGTTGATATGCAACGCCTGTTCAATTCCCCCACCATTGCAGGGCTGGCGGAAACCATTGGCAACTCCGGTGACCTTGAACACGCAACCCAAATCGCCAGGGTTTATTGCGAAATTATGGAGCTGGATGATGAAGCCCTGCTGGCCGAGCTTGAAGGAGTCGCATCATGAGCGATCCGGCATTTGATGGCTTAACCCCCTGGCCAGAGGCGATGGTCGAGCAATATTGCCGCGCTGGAATATGGGGCGAGGAAAACCTGGCCGAGTGGCTGGAGGCCCGGTTAACCGCGCGCGCGCAGGAGCTGGTGCTCAGTGGCCCCGGCTTCGCAGGCACCGCCTGGCAAGAATTAACAGGCGCGGAATTATTGCAACAGATTGGGCAAATGGCGGGCGGCCTAAGCCAGCTCGGGCTCGTCCGCGGCGATCGCGTTGTCCTGCAAATGGGCAATAGCAACGCCTTCCTTATCACCCTGTTTGCGCTCTTCACACTGGGGGTTATTCCGGTGCTGGCTTTACCGGGGCACAGGCGCCGTGAAATCGAGCACTTCATTCGCCTGACCAATGCGCGCGCCTGGCTCGCCAGTGCGAGCGATGCCGGCATGGATTTCCGGGAGCTGGGCACCCAATTGCGCGCCGCTATCCCCGCGCTTGAACACATCTTTATCGACACCCAGGATGCAGGCCCCCACCGCGCGCTTGCCAATCTGCTCAATGGTGCATGTGGCGGCAGGAACACCAGCCTCGCAACCGGGCAGCGTGTCGATCCAGCCGGCATCGCCTTGCTATTGTGCTCGGGCGGCACCACCGGATTGCCCAAGCTGATTCCGCGTACCCATCGCGATTATCTCTATAACGCCGCCGCCAGTGCCGCCGTTTGCGGGATGGGCCCAGACGACTGCTACCTGGTGGCACTGCCGGCTGCGCACAATTTTCCACTCGCCTGCCCTGGCTTGCTCGGCGCACTCAATGCCGGGGCAAGGATTGCCATGTGCCCGGCACCCAGCCCTGAAATCGCCTTTGGCTGTATTGCGCGCGCCCAGGCGACAGTCACTGCGCTGGTGCCGCCCCTGGTGCGCGTCTGGCTCGATTATGCCGCTGAATTCGCCGCGCCGCCGGAATGCCTGCGCCTGCTGCAGGTAGGGGGTGCACGACTCGACGCCGGAACCGCCCGCCGTATTCGCCCCGAGCTGGGCTGCGCCCTGCAGCAGGTTTTCGGCATGGCAGAGGGGCTACTCAATTACACGCGCGCACAGGATCCGGATGTGCTGGTGCAGAGCACCCAGGGTTGCCCTCTATCGCCCTTTGATGAAATCCGCATTGTGGATGCCGATGGCATAGATGTTCCGCCCGGTAAACGCGGCGAACTCTGGACCCGCGGCCCCTATACCCTGCGCGGTTATTACAAGGCTGAAGAAGCCAATCGCCGCTCGTTCACCGACGATGGCTACTACCGCTCCGGCGATCTGGTAAGACAGCTCAGCACCGGGCATTTGGTTGTTGAGGGACGCATCCGTGAAGTCATTCGCCGCGGCGCCGAAACTGTATCTGTGGAAGCACTTGAAGCGCTGTTGGCGCAGCTGGATGCAGTTAAGGATGTCGCTGTCGTTGGCCTGCCCTGCGAGCGATTGGGAGAACAGGTCTGCGCCGTACTGGTTCTTGCCGATAGGAGCGCCCCCAAACCCACGCTCAGCGATGTACGCGCCTTTCTTATCGAGGAGGGAATAGCGCGCTTCATGCTGCCCGACTCGCTGGAGTTTGTAGCCCAGGTGCCGCTGACCGCCGTCGGCAAAATCGCGCGCCAACAACTCATCACCCACATCCAACAATCCCGGAAAAATTCCGAATCTCAAGGAGTGTCACTGCTATGACTGAAGAAGCCCTGTACGAACCCACTACCAGTTTGCAATCCCAGGCAAACAGCGGATCAAAACACCATTCACCACAATGGCTGGCCAATGAATACGAGGCAGGCAATGACGGGCAGTTTCTCGCTGCCTATCAGGCACTGGACTCCATCGGAGTCTGGAACAGCTTGCCGGCCGGCCGCGCCGTAGACGCCGGCTGCGGCAGTGGTCGCATTATCGAAGCCCTTGGCCGTCGCGGCTGGCAGGTAGAGGCAACCGATGTGTCCGAGTCCATGGTGGCCGCCGCGCGGCAACGCTGTCAGGGTTTACCCGTGTCAATCAATGTCTGCGATGCACGCGAACTCAAGCTGGCAGCGCGCACCTATTCATTGGTGTCCACTTTCTGGATGATTCATTGGCTGGAAGATGCGCGGCCCACCTTGCAGCAACTGGCCGGGGCGGTCGCACCGGGCGGGCATCTGGTTCTGCAGTGGAGCTGCGGGCAACCACGCGCCCAGGGATTTGCCTTGCGCGATACCATGCAGGAAGTATTCAATCGCCCGGCCTGGCGCGATCGCCTCAAGGATGCCCCTTTGCGCATGTATCAACACCCGCTGGAAGAAGTCTCGCAATCACTCACTGAGGCAGGTTTTGAGATTATTTCGACGCGTGAAAATATAGTTGTTGGCGGTGGCGAAAATCCGCAAAGTTTGCGCCGCGCATTAAGATCCGCCGCCTTTGCCGCGCAAACCGTGGTACTGGGGGATGATGTGGATCAATTGATCGATGAGTGCCTGCAGTTATTGATGGAGCGCCAAGCCTTGCAAGTCGCCAATGTGGAATTGATCGCACGCCTGAAATAAAGCCATTTTCCCATGGCCACAGGGATGTGGCCGGCATGTGGAAGGTACAGTTTCCAAGCAAGTAAGTGCAAGTAAGTGCAAGTAAGTGCAGCTAAACACGCCGCTAATATGCACTGGGTAATTCGCGCTTATCCGCCACCGCGTCTGTTTGATAAACCTCTGCCATCCCCTTCACATAGTGCCGGACATGCTCCAGTAAGCTTGCCGCTACAGGAAGCCCCTCCACCTCTTCGGGTGGATTAGCAAGCCATGCATAAGCCTCATCCAACGAGGGAAATAATCCACCAGGAATACCAAAGGCTTTGCGCACACTCATTTTCTGCATGCGTTCATACTGGTCAGGAGGAACAACAATCAGCATGGATTGCACAAGCTTGCGCATGTGTTCTGCCGCGCCCTCGCTCATCCAGCGCTGGGTGGCCTGAGCTGCGCCATCCGGATGGCGCAAGGAGCCATCGTCCAGATACACGCGAATCACATGGAAGGGCTGAGCCTTGGAAAACCACTGATTCCAGGCATCCAACGATTCAAGATGCTCTTCCAGAGTCGCCTCACCGGACACAAGGGTCAATGCCAGAGGCCAATACTGGCTTTCATGTTTCAATAAGCGCATTCCACTCTCCCGTAACGGGGCAGAGACCTTGTTAACGGCGCCAGGCAGCGTTCAACAAGGTCCCTGCCGATACTGAAAAACTCAACTCCTAGGGTTTAGAAATTGAATTGCATACCCGCTGTCACTGTGCGCGGCTGCATCAACACGGCGGTATCAAAATCGCTATTAGGTTGAGTGCTGCCGCTCGGAGCGGTACCGGGATACAACGCAATCGGGCTGTCATCATCCATCAGGTTGCGCGCAGCCACATACAGCTTGACCGTTTCGTTTAGCTGATAGGAAACATTCGCGTTCAATGCACCATAGGAATCCACCTTACCGTCGGGGTTATTGGTAATACTGGTGTAATAACCATCCGACAATTGACCGCTCAAAGTTGCCTCCCACCGCTCCAGTGCCCAGGTAGTACCGAACTGCAATGAAGCAGGAGGTGCGGTAAATAATGAATTGCCTTCAATTCCGGAATTGGGATAGTCGGTAATTTCAGTATCCAGAAAGGCCAGGTTGCCGAACAGATTCCATTGATCGTCCAGCTGCCAGGTTAAACCCAACTCCAACCCCTGAATGCGCACACCATCGGCATTGCGCACAACAAATGCTTCATCGCGCGAATTGTCCGGGGTTAAATCAAACGGCAACTGCATGTCTTCATACAAGGAGTAGAACAAGTTCTGCGTTGTGCTCAACCGGCCATCCAGCCATTGCTGGCGTCCGTAGAGTTCGAACGAATCGACATACTCTTCACTGTATTCATAATTCACGATCGGGAATGAAAAGGTCACGCCACCACCGCCGGCGTTAAAACCGCGGGAATATAAAATGCCCACTACCTGCTCATCATTAGGCCTGTAACTCAAGCCCAGCTTCGGCAAGAGCGCGTCATAACTATTATCGGCCTCGATATTGACGAGTTGGCCGGTCGGATCGCCGCCGTTGCGGGTGCGATCTTCCGCTTCATAGCGTAAACCCAGCGTGAGCTCGTACGCCTGCGCAAAAGGAATGAGGCCTTCGGTATAAATTGAGTAGGCATCCGTCTCGTCTTCGAAGGTTTGCTTACCGGCGAAATTAATCCACTCATCCTGGCTGGATTGATAGAGGCGAGTTCCGAAAACCCATTCGCTGCCGCTCTCACGGGTATAACGCAAACGCGGCTCTATTACCTGCTCATCGGTATTCACTTCTGCCCGGCTACCTGTTTCTTCGGTTTTACGTTTAAACGTGAAATCCGTAACAGAGGCATCCACTTCCAGTTCCAATACATCCGTCAGGAACGAACTGAACTCAACGCCGGCGCTGGTTGATTGCGGATTATGTACAGGCTGCTGGGGAAAATTGGAACGGCGGTCTTCAAACGGACGAACCACAATTTCACCGTTTGGACCTTCATAATTGACATCAGACACAGTGAGCACCAGGCGCGTTGCCCGCTCATCTTTTGGCTCGTACAACAACTTGCCGCGCAGTGAGTGCCCTTCAATGTCAGCAGGATTTCCAACGCCGGCTACATCGTCATAATCAACCGGCGATTGACGCTCAAATCCGTCAGCAGCCAGACGCAACGAAAAACTTTCACTCAGTGGTTGGTTGTACATCAGCGAAAGGCGTTTTTGCTCAAGATTACCGCCTTCGATACGCACTGCAGCTTCGCGCTCGGCGGTGGGATCATTGGTTTCGACCAGGATGGTGCCGGCGATTGCATTGCGCCCAACCAACGTACTTTGCGGGCCGCGAAACACTTCTA
>Ga0247822_10001270_pt1 | contig 15271 bp, 16 predicted proteins | sample 13C_Cellulose_Da_FD_192423 | JGI IMG/M metagenome (GOLD analysis project Ga0247822, IMG submission 192423) | Soil microbial communities from agricultural site in Penn Yan, New York, United States - 13C_Cellulose_Day30 | ecosystem: Environmental > Terrestrial > Soil > Agricultural land | place...
CTATGACACGACGACGGCCGCCCCTGGTTACATCAGCCTTCGCGAGCGTGTTCGCCCAGCATGGCGCGGGCGTACTGCAGGCCGACGCCATAGGCGCCGCCGAACTCTGCGGCGGCGGCCGTCGTCGTGTCATAGGTCTCGCCGCGCGCCCAATCGCGTTGCAGTTCCAGCAGATATTGCATGGAGGTCATGGGGCGGGCGCCGGCCTGGATCATGCGCTGAACGGCGCGCTCGTGCGCTTCGTCCGAGATGTCGCCCGAGGCGTCGGTGATGACGAAGACCTCGAAGCCCTGGTCCAGAGCCGACAGCACCGGTCCGACGATGCAGACCGAGGTCCACAGGCCAGCGAAGACGATACGCGACTTGCCGGCGCGATTGACGGCGTCGGTCACCTGGGCGTCTTCCCAGGCGTTCATCGAGGTGCGGTCATAGACGGGCGCCTCGGGGAAGGCGGCCTTGATCTCGCTGAAGATGGGGCCGGAGAAGGACTTTTCCGCCACCGTCGTCAGGATGGTCGGCACCTTGAAGTCGCGGGCGGCGGCCGAGACCAGGGCGGTGTTGGTGCGCAGGGTCGAGATGGCGATGGAGGCGGTGGCGAAGGCCATCTGCGACTGGTGATCCACTAGGATCAGCGTGTGGTCGGTCGGGGTCAGCAGGCCCTTGCCTGCGGTCGGGGTGGCGGTGACGGTCATCTGGAAGTTCCTCATGTTTGCCGCGGCACGGCGTGTTCGTGAGAGGACTTTGCCTTGGCTTGGCCGTGACGAATATGGAAACTGTTAAAACTCAAAGTTTCTGTTTTGATGCTTTCTTAGGGGCTCGGATCGCCAAACGAAAAGGCCGCCCCGTGTCGCGCACAGGACGGCCTTGGCTAAGCAGCCAGGGAACTGAAAGCTCAGCTTTCGATGAAGGCCAGCAGGTCGGTGTTGATGACGTCGGCGTTGACGGTCGCCATGCCGTGCGAGAAGCCCGGATAGACTTTCAACTGGCCGTTCTTCAGCAAACTGATGGCTTTGTGAGCTGAGTCTGCGATCGGCACGACCTGATCGTCGTCGCCATGAAGGATCAGGGTCGGAACCTCGATCGCCTTCAGGTCATCGGTGAAGTCGGTTTCCGAGAAGGCCTTCACGCCGTCATAGTGGGCCTTGGCGCCGCCCATCATGCCCTGGCGCCACCAGTTGTCGACCACGCCAGGGACGGCCTCGACGCCCGGCCGGTTGAAGCCGTAGAAGGGCCCCGACGCCACGTCGCGATAGAACTGCGCGCGATTGTTGGCGACGCCATCGCGGAAGCTGTCGAAGACTTCCAGCGGCAGACCTTCGGGGTTGGCCTCGGTCTTGAGCATGAGCGGCGGCACGGCGCCGATCAGGACGGCCTTGGCCACGTCGCGTCCCGCGCCGTATCTTGCGACATAGCGCGCCACTTCGCCGCCGCCGGTGGAGTGACCGATGTGGACAGCGCCTTTCAGGTCCAGGGCGGCGACCACGGCTTCAACGTCGGCGGCGTAGTGGTCCATGTCGTGGCCGTCGGAGACCTGGGCCGAGCGGCCGTGGCCGCGCCGGTCATGGGCGATGACGCGATACCCTCTGTTCACGAAGAACAGCATCTGGGCGTCCCAGTCGTCCGAACTGAGCGGCCAGCCGTGATGGAAGACCAGAGGGCGACCGCTGCGCGGCCCCCAGTCCTTGTAGAAGATATCAACGCCGTCGGAGGTGGTGACGAAGGGCATGGCCGGTTCCGTTGGATGAGGGTTTGAGGGACGCTTACGAGGAGGAAGTCAGGCGGCGTCGACGAGCACGATTTCGCTGTCGGTCAGGGCGGTGACGATCAGGGTCTCGACGTCGCGAACGGCCAGGCCGTCACGAGCGTTCCCGACCACGCCGTTAACATCGATCGAGCCCTTGGCAGGCACCAGATAGGCGCGACGTTGGGCGCCCAGCGGGTACTCGACCGTCTCGCCGGCCTTCAGAGTGGCGCCGACGACGCGAGCGTCGGTGCGGATCGGAAGGGCGTCGATGTCGTCTTCAAAGCCCGAAGCAAGGACCACGAACTGACCGGCGCGCTCACCCTTGGGAAAGGGCTTGGCGCCCCAGCTGGCCTGCTCGCCGCGACGGGTGGGTTCGATCCAGATCTGGAAGATGCGGGTGGTCTCGCTTTCGAGGTTGAACTCGGAATGGCGCACCCCGGTCCCGGCGCTCATGACCTGAACGTCCCCGGCTTCGGTGCGACCGCGGTTGCCCAGGTTGTCCTCGTGGGTGATGGCGCCGTCGCGGACGTAGGTGATGATTTCCATGTCCGAGTGCGGGTGGGGCGGGAAGCCGGTTCCGGCCTGGATCTCGTCGTCATTCCAGACGCGCAGCGAGCCCCAGCTCATCCGCTTGGGATCGTAGTAGTTGGCGAAGGAGAAGTGGTGCCTGGCGTTCAGCCAGCCGTGGTTTTCGCCACCGAGGCTGTCGAAGGAGCGGAGTTCGATCATGGTCTTGATCCTGAAAGTCTGGCAGAGGCCGGAACCGCCCGGCGCTCTTGTGTGAAGTCAGGATAGCGATCAGGCTGAGTTCAGAAATAGAAACGAATGAAACTCATCGTTTCGGAGATGTGATGTCCAAGCTGCCCGATCTCGAAGCCATGGCGATCTTCGCCAAGGTCGCTGAAACCCAGTCTTTTTCGGGCGCGGCCGATGCTCTGGGCTTGTCCAAGGCCACGGTGTCCAAGGCGGTGTCGCGGCTGGAGCTGCGCCTGGGCACGACCCTGCTTCACCGGACGTCGCGACGCTTCTCATTGACAGATTCCGGGCGTTCGCTCGCCGCCAGGGCGAGCCAGATGGTGGCCGAGGCGGAAGCCGCCGAGGGCGAGGCTCTGGATCAGGCTGTCATGCCGCGGGGACTGGTGCGCCTGGCCGCGCCCATGTCGTTCGGCATGGCCTATGTGGCGCCGGCCTTGCCCGAGTTTCTTGCGACCCATCCCGATGTGTCCGTAGATCTGCATCTGTCCGACGCCACGGTGGATCTGGTCGGCGACGGCTTTGATTGCGCCCTGCGCATCGCGTCGCTGCCGGATTCGTCGCTTACGGCGCGTCGGCTGAGGCCGGTTCGTCGTCACCTGGTGGCGTCGCCCGACTATCTGGAGCAGAGGGGGCGACCGACCCATCCCGATGACCTCGCCCGTCATGCCTGTCTCGGATACGCCTATCTGCCCAGCGGTGAGACATGGCGGCTGGTGCACGAGAGCGGACAGGAGGTCGCGGTGCGTCCGCGGGGGCCATTGCGCGCCAATAATGCCGACGCCCTGACAGCGGCCCTCCTGGCGGGGCTCGGCATCGCAGTCCAGCCTGACTTCATTTATGACCGCGACGTGTCCGAAGGGCGGCTTGAGACCGTGATGACGGACTGGGCCCTGCCGCCGATCTCCGTGCATCTGGTCGCGCCTGGCGGCGGACCGCGTCCCGCGCGGGTGACCGCGTTGATGGATTATCTCGCGAAGCGCTTATCGATGTCCTAGAGCGCAGGTCAGACCTCGCTGCACTTTCCAGCAAGGTCTGCCTTGTGTGATTGAAACAATGACCACCTGCGCCGGATCTTACCCGGAGTAGGGTGCGCCTTTACTCATCGGCATCACCCTTTAGCGCCGCTCGGCGGGCGCGAGGTGGTTGGACAGGAAGAGGGCGTTGATCAACAGGCGCTCGGTGCCCAGCCAATATTTGCGGTGGGCGGGATCGTCGGCGAACAGAACGACATTGCCCGCGCCGTTACGGGCGGTCTGGGCCCAGACCGCGCCGGACAGATTGCGGCGCAGACCCGCAGGGAGATAGCCGTTGATGCGCGGGGTGTCGTCGATGCGGACCACATTGGAGAAGGCGTCAGAGGATGCGGGCAGGACCACATCCGTTTCCTTGCTGATGAAGAGGGCGCGCCGGGGCAGGCCGAACGCGAGGGGGTGGGTGATATCGGCGTCGGCGGATACAGCGTTGCCGGCGCTGCGCTGATCCGCCAGGGCGTCGCTGCGTTCCGCGAAGTCGCGGCGCGTGTCGGGCTTCTCAGCCAAGTCCGACGTCGTTTCGGACGTCGCGCCGCGCGGGGCGCCGCCGGTCAGTCCCTTGGCCAGGGCCCAGCGAGAGGCGCTGCCGTAGGTGACCAGTGAGCCGCCCGCCTGAACCCAGCGCCGCAGGGCCTCGACAGAGCGGTCGCTCCAGTCGTCGTAGCGGCCGCCTGACAGGACTATGCTGGTGTATTGATCCAGCGAAACCCGACCGATCTGCCCCGGATCAAGCCGCGTCGCGGGCCAGTTCAGGCGTTCGCTGAGCGCGAACCAGGTTGAGCCGACCTCTGTGGCGTTGACGCCTTCGCCCATGATCAGGGCGATCCGTGGCGCACGGATGGGCCGGATGCTGTCGCTGCCGAGATCGACGCCCGAGATGTTCTGCCCGGTGCGGAGGGCGAAGGCGGTCACGCCGACTTCACGCGCGGCCTCATCGACGGCAGCGCGCAGGGCGACGGCGTCCAACGTCTGTCCCGCCGACGGGATGACGAGGGCGCCGCGACCGAAGGCTGTCTGACCGTTGGCAGTGGTCGCCGAGAAGGGTTCGAACGCCGCTCTTACGCGGACGTCGCGGCGCAGCAGGCCGGCCAGCAGGCGCGGCGCGTTCAGATCGCGCCAGTCTGCGACATAGGAATAGGCTTGCTCCGGGCCTGACACGCCCCCGACGGCGGCGGGGACTTCGGTGACGACCTGTCCCAGCGCTGGCAGGCGGCGGGTCCCGGCCGCCGTCAGCCCGTAGGCCGGGGCGATGGCGTAGGAGGTGCTGCCGTAAACCGCGCCCTTCACCTCGGGCGTTTCCTCGAAGATCGAATGGACGAGCCGGAACTGGGGCTGGGCCGAGGGCACGACATAGGCGCTGCCCGGCTGGAAGGTCTTGCCGTCGATGGTGACCGGCGCAGCCAGGGCGCGCACCTCGATCCGGTGTTGCAGCAACAGGTCGAGCGTCTGACGCGTCAGGCCCTGATCGGCCGGATCGCCGAAGACGAAGCCGGCGTTGCGATGGCGGCGGCCCTCCTCGACGGCGGTGCGGAAAGTCGATCGTTGCAGGTCGAACAGGCCCGCCTTTTCCGCTACCGCGCCCCGGATGGTGGCCAGACCCACCTGAAGCTGGTTTCGGATCGTGAAGGGGAAGGTGAGGGGGCCGTTGGCCGTTTCCTGAACCAGGCCGCGCGAACTGGCCTGCTCGACCGTCACGCCGACGGCGCCGTGGAAGTCGGGATAGGTGGAGCCATACACCGGCGAGAAGTTGTCGAAATTCTCGCGCGTGTAGTAGAGCGAGCCGAGATCATCGAGCGCCCTGGCGTGGTAACGCGCCAGCACGACGTTGAAGTCGTAGGAGGCCTTGGGCAGCAGTGGGCTTTCCATGCTGGCAGGCGAGGGCTCGAAATAGTAGGTGCTGCCCGCGCCCATCTCGTGGAAGTCTATCTGCACGTTGGGCAGCCAGTCATGGAAGAGGCGCAGCTTGGCCCGCGTCTCCTTCTGGGTGACGGCCAGCCAGTCACGGTTCAGGTCGGTGAAGTAGTGATTGACCCGCCCGGCGGGCCAGGCCTCGACGTGTTCCTTGTCCTGCGGGTCAGCCACAGGCGGGTTGTTTTTCCAGGCGTTGTGCCAGTTGGCGGCGCGATCGCGACCGTCGGGGTTCTGGACCGGGTCGATCAGGATCACGGCCTTGTCCAGCCACTCCACGACCTCGGCCGAGCGGCTGGCGGCCAGGTAGTAGGCGGTCAGCAGGGCCGCTTCGCCGCTGGAGGTCTCATTGCCGTGAACGCCGTAGTAGAGGCCGACGACGACCGGCGTGGTCGCCGGATCGGGCGTGGAGGCCGACGGGTCGGCCAAGGCCGCGTGCGCCAGACGCAGTTGTTCCAGTCGTCCATGGTTGTCGGCGGAGGTGACCAGGACCGCCAGCAAGGGGCGTTCCTCATAGCTGCGCCCGATCTCCTGAACCGTGATGCGATCCGACAGGCGGTCCAGTTCACGCAGATAGGCCACGACCTGATCGTGACGCGTGTAGTGACTGCCGACAGGATAGCCGAGGAAGGCTTCAGGAGTGGGGATGGCGGGGTCGAGGTCGGCGCTCGTCGCGGTTCGGGGGAAGAAGTAGGCGGTCTGCGCGAGGGCCGGCGCCGGCGCAGCCAGCAGGACGCCGGACAGGGCGGCGGCGGTCAGGACAGCCTGAACCGCGCGCTTGATCGTGGGGGAAGCGGACATGGAGTTTTCCGTAAACTGAGGGCGCGGGACGGATCAGAAGCGAACGTCGAAGCCGACGCGGAAATAGCGGCCGCGCAGATCAAACTGGCCGAAGTCGTAGGGGGCGCGAACGCCCGGGAAGGAGGCGTCGATCGGCGGCGCCTCGTTCAGCAGGTTTTCGACCTTGGCGTAGATCGTCACTCGCTCCAGACCGGACCAGCCCAGGTAGAGATCGAACTGGTTGTAGGCGTCGACGTCCGACTGAAGCGCGACGGCGCTGATCTGTTCGTAGCCGCTGGTGTAGTACCAGGTCAGGTTGGCGTCGAAGTCGTTGTTGCTCCAGGCCGCGCGCGTCGTCGCCTTGTCGGCGGGCAGGGTGCCGCCCCGGTTGGAGCCGGCATAGTCCAGCAAGGGGCCGCCGGCTGCGTTCGGCCTCTTGTATTCCAGCAGGTGAGTATAGGCGCTGGACAGGGTGAAGACGCCCCAGTCGTCGGTGCGCCAACGCTGGCTGAAGTCGATGTCGATGCCCGAGGTCTCCAGCGCGGTCAGGTTCTGGTAGCGGTTATAGACGGCCAGCAGCTTGCCGCGGTCATCACGGATGACGTCGGCCGGGTCGTTGCCCTGGACGATGGCGGTTGTGTTGCCCGTGCCGATCAGGTTGTCGAGCTTGATCTGATACCAGTCGATGCTCAGCGCTGTGTCGCGGGTGGGTGTGAAGACGAGGCCAAGATTGTAGGAGCGGGTTTTTTCCGGCTCCAGATTGGTGTTGCCTACGGTGAAGAAGGTCGGGTTCTGACGCGAGTTGGGCAGGTCGGGATCATAGGGGTCGATGACGGAGCCGTAGGAGATCATGGTCGAGGCCGAGTTCTCCGATAGCGACGGCGCCCGGAAGCCGCGCGAGGCCGAGGCGCGCACCGCCAGCCAATCCAGCGGCTTCCACCGGACCCCCGCCTTGGGCGAGAAGGCGCTGCCGAAGTCGCTGTATTCGTCGGCCCGCCCGGCGATCTGCACCTCGAGACTGGACAGGATCGGTATGTTGAACTCGGCATAGGCGGCCCAGACGTCGCGCTCGCCGTCCACAGCCGCGATGGCTGGCCGCACCTGAAGGCCGGCGTCGATCTGCCAGGGGTTGCGCGAGACCAGACTCTCGTGGCGGAACTCCACTCCGGCGGCATAACCTATCTGACCGGCGGGCAGGTTGAAAAACTCACCCGACACCTTGAAGTCGGCCCCGTAGAGCTTTGATTCAGCGGGGCGAAGGGTCGACAGGCGAATGCTGTCCAGAACCGCCTCGGGCGTCGCGCCGGGATCATGCAGGTTCAGGCTTCCGTCGGCCAGGGCCGTGGCCAGGGTCCAGCGGTTGGCGAAGCCGCCGGAGACGGTCTCGCGTTCGTTGCTGCCGGAGGCGTAGACGGCCGCTTCCCAGTCGAGGCTTTCGTGCCGCCCGCGAACGCCGGCCAAGGCGCGGTAGGATCGGGACTCATTGGTCTTCAGCGTCCGGCCCAGGTCGAAGAAGGTGTACTCGATCGGGGTGGCCACGCCGTAGGGATTGTAGGGGTTGTTTGCGGGCAGCAGGTTGGACACCGGCTCGGCCAGACCCGTCTGGGCGTTAAGCGCGAAGCGGCCGCCTTCCAGGGTGAAGAAGGGGCTGGACCCAAACAGGGAGGCGCCCTCCACGTAGGAATAGAGCACTTCGCCAAAGGCCTCGATCTCGGACGTCAAACGTCTGGTTCCGGACAGATAGGCCTGGTAGCGGTCGGTCGAGGGGATCAGGGTCGTGTGCGGCGCCAGATTGATGGCGCAGGTGTTTCCCGCCAGACCGTCGATCGGCGCGCTGGCCGTAAGCACCATGCCTTCGGGGCATTGCCCCTGGGCGTTCAGGATAGGTACGGAGGCGCCGTTGACAAGGAAACGCGCACCCTTGGCGGACCAGCCGTTCCAGCGCCCGCCCGGCAGGTCCGTATAGATGCCCGACTTCGTCAGATCGCGCTGATCCTGATCCAGACGATTGCGCGTATAGCCTTCCAGAGACAGGAAGACGTTGTAGCTGTCAGTCTCAAGATCACCGCGCCCTGCGACGATCTTGGCCGTGGTCGTCTCCAGCCCGCCCTGATCGGCGACGCCATGACTGGCGCCGAACTCCAGACCCTGGAAGTTCTGACGGGTGATGATGTTCGTCACGCCCGCCACCGCATCGGAGCCATAGACCGCTGAAGCGCCGTCCTTCAGCACCTCCAGCCGCTGGGTCGCCACCATCGGCAGGGCGTTCAGGTTGACGAAGGTGTCCGACAGGCCGCCGCCGGGGAAGCCGTAGTTGGCGACGCGACGGCCGTTCAGCAGGACGAGGGTGTTCTTCTGCGACAGGCCGCGCAGACCGATGCCGGCGGCGCCGGACGACCAGCCGCTGTTCTGGGTCTCGTTCGACCCGTTGCCGGTGTTGGCAGAGATCGAACGCAGCAGATCCGCCGTCGTCGACTTGCCCGAGGTCTCGATTTCCTCGCGACCGATCACCTGGACCGGGTTGAAGCCCTCGGTGTTGGCGCGGCGGATGTTGGAGCCTGTGACGACGATGTCCGAAACGGAATGCGCCGGGGCGACCTCGGTCTGGATTGTTAGATTTTCAGAGACTTGGGCCTGGGCGGCGCCGCACGTGGCAGCAGTGGAAAGAAAGGCGAGGACGGTCAGGGAGGGCCTGATCATTTGGATGCTGCACCGCAATAAAAGTCACAATTGGGTGCGCAATAAGGCACGTGAAGGCGGTGTCTCTAATGTAGAAATTCTCTCTGAATGGCGAGAAAAGGTGGAGGCTGTTGGTGCAAGACCGGGTTTTTGTGCGTGCAACCGTCCGGTCGGTGGCGGGGCGTTAACGCCAGCATCTGGCGCTGATCAGACTTCAACTGTCCGCCACCGGGGCGTTCTCGCCGGCTTCGACCGCTGCGGACGATGATTGGGCCTCGTCAATCAGAACCAGCCCGCCTCTTTCAATCGGGGGATGTAGGTCCGGCTGACGGGCGCGCTGCGGCCACCTGTGAGGATTATCTCACCGCCGCCGCGTCGCCAGCGCACTTCCTGGATTGCGTCGGCCGCCACCCACCAGGAACGATGTACCCGCCATCCGTGCGCTTGCGTCAGTTCCTCCATTGCGTCTGAAAAGCGAAGCGTGATCAGTTCTGCGCCCGCGTCGGTGTGGACCTTCAGATAATGATCGTGCGCCTCGATCGCGATCAGACGCGCGCTTCGCCGCCTGGCGGAAAGCCGGCGCCGGAACGCCGCCTCGGCCTCTGGCAGGGGAGGGGCAATGATGGTTCGCGCCTCGACCCGCACGGGCAACCGCCGCCAGACCAGGGCCCTGACCGCCATGGCCGCCAGCATGATGGGCCATACTTGCCAGAGCAGTTGCAGATAAACCGGCCAGCGCAAGACCTCGCCGAAAAGGAAGCACTGGGCGGTCAGGACGAAGAGGGCCGCCAGCGGCGTCGCGAACGTCGAGATGACAAACACCCGTTTCCACGCGACGGGCAGACGTCGACCGAACCCTTCGTCCACGGTGATCGCGATCAGCCCGCCCCCCAACATGCAGATAGTCCAGTAGGCGTAGCGGATTTCGGGCGGGGTGCTGTCTGAATCGAAGGGGCCGAGAAAGCCGAGCAGCACGCCCATTGCGGCAAGCATGACGCCATCGACTATCCAGCGTCGCGCCGTCCCTGTTTCGATGATGGCCTTGTCCCTGTGACTCATGCCGCCCCGTTCGCGCATCTGCGGCGCCGTTCGCGAATTCGGGCCTAGCGAGCCTTCACGTCAGGGGCAATGGCGTTCGGCGAGAACCCGATCTCCAGAAAGGAAAAACCGTGTCGCAATCCTGGCTTGCCGGTGCACTGGCCTTCATCGTTTTCGCTGCCGCCTTTCCCGCCGCCGCCCAGTTGCCCGGCGCTGACGTTGATGCGCGACCAGACCCGGCGATGGCATGCCACGTAGGGGTCTATCGCCTTGAAGACGGGAGTTGGGTGGATGTGGCGCCGCTGGAAAGCCGGGGGCTTCGGTGGCGTCGGCTGGATGGGGCCACGGCGAAGCTGATGCCGGGCGCCGACGGCCGGTGGATCAGCACGCTGGGATCGACTAGCCGGGTCGAAGGTCCGCAGCCCCAGCTTGGAGCCTGTGACGAGGGGCGAATCGAGTTTGAAGGGAAGTCTGGCCATCGGGTGATTCTGGATGCCCGGACCACCACCTTCATCGGCCGGGGCGGGACCCGTCTGAACGGACGCCTGGTCTTGCCTCCGGGTGATGGCCCGGCGCCCATCATGGTCGAGGTGCACGGCTCCGAAGGCGCCAGTGCTCTGGACTTCAACACCTTCCAGCGGTTCGCCCCCGCCTCGGGCGTCGGTGTTTTCGTCTATGCCAAGCGAGGCTCGGGCGGGTCGGAAGGGCGCTATACGCAGGACTTCCACGTCCTGGCGGAAGACGCCGCGGCTGCGGTGCAGGAAACTCGTCGTCTGGCCGGCGCGCGGGCCGGGCGCGTCGGTCTGCACGGCGCCAGCCAGGGCGGCTGGATCGCGCCGCTCGCAGCCAGCCAGACGCCGGTTGATTTCGTCACCGTGGCTTTCGGCCTGGCTTACGGGGCCTTGTCGGAAGACAGCGACCAGGTGGTTCTGGATCTCAAGGCCAAGGGCTGGGGGCCCGACGTGCTCGAACAGGCCCGCGCCATCACTGACGTCACCGGCGCCTTCATCGCCTCGCACGGAAACGCAGGCTTTGGCGACCTGGAGGCGGTGCGGGCCAGGTATGGCGCCGAACCCTGGTTTGCCGATATCAAGGGCGAGTTCACCGGGTTTCTGCTGAATACGCCGAATGATCAGATAATCGCTATGGCTCCGGTATTGGACCTGGGCACGTCCTGGGACTACGATCCCCTGCCGGTGTTGAGCCGTCTGGATACGCCCATGCTGTGGATCCAGGCCGAGGACGACATCGGCGCTCCGCCGGACGCCACCCGCCAGCGGCTCATTGATCTGGCTGCACAGGGACGACCCGTCACCCTGTTGGAGTACCCCGGAACCGACCACGGCATTGTCCGGTTCGAAACCGCATCGAACGGCGTCAGGACCGCGCTGGGCTATGCGCCGGGCTATTATCAGGCGGTGCTGGATTGGGCGCTGACAGGCCGGCTGGAGGGGGCCTATGGCGAAGGTCGCATTCTGGCGCGCGCCAGGCCGCGGACGGGCCTTCGTCTTCAGTAACCGGCGGCCCGGGTTCAATCTGGCGTTCGCTCAACGCTGAAGGCTCGTAGCGGCGCGAAGGCTGATATCAGCCCCTGTCTGGCTGCGGAATTTGACCCCTTCGGTTTCCGATGCGAGATCGCGCCCTTCAGCAAGCGAGAGACTGCCCCGTGACCATCACCCTGTACGGCATCAAGGCCTGCGACACGATGAAGAAGGCGCGCGTCTGGCTGGACGACAACGGCGTGGACTACGCCTTCCATGACTACAAGGCGGCGGGCGCGAACAAGGCGGATCTGGAGCGCTGGATCGCCGCGCATGGCTGGGAGACGGTGCTGAACCGCGCCGGAACCACCTTTCGCAAGCTGTCCGACGCGGACAAGGCCGACCTGAACGCCGACAAGGCGGTCGCCCTGATGCTGGCCCAGCCGTCCATGATCAAGCGGCCGGTGCTGGACCTTGGCGACGGGCGGATCCTGATCGGCTTCAAGCCCGAACGCTATGCCGAGGCCTTTGGGGTCTAGTCCTCGACTTCGGTTTCCGGGCGGTCGTGACCGTCCGCGCGCTCGGTGATCCACTGGCCCGAGGCGTCCTCGAACTCGATCCAGGAGGTGCGGTCCGGCACCTGCTGTTCGCGCGAGACCGCGATGGCGGCGGCGCGCGCGGCGTCATGGGTGGCGAAGGTCTCGGAGAAGCTGTCGCCCAGCTTGTAGGCCCAGCCGCCGTCGTGGGGAACGATGCGATAGATGATGCGGGTCACGCGGTCTCCTTTACGCGAGGGCCGCCGCCGACAGGCGACGACGGCGGGACAGAAGCTGAAGGGTAACGCCAAGGATCAGCAGAACCAGGACGGTCAGCTGGAAACCGACCACCAGAGGGTCCTCGACACCCGAGGCGACGGGATCGCCCGCTGGCAGTCGGGTCAGGGTCTCGGTGACGCTGGGCAGCAGCAGGGTGAAATAGGAGGTGCTGAGGGCGATCGTCTCGATCGACCAGCGGTAGCGCGCGAGGGGTTTGATGAAGCCAATCGTCGCCCCGACCGTCAGCGAGATCAGGCTGAGCGCCGCCACGGCGGCCCCGGGCGGTGTCTTGATGACGAAGATGGCAGAGATCGCGCCAATGAACATGAAGATCAGATAGGCCTTGCCCAGTCGCGTGGCCGGATCGATCCTTCCATGCATCAGCAGCAGGATCAGGCCGATGGGCACGGCGGGCAGGCTGCCGAGCGTATGAAACCAGCCCAGCGCAGACAGTTGGGGCAGCATGGCGGACACCTCAGGGTCAGGAGGAAGGATCAAGGCCACTGCACGCGCGAACAACGCCGCACCGTCACCGTTGATCGACGCGAAGCCGCTGTCGAGTCACGCTGTGGTGACAAAAAGCGAAGTTCGCTGCATCCATCCCGGTGTTCGGCGACGACTATCCTGTGAAAGCGCAGGAGCGATGGTCGCCGGGCGCGCAGGGGTTGGATCGATGGAAAGCCTGTTTCGTGACTTCTGGTGGTTGATGTTCCCGCTGGCCTGGATCGTCGGCAGCGCCTTCTCCAGCTTCTACCGCTATCGCGGCCAGAAGAACGCGCTGGATCTGGTGCGGACCTATGTCGAGCGCGGCCAGGAGCCGCCCGAGGCCCTGCTGCGGATGGTAGAGAAGCCCTGTGATGCTGATGCGGACTTGTGGGCGACCGCCGCGGAGCCCCCGGCGCCGCGGTCGCCGCGGGTCGCCGCGGACTACTGGTCATTGTTCGGATTGTTTGCGGCCCTGGCGGCCGGGTTCGGCTTCGCGGGCGCCTTTACCCGCATCGACGGCGGCACCGGCGCCTTCCTGATCGTGGCCGTCACGATGGGAGCGGTGGCGATCTGGGCCCTGATTAACGCCGTCGTGCGACGCAGCGGCCGCTCCTGAACGGCACGCGCCGGGGGGCAGGGGAGCATGACCGACGCGGAACTGGCCACGCAGGCGCGGGCGGGATCGGACGCGGCCTTCACCCGCCTGATCGAGCGGCATCAGGCGGCGATGCGAAGCTTTCTGCGCCGCACCCTCGGTGGTGGCTGGGCCGAGGCGGACGATGTGGCGCAGGAGGCCGTTCTGACCGCCTGGAGTTCCTTGCATCGGTTGAAGGATGCGTCGCGCTTTCGCAGCTGGCTGCTGGGCATAGCCTGGCGAAAGGCGCAGGACCGAATTCGTTCGGCCCGACGCGGCGCGACGCGCGACGCAGAATGGCTGGAGACGCTGCAGGCGCCGACCGGCGTCTCGCTCGCCGATCGGCTGGCGCTGGATCAGGCCATGGCGGGCCTGGCGCCCGACGTGCGGGCCTGTGTGGCCCTTTGCCTGGCCGACGGATGGTCCCACGCCGAGGCGGCTCAAGCCCTGTCCTTGCCTCCTGGCACGGTGAAGTCGCATGTTGCGCGCGGTCGCGTGCGCCTGTTCGAGGCGTTGGGAGGCTCCGATGACGCCTGAACAGAAGCTGGCGGCGCTGTTTGCTCACGAGGATGCGCCTGCGCGCGATCTGGTCTTCATGGCTATGGCGGCGCAGAGGATTGCGCGACGTCGCGCGGTCCTGTCGGTTCTGGCCTGTCTGCCGTGGGCGCTGGTGGCGGCGGTCGTGCTTTGGGCGCTGCAGCCCATGCTCCACGCGGTTGCAGCAGGGCTTGGCGGGGCTGAGCCGACCCTGGGCGTAGTGGGGCTGAGCGCCGTCGTTGTGGGCATGGCCATCTGGATGGTGCGACGCCTGACGCCGGGCTGATCCACCTTACAAAGAGTTCATGCCGGCGGCTGCATCTGATCGGCCCGATGGTCGCCTCTTGTTATCAGAAGGCCGCAGCGTCACGCTCGGCTCCACTATTCAGGAAGGGGCAAAACCCATGGACGGACTCGAAGTTCTCATTCCGCTGGCGCCATTCATCATGATCGTCGCGATCGTGGTGGTGCCAGCCTGGCTGAAGAGCAAGGAACGCAAGGAGATGCAGGCGACCCTGCGCTCGGCCATCGAAAAGGGTCAGCCGCTGCCGCCCGAGGTCATCGATTCGCTGAGCAAGGACAACATCAAGCCGCCGGCGACGGCCGCTCGCGACCTGCGCGTCGGCGTCATCCTGCTGGCCGTCAGCCTGGGCATCGCCATCTTCGGCTACGCCGTCAGCTTCGCCGAGATGGACGCCTTCTACCCTATCAGCGGAATCGCGGCGATTCCGGGCATGATCGGTCTGGCCTTCATCGTCCTGAGCTTCTTCAACAAGAACAAGGGCTGACGGCGACGGGGAGGGGAGACCGTCATGGCCAAACCTTTACGCGACCTGCACGACGTCGAGCTTGCCGCCCTGTCGGCGGCGGGCGGGCGGCGCGAGTTCGGGGAGCTGGTGCGTCGTCACAGTCCGGCGGTGCGCGGCCTGCTGCGCCGGATGGGGGCGCAACCCGCCCTCGCCGACGACGTGGCCCAGGACGCTTTTCTGCTGGCGTTTGAGAAATGCGCCGAGTTTCGGGGCGAGGGGACTTTCGGCGCCTGGATCAAGCGTATCGCCGCGCGTCTGTATCTGAAGCGCCGTTCGAAGGACGCCCGCTATGTGGCCGAGGTCGAGAACGAAGACGTCGCGCCCCATGTCGACAGCGCCGGGCGCGTGGATCTGGATGAGGCGATGAAGGGGCTGACCGAGCCGGAACGGCTGTGCGTCTCCCTGTGTCACGGGGCGGGCCTGTCTCATCCCGAAATCGCGGCCGCCATTAATTTGCCGCTTGGAACGGTGAAATCTCATGTCAAGCGTGGTCTGGATAAACTTCGGGCCCGGCTCCAGTCGGAACCGGTTGCTCACGGGAGCGCGTCCCATGTCGGTTGATGAGTTCGACCC